>Ga0099364_10004347_pt1 | contig 21512 bp, 18 predicted proteins | sample TergutTh196P3_FD_73070 | JGI IMG/M metagenome (GOLD analysis project Ga0099364, IMG submission 73070) | Microcerotermes parvus P3 segment gut microbial communities from Pointe-Noire, Republic of the Congo - Th196 P3 | ecosystem: Host-associated > Arthropoda: Insects > Digestive system > Gut ... | reverse complement strand
AAAGCTTCCGGTTTCCACGCCGACCGCCATTTCGCCAAGCCGCTTGTTATGTGACGTTTCCACGGACAGAATACATTTGTCATCATAATATTAGCCTGCCCAACCGGCTATGCCATCCCAACACATTTCAAGGTTACGTACCGCCCCATATACCGAATATGAGGAGGAAAAGTTTTCATGTACTCGTTTCATCAAATCAAAACCGCCCACGTTCGCAAGACGTTCCCCGATTTGCTTGATGCGTTTGCTAAAAATGTGGTCTGTGGCGTGACCACCGCCTTCAGGTGATTTCTCATACAGTACGATAAGCACTCCCACGCAGTTGTCCGCAAGATTCTCAAGTGTGGCGTTCAGATTCAACAGACTCTTTATCGCGCTATTACAGACGAAAGGGTCAATAACGTTTTTAATAATATCAAGCAGCATCTCCGGTGCGGTGATTTTAGCGAGTGCCGCTTCTTGACTACCAGAGTCTGTCGCATTTTTTGCTATATCAGCAAGCACGGATTGACTTGATATCTTTGATATTGCTTCTCTAGAAGCATATCTAAAATGTTCAACTAAAGACTGGCTTGATGTTCTATCCAAATACTCCATAGAGCTAAATTGATGTTTATCAAGTTCTTTATTTGCAATAATTAACAAATCGGTTATTCTTTTTAGTTTTTCATCTGCTGCTTGACGCACTTCGGAAAGTACTGCTTTTTGAATCATCTTTGTTATGACTTCCATTGATGTTTCTTTTTCTACCGCTCTCAATGCTTTTTCTTTGTTATCGCTTTGCCATGCTGGTTTAATAAGTCCCATTTCAAACCTCCAATATTAAATCTAATTTTGACGTATATAGGTACTCTCAAAGAATTGTCAACAAACTTGCACCGCACTAGTGGAAATGTCACATAACGCCCGGCGGCTTGGCGAAGTGGCGGATTGGGTGCGCTAAGACCAGAGCTACCACAATTGGTCAAGGGGAGCAGAAAGCTTCTGATCTCCACTCCGACCGCCATTTCGCTAAACCGCTTGTTATGTGACGTTTCCACGGACGGAATCCATTCATCTTCACGTTCTGCTTATTCGTTACGGCACATTAGGAATAGTTGTAATTTCCCAAATTTGTAATCGCATATAGTCTCCTGTGAACATAGAACTGCTCATGCCTATGCGTATGGAGTTGTCGATATTGTATACCGCAATCCAAGCTCCCATCCGGTCGTAATGAAATCCATTTTGTGGCAGTATCTCACTCAGATAAGGTTCAAACGATTCAGAAGTAATCAAATATTGCCTGTTGCCTTCACTGACGGGGTATGCGCTGTTTTCAAACGGCACCGCTCCATTTGGCAGGGGAAAGCGTATCTCTCCGGTGTGATTGCCTTTTTCATCATTGATTGCTAAGATGGTGCTTGCGTCCATAAGCAATCTGCTCTCCCTCATGGCAGCCATTTCATGCGCACCTATTTTTTCCGAGCCAAGCAGAAAACTTATGGGAAATCTACTGCCAAACAATGCCACGCTTGCAACAATCAGAACGAGCGTCAATAAAGCACCCGCAAGAATCATGACAAGACTTTTCTTTCTCAGCTTTTTCTTCATTTTTCGGAGTGCCCCGATTTCGGCATCGTCAACTTCCACGCGCACATACATATCGCTTGCCTGTAAAGCGTCAAAATAAGCCCTACAGTTCGGGCAGTGCTTAATATGTTCCTCAATGAGACTTGCGCTTTCCGCGCTTGCTACCTTGTCTTGATACAATGGCAACAAATCTTGAATCACGTCACACTTTATCATCCTGCAATGCCTCCCTAAGTTTAAGTTTAGCGCGGTGAAACGTCACCCTCGCCCAACTCTCGGACTTCTCAAAAACATCGGCAATCTCTGCGAATGACAGTTCTGAGAATACCCGCAAAGAAAAGACTTCTTTTAGAGGGTCGTTAAGTCGGTGCAGGCGCTTGTGGATTGTTAGTGCCTCAGACCTATCGAGCAAATCTGCTTCAAATTCAAGTACACCCGGCACATCGTCATAAAGCTCTGTAATCTTGCTGTGTTTGCGAAGATAATCATAATAAGTATTCTTGGCAATCTGACACAACCACGCCTTAACGGAACACTTTCTCATAAAGGTGTCGCTCTTTTCAATAGCTTTCAAAAATGTTTCGCTCGTAATGTCGTCTGCTATGTGTGTGTTCCCACATAGTGATAGGCAGAACTTAAAAACATCCTTGGAATACCGACTATAGACATCTTCAAAATCCACAAATCTCACCCGCTTCTATTCATAAGACGATTGAAAGTGCAAATCGTTACAGATATTTCAATAAAATATTAAGAAAGAGACTTGCGATTGCTTGCCGCAACTCTCTTTTGGGCAACGGTTAAGCTAAAACGATTAACGGAGTGGCTTGCGGTTGTATTTCAGTATATAAATAATCTACTTTATGATAATTCTAGGATTCTTTCAAAGCATTGCCAACAAACTCGCACCGCACTAGTGGGAATGTCACATAACGCCCGGTGGCTTGGCGAAGTGGCGGACGGGGCGCGCCGCAACCCGAGTTACCGCAAAGTGTAATAGGGAGCAGAAGACTACAGGTTTCCACTCCGACCGCCATTTCGCTAAACCGCTTGTTATGTGAAGTATGTCCGGCAGTATCCTTTCCATATTAATGCTTGCTTTTTTACATGTCTTCTAAACATGGGGTGTCAGCAATAAATTCAGATTCAATCCCGAATTTACTAAAATACTTGCACATAGCGATACAAGCGAATTTCTCAGACGAATAATGAGTCCCGCCTAAAAGGTTTATCTTCTTTTCTTGCTCCAGCTTATGGGATTCATAAGAATATTGATTTTTTAACGAAATCCCTGTTATATGCACGTTTACGTCCTCGTTTATCATTTCTTCCACAACACTATTATCATTGCCTCCGCCCGCACAAAGACTTACTCTACCACTTCTTATCATTGATTCGCCGTATTGGTACAGCTTCGTTTCATGTCCGACCGCTTGCGAGTACCTTTCATGCAATTCCCCTACGGTTTTACAGTCAGTCGTACCAATAATTCCGCAGATTGCACCATTATAATTATTATACGGCTTTATTATCCTAATTTGAAGCGTGTCCGCCAAGGTTTTAGTAGTTGCGTACTCGTTGAAATTATCAAGCGGCAGATGGAAATTAAACAACGAAACCCTACGCTCACTTAACTCATTTAACAGTTCAGAGTTAATCTGATGAAATGCATTACCTTGCGCTCTGCTCAAATCCCATACCAATGGGTGATGTAAAAAAAGCATGGTATCAGTTACATTAGCGTCTATTATTTCCGCTAGCACCTTGTCAGATGGAAACACAGCAGTATAAACCTTGTTTATCTCATTTGCAAAGTCACAAAGCAACCCAAGACTTCGCTGTTTGAAATTGTCGCATATATATGCGTCGTTTACTGACATTTCATCGTTATACCAATCTTCCGTGATCTCAGGTTTAACAAAATCCCTTTCTAATAAGCTATATAAATCAACCGCCCTCACTTCTGTACCTCCTAAAAAATTTCTTGATTTCTAAATTCTGCACCACTTGGACAATATTGTCAACATTGTTTCCTCCGCACTAAGACATATTTCACATAACGCCCGGCGGCTTGGCGAAGTGGCGGACTGGGGGCGCCGTATCCTAAAATACCGCAAGCGGTCAAAGGAAGCAGCAGAACATCGGTTTCCACACCGACCGCCATTTCGCTAAACCGCTTGTTATGTGAAGTATGACCGGATGTAGAGGATTCTATCTCATAGCGGTAGAAGCCTCAATCTTGATGTCTTAGCATCAAGCGTGAGAATTGCCCCGGCATCTAACTCGGCAGCGCTTTGTATTGCAGAACTCATTACATTATCAGCCAACTCTTTCCACGGCATATTCCGTGCGCGAACCTGAATGACGCTAGGCTTGATGCCTTTTGTGGCAGATAGAATTGCGCTAAAATCTAAATCACAGGTAACAACGATATAATCATGCTCCAATGCATAGCTCATTATCTCAGAGTCTCTTGCATCTGGTGCACCAACTCTATACCAATGCTCAGATGATATGCTTTCGCCAACAAGCATATCGGCAAACTTTATAGGTAGATTCATGTCCACAAGAAGCTTCATGCTGACACAATCACTGCCTCTCTGCCATCAACCATCCACGCAGCATAAGCTATAGCTTGCATAACATCCTCATTTTTTAGGTACGGATAATCATCCAATAACTCTTTTATAGTTTTACCTTCACTGATAAGTGTCAAGATCATACCCACAGTGACACGAGTCCCCTTTATGCAGGCTTTACCTCCCATCACATCGGGATTGTGCGTAATCCTTGTAAGTTGCTCGTACATATCATCACATCCTCGCATAAACTATATAAATAATACCATTTGTACTATTTTTGTCAATACACTACAGCACCGCAGCAGGGCATATTTCACATAACGCTGCGGCGGGTATACGCCGTGGCGCGGAGGCGGCGCTTGCGCCGTCGGAGCGGCATGGCGTATACCCGACAGTTAAGCGAAGTCCGCGGAGCGGCGAGCTTAGCTGGCGGGCTTGCCCGCCGCAGCGTTAAGCAAAAGCCGCGCAGCGGATTTTGCTTAACACATAAATATACGCCATTGATACTCCACTGTCACACCCACTGAAAGCATTGGAATACCGTCTTTTGCGTGGTTTTTCTACTTATTATGCTCCATTTATGCTTCCGCTGTTTCTATTTAAAACGCGCCATATTGCTTGCTAATTCTGCAACTAAAGGTTATCTAGCGGACTTTTGACGCTTTTCAGGCTTTTTTGTGCCACTTTGCAATATTGCATAGTGGTTTTTATGCTATGGTGTCCTAACAACTGTTGTATGTAACTGATGTCTGTTCCTTTTTCCAGTAGATGCGTAGCGAAACTGTGCCGCAGCCCGTGAATTCCAATGTCTTTGTTTATGTTCGCTTTTTTCATCGCAGATTTGAAAACGTTTTGTGCGCTGCGTATGCTGTATTTGCCGCCGCCTTGCCCCTCAAACAAATATTTTTTTGGACGGTACACTTTATAATAGCTTCGCAAATCGTCCAATATGCTTTCCGGCAAATTGACATAACGGTCTTTTTTACCTTTTCCGCACTCGATTAACACTTGCATATTTCCGGAATCGATGTCTGTAATTTTAATGTTAACGATTTCGGAAACACGCAAGCCCATCCCATAGCAAAGCTTTAGCATAAGCGCATGTTTTGGGTTGCCGACGACGTCAAACAGTTTCTTTATATCGCGTACGCTGATGTGTTTTGGTAATTTTGAAGGCATTTTGGGACGGGGTAAGTCAATGAAAAATTTATCCCTGCCCAAAATCTGTTCATAGTAGAATTTTATGGCATTGTATCGGCTGTTTATTTGGCTTTCCTTCATCTGAAGTGTTTCGGCGCAATAAAGGAAGTAGCTTCTAACCCTTTCTTCATCCAATGAGTTCACATCATGCTTGCCTAAAATATATAAGAATTGCGCGAACTCGTAATAATATGTCCGTTGTGTGTTTTTACTGTATGACTTTAAGACGAGCTTTTCTCTGAGGGCTTTAAGCGCGGGCATGTTGACCTCGCTGACTTTTGTAAGCTCGCGCTTTGACGGAAAATCAACGGTTGAATGTTGTTCCGGATATAATCTCGTTTCGCTTGGCATTTTACCACTCTTTCCAACTCGGTTATTAAATCGCTATTTCATCGTTTAGTATATAAACAACGGATGATGTCTAATCCTCACGGAATGCAGCTTTCGCATGGTACCTTGATTTGACATTTTCCGCAGCCATATCTGGGTTTGCTCTTTTCAAGAACCATGTCGATGAACTTATAGCACGCCCGGGAGTCTTGCCCTTCATGCGATATTGCTTCGGCGGGGCAATGCGGAATGCACAGGCCGCATTTTGTGCAGTACTGATAAACGTCTTCATAGCTTCTGCGATCGGGCGGCAGTTCAAGCTCTGTCAAAACACTCCCGAACCTTCCGCACATGCCTTTTTCGGTAATCAAACCTTTTGAAAGCCCAAAGGTTCCAAGCCCACAGGCAAAAGCGGCATGCCTCTCTGACCAGTTTGAAGTAAGCTCATCTACGTCGCTGCCTATTTTGTATCGTGCGTCAAGGCCGGGGACGATGCTAATGTATCCAAAGTCAGACAAAAGCTTTTGAAGACTAACTGATAGTTTCGTTATGAATTTCTGGCCTTCAATCCTTCCGTGCAGCCATTCATTTGACGGCCATTGAAAATTTTCCGCGTTTGACGACTTGATTCTCCCGCTAAAAGGGAGAAAAAAGGATATAACAGACTTCGCACCCGGAAGCCACTCGGATGGGGATAAAAAGTGGCTGCCGATTATATCCGCCGACTTGTAACTCTCATACAGCCCGTCGCTCGCGCAGCCGAAAGCAAATATTGGCAAATCAAATATTCTCATACCTGCCAAATCCCGGCTCAGGGCAACTTCAGCAGAAACAAAATTGGCTGGTGAGGTTTGAGTAAATTCTTCTGCGTACGAAATGATTTTTTCTCTGCTTATCAACATGCAGCTCCTCCTGAAAGTGGTTCTTATTCAACTGTCACAGTTGTGAAGGCTGTGATAATTATATTCCGATTACTGAGTAATTGCAATGAAAAACAAAAAAACCATTGACATGATTGGAAACAATGGGTATAATTTGCTTTACCACGCGATAATCGTCTGTGACTGAGAAGCTTTAGTTGCATACTAATACAGCATAAAACTCACAATCATAGAAAGTCCGGCACCGAGAAAACCATTGAAAACACTGCAATTTGCGGGCGTAGCTCATCTGGTAGAGCGCCACCTTGCCAAGGTGGAGGTAGCGAGTTCGAGCCTCGTCGCCCGCTCCAGCGGCGACATAGCCAAGTGGTAAGGCAGAGGTCTGCAAAACCTCTATTCCCCGGTTCAAATCCGGGTGTCGCCTCCATTGTCGTCGATTAGCGACACCAAGCCCGCTGCATCCGCTGCGGGCTTTTGCCTTTTAGCACTCCCCTCCTGCTGTTCACAGCTTCCCCTCCGCGTCATGGCGGGCTTGACCCGCCATCCCCTGCGTAAATTAGTGGGGATTGCGGCTCGGAGTCCGCAATGACGAACTGAGTTTTCGAGGAGACTCAATATTTTTTGCAAAAATATTCTTGACAAACCTTTCGAATAGGTACATAATGTGTTCGACAACAGCAATGGCGCTGTGGGCTTTCGTCCGCAGCGTCTATTTCTTTTTACTCAACTATGAAAGGACTGGTCATAAATATGCAACGCGAAGGGTTAGTGCGGATACCGTCCGGCTGCGCCATATCGGGGATTATAGACAAGACCGGCCGGCGCATGTGCGGCGAGGCGATAATAAAATCCATCTCAGTTATGCATGACCGTTCAAACGGCCTTGGCGGCGGCTTTGCGGCATACGGCATTTACCCCGAGTACAGGGATTACTACGCAATGCATATTTTCTATGATTCTACGTCGGCTAAACGCGAGTGCGAGGAGTTTATAGAGCGGCATTTCGATATTATTAACCTCTCGAAAATTCCCACGCGAAAAATCAAGGAGATTACGGACGAGCCTCTTATATGGCGCTATTTTGTGACGCCGCTGCCTACAAAGCTTGCCGAGAGCCAATTAAACGAGCGGGAGTTTACCGCCAGATGCGTATTCCGCGTCAACACACGCATTGACGGCGCGTACGTATTTTCAAGCGGTAAGAATATGGGCGTGTTCAAAGCTGTCGGCTTCCCCGAAGACGTCGGGCGGTTTTACCGTATCGAGGAATACGAAGGCTGGTGCTTTACGGCGCACGGCCGATATCCGACAAACACGCCCGGGTGGTGGGGCGGCGCCCATCCTTTTGCCCTGCTCGACTATACCGTTGTGCATAATGGCGAGATATCGTCATACGACGCAAACCGACGGGCGATTGAAATGTACGGGTATAAGTGTACCCTTCAGACCGACACCGAGGTAATTACATATATTATTGATTATTTGCACAGAAGAAAAGGGCTAAACTTTAACGAAGTCGCCTCAATTATCGCCGCCCCCTTCTGGCAAACAATAGAGCGAATGCCTCCTGCGGAGCGGGCGGCGCATGAGTATTTGCGCGTCATGTTCAACTCGCAGCTTATTACCGGGCCGTTTTCGATACTCGTTGGCTTTGACGGCGGGCTGATGGCACTAAACGACAGGCTGAAGCTGCGGAGCATGGTTGTCGGCGAGAAAGGCGACATGGTCTATATCGCCAGCGAAGAGGCGGCAATCCGCATCATCGAGCCGGATCTTGAGTCGGTGTGGGCGCCAATGGGTGGCGAGGCTGTAATTGTCGAGATGAGAGAGGAGAGCGGCGAGAGAGGAGAGGGGCGACATGGCTGTTAGTTATCTATACCCTGAGTATGAAGCGGCGCGTAATAATGACAGATGCATCGCTTGCCGCGCATGTGAGCGGCAGTGTGCTAACGGGGCACACGAATACATTGCCGACAAGGATAAAATGGTTTGCAATGACGCAAAATGCGTAAACTGCCATCGCTGCGTCGCGCTTTGCCCCACCCGCGCGCTGAAAATCGTTAAGAGCGGCAGCGTGTACAAGCAAAACTCGAACTGGACCGGCAGGACTATAGACGAGATTTACAGGCAGGCCGGAAGCGGCGGGGTGCTGCTGTCGAGCATGGGCAACCCCGAGGCCTACCCGGTATATTTCGACAAAATTCTCATAAACGCCTCGCAAGTGACCAACCCCTCCATCGACCCGCTGCGCGAACCGATGGAGACGCGGGTATATCTCGGAGCGAAACCGCATCTCATAGAGCGCGATGCCGGCGGACGGCTCATAGAAAACCTGCCTCCGCAGCTGAGGCTGTCCATGCCTGTCATGTTCTCTGCCATGAGCTACGGTTCGCTGAGCTATAACGCCCACGAGAGCCTTGCCCGCGCCGCGGAAAAGCTGGGCATTCTCTACAACACCGGCGAGGGCGGGCTGCACGAGGACTTTTACAAGTTCGGCCCAAACACGATAGTACAAGTCGCGTCGGGGCGCTTCGGCGTTCATCCCGAATACCTGAGTGCGGGCGCGGCGGTAGAAATTAAAATGGGGCAAGGTGCGAAGCCCGGTATCGGCGGGCATCTTCCGGGAACAAAAATCATCGGCGACGTATCGCGCACGCGGATGATACCCGAGGGCAGCGACGCTATATCCCCCGCGCCTCATCATGACATATACTCCATTGAGGATCTGCGTCAGTTGGTCTACTCTCTTAAAGAGGCCACGGACTATACAAAGCCCGTGATAGTCAAGATAGCAGCCGTCCATAATGTCACCGCAATAGCAAGCGGCATAGCCAGAAGCGGCGCTGATATCATCGCCCTTGATGGCTTCCGCGGCGGGACTGGCGCCGCGCCGACGCGCATACGCGACCATGTCGGCATACCCATTGAGCTTGCACTCGCCGGCGTTGACAGGCGTCTGCGCGACGAGGGGATACGCGACAATGTATCCATAGTCGCCGGCGGCAGCATACGCTCAAGCGCCGATATTGTCAAGGCTGTCGCCTTGGGGGCGGACTGCGTATATATCGGGTCGGCGGCCCTCATAGCAATGGGCTGCCACCTTTGCCGTAGCTGCCAGACCGGAAAATGCAACTGGGGCATCGCGACTCAGGCGCCGGAACTGGTCAAACGGCTAAACCCGGATATCGGATATGAGCGGCTCGTCAACCTGCTGACCGCATGGCAGCATGAGATAAAAGAGATAATGGGCGGCATGGGCATCAACTCCATCGAAAGCCTAAAGGGCAACCGCTACATGCTGCGCGGCGTAGGGCTGAATGAAAAAGAGCTGGAGATACTGGGGATTAAGCATGCGGGAGAGTAAGGGAGCTGAGCTAAATTATGAAAAGGATTTATGTCAATGAAAAATGGTGTCTGGGCTGCCATTTATGCGAGTATTACTGCGCTTTTGCCGATAGCGGCGAGAGCGACATGGCGCGTGCCCTCAAAGGTATACGGATAAACCCGAGGATAAATATTGAAGAACACGACGGCATAAGCTTCGCCGTATCCTGCCGCCACTGCCGCGAGCCGCTGTGTGTAAAAGGCTGCATAACCGGCGCGATAACCGTCTCAGACGGCGTGATTGCCATTGACGCTGATAGATGCGTAGGCTGCTATACCTGCATTTTGAGCTGCCCATTCGGCGCTGTTTCAACTTCCGACGGCGGCGCGGCGCAGAAATGCGAGCTGTGCGTCAAAACTACGGCGGGCGGGCCCGCTTGCGTAAGCGGCTGTCCAAACAACGCGATTGTTTTTGAGGAAAGAGGGGTTGCAGGTTGATAGTTCGTTTTTGTCTGCTATTTATACCCGGGATTCCGGGGAATGGGGGCTTGCACTGTGAAGTATGTAATCATCGGTAATTCAACTGCGGGGATTGGAGCGGTTGAGGGTATCCGTCAGATTGACCGTGACGGAGAAATAACCGTTATCTCTAATGAGCCGCATCATACTTACTCGCGGCCGCTTATTTCATATCTTCTTCTCGGCAAGGTTTCTGAGGAAAAGATGAAATATCGCGGCGGGAGCTTTTACTCCGATAACAACGTAAAGCTTGTCTGCGCAACGGTTACAGAGATAGACACCGACAAAAAGGCTGCGGTACTGTCTGACGGCGGCAGGGTTTCATTTGATAAGCTGCTTGTCGCGACGGGTTCAAGGCCGTTTATCCCGCCTTTTGACGGCCTTGATACAGTTAATGACGTCTATCCCTTCATGAGCCTTGACGACGCCCGCAATTTGGACGCGGCCCTGGCTCCAGATAAGCGCGTACTAATCATTGGCGCGGGGCTTATAGGGCTAAAATGCGCCGAAGGTATTTTAAAGCGCGTTGAGCATATAACCGTCCTTGACCTCGCGCCGGGGATACTGTCTAGCATTTTGGACGACGAGGGCGCCCGGCTGGTGCAAAGCCATCTGGAAAGCAAGGGTATTGAGTTCAAGCTTTCCACGTCAGTCAAGCGCTTTAGCGGCAACTGCGCGACTCTTGCTAGCGGGGAGACGATAGATTTCGACATTCTAATTCCGGCCGTGGGCGTACGGCCGAACACCGAGCTGCTGGATGGGATTGCGGATATTGGGCGAGGTATAGCAGTCAACGCAAAATCAGAAACCACGGCTCCGGACATCTTTGCGGCGGGCGACTGCACACAAACCCTGGACATATCATGCGGGCAGGACAAAATCCTCGCGCTTTTGCCTAACGCTTACATGCAGGGCGAGTGTGCGGGCGTCAACATGGCCGGCGGCGGCATGAGCTTTGATAAGGCGATACCGATGAACGCAATTGGCTTTTTTGGCCTGCATATTATCACAGCGGGCACTTACAGCGGCGAAGTATATACCGAAAAGGCCGACGGCAGCTACAAACGGCTGTACTACAATGATAACAGGCTAAACGGCTATATTGTTATCGGATATGTGGAAAAAGCGGGTATTTACACAAGCCTTATACGTGAGCGCACACCACTGGATACTATTGATTTTCCGCTGGTCTGCGAAAAGCCGGGACTGATGGCGTTTACGAAAGACGACAGAGCGGCGAGGCTCAATGTGGAATGAGGAGAGAGAAATGAACATATCAGCCGGGACTATTGATTTTAAAGAGTTGAACAGACTGGTCAAGGCGTCAAAGGAGGACGTCTGCATAGACGATTGCTTTGGGCAGAGATTTATCGGCGCCGGCATGAGCGGAAAAAAGCTGATTGTAAACGGAACTCCGGGAAATGCCCTTGGCGCATATCTCAACGGCGGGATTATAGAGGTGAACGGGAATGCCCAGGACGCCGTAGGCGATACGATGAACGACGGTAATATTATCGTTCACGGCAGCGCCGGCGACGCTCTCGGCTATGCTATGCGCGGAGGCGGCATTTTTATCCGAGACAATGCGGGCTACAGAACCGGCATCCATATGAAAGAATACATGAAAAAAAAGCCGATTATTATAATAGGCGGAAAAGTAGGCAGCTTTTTGGGAGAGTATCTTGCCGGTGGGCTTATTATTGTGCTGGGCGTCGGCGTTACAGGCGTCCCGGTCGGGAATTTCACCGGTACGGGCATGCACGGCGGGAGGATTTTTATTAGGACGGAATCCGAGCTTACAGACCTTCCCAAGCAGGTTTCCGCAGAAATCGCCGGGAAGGAAGATATTAAAGAAATTTCACCGTATGTTACGGAATTTGCCGGATATTTTGACATGGACGCATTGCGGCTTTTATCAAGCAGGTATTATGTACTAAAACCCAACGCAAAAAACCCGTACAAACAACTATACACGGCAAATTAGCATTCTCAATTTGGTCTGCTAAGCAGACAGCCGGGGGGCAGATATGACGGCATACTTGATTATTGAAAACGGAAAGATAATGAAAGGCGAATCCTTCGGGTCCCATAGTGAGGTCACGGGCGAAATCGTTTTTACAACCGGCATGACCGGGTACTTGGAGACTCTGACAGATCCAAGTTATTACGGGCAGATGATTCTCCAGACATTCCCGCTTATCGGAAATTACGGCGTCATACCGGAGGACTTTGAGAGTGCGGGAATTTCCGCAAAAGCCTATATCGTACGTCAGCCGTGCAATGAGCCATCCAACTTCCGCAGCGAGGGCGCCATTGACGCTTTTCTGAAAGAAAGAGGTATAACCGGGCTGTACGGGGTCGATACGAGGGCGCTTACAAAACTCATCCGTACCGTTGGCGTCCTGCGTGGGAAAATCACCTTTACTCCGCCAACTGAGGACGATTTGGCGGAGGTCAGGGGGTATTCCGTCAAAAATGCCGTAGCCGCCGTTTCATCGCGAACCGTCACAAAAATCGGGGAAGGGCCTCGCCGCGTTGCTTTGATGGATTTCGGGGCAAAGTGCGGCATCGCGGACTCGCTCGCGGCGCGCGGCTGCGAGGTCTGGTCGTTCCCGCACGATACGGCGGCAGAGAAAATGCTGCAAATCAAACCGGACGGCTTCATGCTGAGTAACGGTCCCGGCAACCCGGCGGATCAGGCGAATGCCGGAATCGTAGAGACAATCGGCGCCGTACTGCAAAGCAGAGTGCCTGTATTCGGAATCTGCCTTGGGCATCAGCTTATGGCGCTTGCAAAGGGTTACACTACGCAAAAGCTAAAATTCGGGCACCGGGGTGCAAACCAGCCCGTAAAAGACCTGTCTACCGGGCGGGTATACATCACCAGCCAAAACCACGGTTACTCAGTAATTGCTGAGGACAGCTCTTTTATAAACGTCAACGACGGCACTTGCGAGGGGCTGGATTACGGAGACTCATTCTCTGTGCAGTTTCACCCGGAAGCGCGCGGCGGGCCGCTGGATACCGGTTTTCTGTTCGACATTTTCATAAAAAGGATGGACTCCTTTGGCAAATAGGAGCAATAGGAAGAGTAGCTGCTAAGAACCTTGCGCTCGGACGGTTATTTCTGTTCACGCAATCGCTCAATGGCGCATCCATGCGCCAACTCGCGAACACTCCACCGTCCTTGGTTGCGTTTTTGCGTGAACAGAAACAACCATCCTCACCGGTTCTGAGCTTAGGAGAAAGGATTATGACCAAGTATATTTTTGTTACAGGCGGCGTCATATCGGGGCTGGGCAAAGGAATTACCGCAGCCTCCCTTGGGCGGCTATTAAAACAACGCGGGCTTAAGGTCGCGGCGCAAAAACTCGACCCTTATATGAATGTGGATCCGGGGACTATGAACCCATTCCAGCACGGAGAGGTATTTGTTACCGATGACGGCGCGGAAACAGACCTTGACCTCGGCCACTACGAGCGGTTTATCGACGAAAACCTGACTAAGCTCAGCAGCCTCACCTCCGGCAAGGCATATTGGAGCCTTCTGGAGCGCGAACGCGCCGGAGGCTATCTGGGGCACACAGTTCAGGTCATTCCGCATCTGACCGAAGAAATAAAGACTTTCATTTATTCCGGAGCGAAAAGCAGCGGCTCCGATGTGCTTATCGCAGAAATTGGCGGCACGGTGGGCGACATCGAAAGCCAGCCGTTTTTGGAAGCCATCAGGCAGATATCACTTGAAAAAGGCTATAAGCAATGCTTGTTTATCCATGTCACTTATATCCCGTATCTGAAATGCTCCGGAGAGCATAAATCAAAACCCACGCAGCACTCAGTCAAGGAGCTGCGCTCTATCGGCATTTCGCCTGATATTATCATTGCGCGGGCCGACGAACCGCTCAGCGCCGGGATCAAGGATAAGATTTCCCTGTTTTGCAACGTGGAGCCGGATTGTGTGATTGAAAACATCACGCTTTCTTCCCTGTACGAGGCGCCGCTCATGCTCAATCAAAACGGTCTTGATAAGGTCGCCTGCCGCAAGCTGGAGCTTTGCGTACCGGAAGCGGATCTGGCAGAATGGCGGACTATGACACGCAAAATCAGGGAGAGGACGCGGGAAGTCTGCATCGCAATTGTCGGGAAATATGTGAAGCTGCACGACGCATATCTCTCAAACATTGAAAGCCTCAATCACGCGGGCTTTGAAGTCGGCGTGATGATAAACATACGATGGGTGGACAGCGAGGATGTGAACCCGGAGAGCGCCCCGCAGCTTCTCAGCGGGATAGACGGCATGATTATCCCCGGCGGCTTTGGCGAAAGAGGGGTCGAGGGTAAGATAACCGCCTGCGGGTACGCACGTGAAAATGATATCCCGTACTTGGGGCTTTGCCTCGGCATGCAGGTCGCGGTTATAGAGTTTGCGCGGAACGTATGCGGCTTGGACGGCGCCAATTCAAGCGAATTTGACGCCCGCTCAAAACACCGCGTCATCGACTATATGCCCGGCCAGGTTGATATGGCGGGCAGCGGCGGAACAATGCGCCTCGGCGCTTATCCGTGTAAAATCAAACCCGGCACAATACTATACGAGTCATACGGCGTCTTCGATATCATCGAACGGCACCGTCACAGGTTCGAGTTCAACAATGAATATTATAAATGCCTTACGGGCGCGGGCCTTATCATTTCCGGCGAGTCTCCGGACGGCGGGCTTGTTGAGGCCGTAGAACTGGCAAACTGCCGATTTTTTGTAGGTGTGCAGTTCCATCCCGAGTTCAAGAGCAGGCCCAATAAACCGCACCCTCTGTTTTTGGGGCTGGTAAGTGCGGCGGCTACATGAGAAAGCTACACGAAGAATGCGCGGTTTTCGGCGTAAGCCTTTCTTCTGACGAGGCTGCCGGCATCACATATAACGGTCTGCTCGCACTACAGCACAGAGGCCAGGAGAGTGCGGGCATCGCGGTCGCGCACAATAACAAAATCACATGCCATAAGGATACCGGGCTTGCCAGCGAAGTGTTTTGCTCAGACAGGCTTGAATTTCTGCCCAAGGGTAAAACCGCCGTCGGACACACCCGCTACTCCACAACCGGCGGTAATGTGAAGGAAAATGCCGGGCCTTTTTTGACCGAATACCTGACAGGCCGGATTGCAACGGCGCACAACGGCAATATCTCAAACGCGCCGGATCTTCGCGGCGAACTGAACCGGAACGGACTGCAGTTTTTCGCGACAAGCGACAGTGAGGTTGTGTCTTCACTTATCGCATATCACATTACAAAAGAAGGAGACACTTTTTCAGGCGTGGCAAAAGCCGCCGGGCGTTTACGCGGAGCTTTCTGCCTCGCGATTGCAAGCGGCGAGGGTAAACTCATCGCCGTCCGCGACCCGAACGGCTTTAGGCCGCTATGCATCGGGCGCAGCGGAGTCGGATACGCCGCAGCTTCGGAAAGCTGCGCATTGGAGGTATGCGGGTTTGAATTTCTGAGGGATGTGCTCCCCGGCGAAATCATCGTAATGGAAAACGGCAGGATAACTTTTGAGGGCGTAAAGCTTGACAAAGCGGAGGATCATGGCGGCTTGTGCATTTTTGAATATGTGTACTTTGCGCGGCCGGATTCAGTGATAGACGGCCTGGCCGTATTTGAGGCGCGGTATAACATGGGGCTTGTATTGGCGGAAGAACACCCGGCCCCGGCCGATATTGTCTGCGGCGTACCGGACAGCGGCCTTGACGCCGCAAGCGGCTACAGCGCGAAAAGCGGGATACCCCTTGCAGCGGGGTTTGTGAAAAACCGATATATCGGCAGAAGCTTTATCTATCCGACGCAAACCCTGCGCGACAGCGCCGTTCGGCAGAAGCTCAACCCGCTTGCCGCCAGCATCCGGGAGAAGAAAGTCGTTCTTGTTGATGATTCAATCGTGCGCGGCACAACAAGCGAGAAAATAGTAAAAAGCCTAAAATACGCCGGAGCGAAAGAAGTCCATGTCAGGATTTCCTCGCCGCCGTTCCGCCATACATGTCAATACGGAACAGATATTGACAGCGAAGAAAACCTGATAGCAAATAAAATGAGCCTTGACAATATCCGACGGAAAATCGGCGCCGACAGCTTAGGATATATCAGTATTGACGGGCTCAAGCGAGCCTGCTCAAAATGCTCGCTGGATTTTTGTACAACTTGCTTTACAGGCGGCAAAACCGGGCGGGCTAAAAAAGATGTTTTTGAAAAAATGCAAAATACTTGACTAACAAAAAAACATAATGTATCATTAGTTGCAATTAGCCGAATAGAACAAGGGCGTTCATCAAACGATGCGGAAAATAATCGGTAATCGGTTCTCCTTGCGTCGGGTGATGGCCGCCTTTTTTGAAAGAAAGGATGGACGCTTTGTCTACAGGTAGCAGAATAGGTACCGGGATGCCCGGACTCGATGGTGCGATAGACATGCTGCGGTTGGGGGATAACGTCGTCTGGCAGGTGCAGAGCATTGACGATTATCTCCAAGTCGTGCGCCCATATATCCGCCGGGCGAAGTCAGACGGGCGCAGACTCGTCTACTTTCAATTTGGAAATCATTCGCCGCTTATGGCGGAGGACGAGCCATCCGTCATATATAAGCTCGACACATCCGAAGGCTTTGAGGTTTTTGCCACGAAGATACACGGTATTATCGCGAGCGAGGGGGAAAAAGCGTTTTATGTGTTCGATTGCCTCAGCGACCTGCTGGACAGTTGGCGCTCGGACATGATGGTTGGGAATTTTTTCCGCATAGCATGCCCTTTTCTGTACCAACTCGACACCGTTGCGTATTTTGCACTTCTCAGGGGCGCCCACACTCATCACACGGTCGCTCGAATACGGGAAACTACTCAGGTTTTGCTCGATGTGTACAGCACTGACGGCAAGCTGTATATCCATCCGCTGAAGGTGTGGGAAAGATACTCCCCCACAATGTTCTTTCCTCATCTGATTGACGGCGATCAGGCCATATCCATCACTTCAAGCGCAGACGCCGCAACGCTTTTTTCTCAAGTCGGCCGCGAAATGCAGCAGGTGGATAATTGGCGCAGTACGCTCGAACGCGCCCGTGAGCTGCAGAGCGGGGATCAGCATTCACAAGAAGAAATGAAGCGCCTTCTCATAGGCCTCATGATCGGAAAAGAGCCGCGAATAACGGAGCTTGCGGTCAGATATTTCACCCTTGCGGATATTCTTGATATCGCCTACCGGGAGATCGGGACGGGCTACATCGGCGGGAAAAGCGTGGGGATGCTCATTGCCAGAAAAATCCTTGAAACAAACGCCGGGGATGCAATGCGCCAACACTGGGAACCGCATGATTCATATTACCTCGGCTCGGATATTTTCTATACGTACATCGTACAGAACGGATGGTGGAATCTTCATATCAAACAAAAAACACCTGAAGGGTATTTTGCCGTCGCAGAGGAATTGCGCGAAAAAATGCTGCATGGCAAATTCCCGGGCGCTATCAGGGAACAGTTTATTCAAATGCTTGAGCATTTTGGGCAGTCGCCTATCATCGTCCGCTCAAGCTCGCTGCGTGAGGATAATTTCGGCAACGCGTTCGCCGGGAAATATGAAAGCGTGTTTTGCGTAAGCCAGGGTACGCCGGAGGATCGCCACAAGGCATTTGAGCAGGCGGTACGCACCGTCTACGCCAGCACATTAAGTGAAGACGCGCTGGCATATCGCCGGCATCGCGGTCTTGCAAACCAGGACGAGCAAATGGCCATACTTGTCCAGCGTGTGTCCGGAAACCATTATGGTGAACTATTTTTCCCACACATCGCGGGCGTCGGCAACTCCTCAAACCTGTATGTGTGGGACAAGGCCATGAACCCGGACGCCGGTATGCTGCGTATTGTTTTCGGGCTGGGAACCCGCGCGGTTGACCGCATATCAGGGGATTATGCAAGGCTGGTCCCGTTGGATTACCCCGCTAAAGGCCCGCCGGTAAGCTATGGGGATGAAAAGAAATTTTCACAGCATAAGGCGGATGTTCTCAATTTGAGCGATAACATACTCGCTGAAGCGCCGCTGAACGATCTGTCGGAGCGCGATTTAAAGACAGACAAAAGTATTTTCTTCAGCGTGGATACGGCGGAGATTAGCCGGTTGCGTGAACTGGGGCGCAGCCCCATCCGCACCCCTTATGTAGCGGACTTCAAAAAACTTCTGACCGGGACGAAGTTCCCGGAGTTTGCCCGCAAGGTGCTTAAGACGCTGTCCGGTGCATACAATTATCCTGTGGATATAGAATTCACCGTGAACTTCAGCCCCGCCGGCGATTTCAGATTCAGCCTTCTGCAATGCCGCCCGCTGCAAACGAAAGGGCTTGGCCGGGCCATAGAGATCCCAAGGCCGGGTCCGGATGACATTTTTCTCTCGTCAGAGGGCGGATTTATGGGCGGCAATGTAAGGATCTGCCTTGACTACACAGTTTTTGTCAGGATAAAGGAATATCTTGACCTGCCTGAGCGGGACAAGCATCAAATCGCGCGGCTGGTCGGCGTGATAAACCAAAAAATGAAAGAAAATACCGCGTTGTTGCTCGGACCCGGAAGATGGGGCACTACGACGCCGTCCCTCGGCGTGCCTGTGCGCTTCAGTGAGCTGTGCAATATGGCCGCCATATTTGAGGTTTCCTATCCAAAGGCGGGAATTGTGCCGGAATTGTCTTTTGGCAGTCATTTTTTCCAAGATATAGTAGAATCCGACGTTTTTTATGCCGCCGTTTTCGACGGCGAGCCCCATGTCCGTTTTTCGCTCGACCAAATTCTTTCAAGAGAAAACTTGCTCGGTGAGATTTTAGACGGCGACAAAACATGGGAACCTTTGATCCACATAGCGGCGACGCCCGGCCTTATCCTCCATTCCGACATCGCAAGCCAAAAGCTGTTGGTTTACTGGGACAGCGAGCAATGTGGCGCAGCAATTGAAATATCTCAGTCCTAATTATAGTAGAAAGGCATGGTAAAATGAACGAACTCATTTATGTGCTTGATTTTGGCGGACAGTATAAAGAGCTTGTCGCACGGACGGTCAGGGGGCTTTCGGTGTACTCGGAGATTGTGCCTGGAGACATTACTGCCGATGAGATTCGGAGCCGCAGCCCCATCGGCCTTATCCTGACAGGCGGGCCAAACAGCGTACATTTGCCCGGTTATCCGAAATGTGACCCTGAGTTATTCTCGCTGGGTATTCCCGTCCTTGGTATTTGCTACGGCATGCAGCTTATGTGCCATATGCTCGGCGGGGAGGTCGGGCAGAGCGGCGTCGGCGAATACGGATGCGTCAGCGTTACTCCATTGCACGCGTCAAAATTACTCGGTTCCTTTAATCAAAATTCTGTACAAGACGGCAACTCCGCCGCATCGTCTCATTCCTCGCTCTCTGCGCAATACCCTCTGCTCCCTGCTCCCCCTCCCCCGGGCGCGCAGCGGCCGGCAGAACCTTTTACCGCCCTGATGAGCCATCGTGACTCTGTAACTCGTCTCCCTGAAGGTTTCATCCCGACTGCTGCGACCTCCGCATGTATCGCCGCCTGCGAGGACGAAGCGAAAAACCTCTACGCCGTCCAGTTTCACCCGGAGACGAAGCATACCGACGATGGGCGCGGAATCATAGGGAGATTTTTGTTCGATATCTGCGGCGCGTCTGGCAATTACAGGCTGGACGATTATATTAATACTCAAATAGCTCTGATAAAGGAAAAGGTGGGCGACAAGCAAGTGCTTCTCGCTTTGTCGGGCGGGGTTGATTCGTCAGTATGCGCAAGCCTGTTATCAAAGGCTGTACCGAACCGGCTTACATGCATATTTATTGACCACGGTTTCATGCGGCTCAATGAGGGCGATGAGATCGAGGGTATTTTTTCTAAGCGCAAGCTCCGCTTTATCCGCGTAAACGCGCAAAACAGGTTTCTGTCCAAGCTGCAAGGCGTGACGGATCCTGAAACAAAGCGTAAGCTCGTTGGCCAGGAATTCATTAGGGTATTTGAGGAGGAAGCCGCAAAGCTTGGCGACATTCCATTTCTGGCGCAAGGAACAATTTATCCCGATATAGTCGAGTCCGGCGGCAAACACGGCGCGGTCATCAAGAGCCACCACAATGTAGGCGGGCTGCCTGAGAATCTTGCGTTTGCCCAGATCATAGAACCGCTGTCCGGGCTTTTTAAGGACGAAGTCCGCGCGCTCGGAAGAAAGCTGGGCCTTCCGTCGTTTCTCGTAAACCGCCAGCCCTTCCCCGGCCCGGGTCTGTCGATCCGCGTCATTGGCGAGGTTTCCTTTGAAAAGCTGGAGGTTTTGCGTATGGCTGACGCAATCGTCCGCCAGGAACTTGGCAAATCAAGACGCAAACCGGATCAATACTTCGCCGTGATGACAGATACATACTCCGTGGGCGTCAAAGGCGACAGCAGGACATATGAACCCGTCATTGCGATAAGAGCAGTCATAACGGATGATTTTATGACTTGCGACTACTCTCCCCTACCCCACAAAATCCTGGGACACATATCGGCACGGATCACCGGCGAAATACCCTCCGTCAGCCGAGTCGTGTATGATATCACATCAAAGCCCCCGGGGACGGTGGAGTGGGAGTGAGCGTTAGAGCGTGACAACCCATTGAAAACACTACGTTTTTGACCACTTAATCCCCATCTTGGCAACGATTTGGCAACATTGAGTGGAAACTGATTGCAGAATTGTGTAGCGAGTCGCGACACAATTGAAGAACTGAATTATCCATAATACGAAAGAGCTAACTGATTTTGAAGTCGGTTAGCTCTTTTTGCATATGTCTCAAGTCAGGTGACCCATATCTTTACCTTCGGAATCAATCTCACAGATCAATCGGAAAAAATGAGAATAGGCAACATAGTAGTTTTCAGTCATTTCCAAAAAGAGGTTGTCAACCTTATTACCGGATTGAACCTTTTGCTTTTTTTCGAAACCCAGGAATCCCTTTTCGCCTGTTCCGACTTTACGGTATTGAGGTTTCGAAGCATTAGGAAAGAGCTCTGTTTCCATGTGTCCTGATAGGAAGCCAGTATCAGAGAAATAATT
>Ga0099364_10004346_pt1 | contig 21515 bp, 18 predicted proteins | sample TergutTh196P3_FD_73070 | JGI IMG/M metagenome (GOLD analysis project Ga0099364, IMG submission 73070) | Microcerotermes parvus P3 segment gut microbial communities from Pointe-Noire, Republic of the Congo - Th196 P3 | ecosystem: Host-associated > Arthropoda: Insects > Digestive system > Gut ... | reverse complement strand
TTCGCGGTATGGGATTTTAGGAGGGGTGGGAAACCTCCCGATCGGGCGGGGAACGGCTCTCCGTTCCCATTGCTTGCCGAAATTGTTAGCGTGAAAAAGCTGTTAGTTTTCGGAAGCGTGAAATCGAATTTTACCGCTGTACATGGCTTGGCTCACACTCACTATTTCTTCAAATCATTTTCGAGTTTAGCAAACTTTTGGCATATGCGCTTTTGCAACATTTCGTCGCTAATTCCGACAGTCAAACGCATTTGCGCAAGCATCATTTCGACATCGGCGATTTCATCAAGAATGGCCTCAACCGTGTCATGTATTGTCGTGCGATTAACGTATTTTTGAAGCGCGACGATTAACTCAGCACATTCCTCTACCGCCTGCCCGACTTGCGCAGCTTCAACTGACCTATTGCAACTGCACACGCCGTGCTGCTAACATAAGCATCAGTTATATGCAATCTGTAACGTCCATAAGTTGCAGGGGTGTTCAACAAGGAAATTTTTTAAAAAAATACTGCTGTAGATGACAGCAGTATTTTTATTGGACTACTTGTATTTATGTCACAGCACTATCCATTCCTACAAGATGCTTCAACACCTCAAGAACATCGAATATAGAAGGCTCGCTCTTAACTCGCGATTCATCGGTAATCAACGCCGCATTGAGCGCGTTCGAGCAGGGTGCGGCGATTATTACGAAGAAAAATAAGGTTAATGAAAACGGCTTGTTTGTATTGCTGAACCCCGCCTTCGAGGGCGGGGTTTGTTGGTAGAAGGTGAAATTTAAATTTCACCTTTGCGATTTTGATAAGCTTCTTTTCGTGCCGACAAGATTCTCGAAAAAGTATTTGACCAGTGACCGCTGACCGAATATTTTTCTAATTCTTCCTCTGTTATCTTGTAGGCTCTAATCGCAGACTCATCCACAGAACAACAACGAAGTACACCGACCTTTGTGTTCAAGCTTCTGTCAAGAAGATTAATCGGTTCTGTACCAACGCTATGAGTACGATATTCTTCTGGGATTGGTTTTCCAAAGTTGTCCATAAGACCCATTAGAACACCTACCGCTGTTTGTGGTTGATTTGTTGCGATTTGTGATTTCGCCATTAATTTAACATCTCCTTCATTTTAACTAAATTTATTTATGATTAAAGTTGGGCTTTTTTTACCCAACCGTAGTCAACCTTGAAAATCCCGACTATACTTGCAACGGCGAACTTAACATAGTTAATCAAACTTGTAAGGAGATTATAACTATCGTTTTTTACATCTGATGATATTCTGCCAGCTTTGTGAAGTTCATCAATTCCAGATAGTAAAGCGGCATAACAACTCGATACCTCATCTTGCACCTTATCGAAAGATATTACAGTCCTATCCTCAATAAGTAAATTAGGTTTATCGTTTTTTATTAAAAAAATGATATCCAACCCTGAATCAATGTACATTTCGTGCATCCGCTCAGTTCTCAAAAAAGTCCTTATGTCTTTTTGAGAAAATTTTGTAGCATTATTGTGATTGTGATAGACAGTAATAACACAGTCGAAGTTATTTGTTATGCGGCTAAACTCTTTTTTAAATTCAGAAATAGCCTCAGAAATATCAACTTCCCTCCTGCCATTGGTTGGGGGAGGAATATGTTTTGAAGTTTCTATGTTGTAGTTGTATTCGTGCGTGTCAACCCTCGTTCCTTTGAATACAATAGCCTCCTCGGTATCTAATTGGGTATATTTGTTAGAAAGCCTACTATACAAATTGCGGGTCTGCTTTAGCTTTTTATTTCTTAGACTTGGAGAAAAGCCTGAAACACTTAAGAATACGTCTACAACGTTCTCTTCTAAAATGCTCCAAATTTTATTATGAGCAGCTTGAATTTCGTCTTTATATTCAAGCGAAGGTCTTGTTTCCAGTACAACACTCATTAGTTAGCATCCTCATTACTTCCATACTTTATTAAGTGTAACAAACTTGACATTATGTTACATGGGCTTATTTTATTCCCGATTTAAGCAACTTCCATCGTTGCCTGTCCTTATTATCGTCCACTAAAAACACCGTGAGGCATTTCTTTTATGTCGCTTATAATGCGGTTTCACCTGATGTGGTAACATAATGTCAAATATGTCACACGGACGACTGTCCTATTATAAGGAGGCTCACTCATGACCACTGAACCTATCAGAAACAAGAACGATGTCCGCAGACTTGCGGAATACTACCTCGACAAAGGGCAACTTCGTAACTATGCCCTCGTTGTACTCGGAGTCCACACGGCTCTGAGAATCAGCGACCTGCTCCGATTGCGTTGGGATGACGTATACGACTTCGAGAAAAACCGAATCCGTGACAGCGTAACCATCATCGAAGGCAAGACACGTAAATCCAAGACTTTCGCTCTCAACAAGACGGTCATACGAGCGTTGACTCTGCTTGCCGCACAGAAACTCTGTCAAGGAGCGTTCCTCATTGAGAATCCCCAAACTAAGAAATCCATAAGTAGAATCCAAGCGCACAGACTAATCCGTGCCGCATCGGAGGCGTTGGGGTTTCAGAAACACATCTCCTGTCATTCATTGCGGAAGACCTACGGCTACCATTCGTGGAAGAGCGGAGTCTCGACTGCAGTCCTCGTTGAGATTTACAATCACTCCTCGCTGAACGTCACCCGCCGATACCTCGGAATTACTCAAGACGACAAGAATGCCGTCTACATGAATTTGCAGCTGATTTCGTGACTTAATCCTCAACAGCTAAACGGACACACCTTTCCCCACTCACTACGGAAAATTCCACAGCTACAGTTAAAGGGTGTCTATGTTCTCATCCGCCTCCCCGTTGGGATTTGATACCTCAATGCGTGTTTCGCCTTGGGGCTGTCTTCACGAATAAAACGCCGTGAAGAGCAGATACTAACAGGGTTGTCCCAACACAGTCGATTTACTTTAACGACTATTATAACACACGTCTGTCGAAATTGCAAGCACTTTTTGAAAAAAAGTTAGAAAAGTTTTTGTGAAGTTTTTGTAAGGGTAGCAGAGCGAGGCAAAATTAGCTCTTGACAACGCTCCGAAAGTCTGGTATAATAAGGCTTGATAGAATTTCAGAAAAATCAAAACACGGGGGTTGATGAAGAATGGAAGACATTATTGAGGCGATTCATGCGTTCAGAGAGACTATGGAAAGTCCTGAATTTAAAGAAGCCATGAAACTTCGTGAACGTGCGATGGCAGAAGAGGAATCTGCACGTGCTAATGCAAGACATAAGGAAAGGATTGCGATTGCCGAAAAACGCATTAAACGTGGCAGACCTATTGAGGAAATCGCTGAAGATACTGGATTGACTCTTAAAGAGGTCGAGGAATTGCGGGGGTAATCGCCGTAGAATTGGGGGTTGAAGAAATGCAGGAAAAATACAAAACGGTTGCCGCCATTTCCAAGTCTGAGGAAGTCGCACGGCTTAGGGAGCGTGCTAAGTTTAACGAGGCATCGGCACTGGCTAACGCAAGATGTAAGGAAAGGCTTGCGATTGCCGAGAGACTCATTAAACGTGGTGTACCTATTGAGGAAATCGTGGAAGACACTGGACTGACACATAAAGAGGTCGGGGGTTTGCGGGGGTAATCGCCGTAACAACCACCATAACGTCTGAGGGAAATCTCGGACGTTATTTTTTGTTGCATAAAGCAGAAATATGTCCAAGCCCTCGTGCATATGCTTTCTTAAAAGGAGAGTTATGCCCATGTACAAGCCAATCAACAGCCTTGCGGAACTGCAAGACTACCTCGCCGATACCACGCTCGTAGCCTTCGATTTCGAGACTTCCCCCACAGACGAATACCGCTCCGAAAGCAAAGCCGCACTCGACCCGCACAAATCCCAAATCGTGGGAATGTCGTTCAGCGTTGCGGAAGGCGATGCGGTCTACCTCCCGCTCGCCCACCGAAACGGCGGGAATGCCGCCGACCCCGAATCGCTCTGGGACTACCTCGCCGACTTCTTCACCAATCCCAACATTACCAAAATAGCCCACAATCTCACTTTCGAGTCGGCGTTCTTATACAAGCACGGAATCGTAATCCAAGAGCCGTGCTACGACACAATCGCCGCCGCTCAACTCATCTACAAGAACGAGAAGGAATTCCGCTCGCTCGGCGATTGCGGACTGAAAACCCTCGTCAGCGAATATTACGACACGGAACTGCCGTCCTACGCAATCACAGTCGGGGAGCGGCACTTTGATGAACTCGACCCGACTGCCGAGGCAACAGTCAACTATGCCTGTGCCGATGCGAATTACACGCTCCGACTGTACCACACGCTGAACGGTTGGTTCGACCGATTCCTGCCAAACCACCGATTCATCGTAGAGAAAGTCGAGTCGCCGACTGCTGTTTACGTAGGAATCATGCGGTTTAACGGTCTGCCAGTCGACCGCCAACTCATGGTCGAAAAACGCTCCGAGGCGGAGCGACAAATCGTGCAACTCAAGGGCAAGATTGAGTACATCATCGGCAGTAATGTCGCAATCGGAGCGAATGCCTCAACCGCCGCATTCAAGAAGTATTTGTTTGATGAACAGCAACTCCCGAAGATGAAGTCGACCGATAAAGACAAGGATGCCCTCGATGACGAAACGCTCATTCTATTAAAGGAATGGTGTGCCGCCAACAAGCCCGACCTTGTGGAACTCTTCGAGTTGGTGCAGGAGTATCGGCATTGGGGGAAACTGAAATCCACTTACATTGGCGGGTACATCAAGTACATCAGCAATGCGACTCGGCGGTTGCACCCCGACCTCCTCCCGCTGACCACCGAGACGGGACGTTTCGCCTCTAAGAACCCGAATTGTCAGAATATGCCTCGTATGGGGAATGACGATGTCGGTGTCCGCAACTTCATCACTGCCCCCGAGGGGAAACTTTTGCTGTCGCTCGACTTCTCGCAGATTGAACTGCGAGTCGGAGCGTTCTATTGTCGTGACGAGCAGATGATTGAAACTTACAAAACTGGCGGTGACATCCACGCTCTGACGACTGCCGTGATTTACAAAATCCCGCTCGCCGAGGCGATGGACGAGAGCCATCCTTTATATAAGGAACGGCGGACGATTGCCAAGAACTGCAACTTCGGCACGTTTTTCGGTTTATTCCCTCGTGGGCTTCAACGGACTTTACGCTTCAAAGCGGGGCTTGATGTCAGCCTTGATGAGTGTGAAAAAATCATCAACAATCTTAAATTCGGTTATCCCCGACTTCAGCGTTGGCAAGACGAAGTCAAGAAACGTGCGGGATTCCGTGCGTACACCGAGACGTGGCTTGGACGGCGGAGGGCGATTCCCGAAATCCGCTCTGCGACTTGGAGCGTGAAGGCTTTCGCCGAGCGGGTTGCAATGAACACTCCGATTCAAGGGACTGCGGCTGACATTCTAAAACTCTCACTCGGTAGAATCCTCCGTGGCTTGCCCGACCGTCCGTGGTTGAAGCCTTTGTTGCAGATTCACGATGAATTGGTGTTTGAAATCCCCGAAAATGAGGTGAAAAATGCAGTGATTTTCATTAAAAACTGCATGGAACAACAGCCTTTTGAGGCGTTTAACATTCCGATTATCGCCGAGGCAGAAGTCGGGCGGCGATTCGGTGAACTGAAAGCATACAAGAGCTTTAGCTTGACGAAGGAAGGAGTGAAGTTGGAAAATGTCGAATGATTACAGTTTGAAGGGGCTTGACATCACGTCAAGGGAATTCATAAATGCGTTTTACACGCCCGAAGATAAAAAGCTCTGTCTGCGGGTTTTGAAAGAGCGGAAGGACTCGGCTTTTTCAGGCACGAACATTGACGTACTGCCCGCCGAGCGGTTTGGCGAGTACATCGCAACGCTCGAAAAGCACAACTCCGACAATCGAGGGATTTTCCTTGTCATCAACAAGGGCGGTCACATCGACAGGGACATAACCCGCATAAATGCTCAGTTTGTCGAGATGGACAATCTGCCGTTAGAAGAGCAACTTGCGAAAATACAGGCGTTCCCGCTCGAACCCTCGCTCATCGTGAAGACGAGAAAATCTCTTCACGCATATTGGCTTATGCGAAAAGCCAAGGTCGAGGATTTTCGACACATTCAACGTCAGTTGGTGAGCCACTTTGACGGCGATTCTGCGTGTGTGAACGAGAGCCGTGTTATGCGGATTCCCGGATTTTACCACTGCAAGCAAGAGCCTGTCATGGTCGAGTGCATCAAGTTTAATCCCGAATTGCGTTATACGCAAAATCAGCTTGCGGAACACCTCCCCGAAATCGTCCGTGACGACTCCCACAAGACGAAAATCGTCAAGGAATCATCGCAAATAATCGGCTTTGGTATGCAAAAAGGGATTATTCGCATGGGCAGAGAATGCAGATTTTTCAAGCATTGCAAGACCAACGCAAAGACTCTCCCAGAGCCGATTTGGTACGCTATGATTACGAATGCGGCAGTATTCGAGGGCGGGAGCGAGGCGATTCACAGTCTGTCAAAGCCGCACGACAAGTACACTTTCGAGGAGACCGAGGCGAAAATCGTCAAGTTTCATAAGACGGGAACTAAGCCGATGACCTGCCGCAAAATCGCCGAGCTTGGCTTCAAATGCCCGAATCTTGAGAGCGGGAAGTGCAAGGCGAAATCGCCTGCGGGGTTGGCGTTTTTCCCGATGCCTATGGGCGAAATTCGCCGACTGCTCACCAATACAAAGACGACTGCGGTGACCTTGGACAACGTGTCGGTCTCACGAAACTTCATCAACAATTACCTTTACAACATCGATGCGGGACTTGCCGAAACGCTGATTAACAACGAGTTTAAGTCGCATTTCAACTTCAAGGCGGCGGAGTTAAAACTGCTCGTTTCGTACCACAAAGATGTCCACAACGCTTTCGCAAATACTCAGCGAAATAAGCGTGATACGCGGGGAAACGAACTGCCGTCATGGTATCGTTTCAAGAAGAACGGTTCACTCCATTTTATGCAGGGTGTGTTGGCGGATTATCTCGCCGTGAACCATCACGTAATTTACTGCGGCGACAGTTATTACTTTTATGAGAATGGTGTTTACGTCCCGAAAGAGGACATTTTCGCCGAGAATTACGTCCGTACTTTTATGGAAATCGACACCGACAAAACCTCATCGCAAATCTCCGATGCAGAGAATCAGTGGCGAATGCAAATCCTCACTCCTGTGTGGGAACTCAACGCAAACCCGTACATAATCAACTGCAAAAACGGGGTTTACAACGTCTTCACAAAACAGCTGTCAGAGCATAATCCCGCCATTCTTTCGTCAATCAGAATCAACGCAAATTATGACGAAAATGCCGAGTGTCCCGCTTTCTTGAAATTCATTGACGATGCCCTGCCAAAGTCAGAACACAAGCTGATTCAAGAGTTGTTGGGGTACGTCCTTGTGCCGATTAGCCAAAAGAAAAGCACTATAAAAACCTTGTCCATCTGAACCACTTCTATGATACCACAAAGGCGGCAAGAAGTCAAGTGGAATCCGCATAAAACGCCCTTCCAATTGACTCCAGTGCCGCCTCCATCAATCCGACAATAAACAACTATCTTCCCCCGCCAAGACGCTTTTCGGAAATCAATTCACTCCCCGACTTCACAATCCCAACCCCATACTTCTTCTGCAACTCAATCGCCACATCATCCAACTTGCCCGATTTATCCACAGCAGGGACATCATCGAAATCATCGAACAACGACAACTGCGTTTCGACAACAGCCGTGTCGGTGAATCCGCTTAAGCTAATCCCAATCAACCTAATCGGACGGCGTTCCACCTTGTTCAAAAGCGATGCGGCAATATCATAAATAGTGTTAGTTTTGTTAGTCGCAGAGCCGCTTTGTGAGCGTGTGATTTTAGTCATATTCGCAAACGTGACTTTCAAAGTGACTGTCTTGGCGAAGGTCTGGGCGAGCCGCATTTGAAACGAAAGTTCACGGGCAATTAACCGCAGAACGTCCTTCAAATACTCACGGTCGGTGATGTCCGTTTGGAAAGTGTGTTCTTTCCCCAATGATTGTGCCGCCGCTCGCTCCGATGGAGGGGCGATTTTTCGGTTGTCGATGCCGTCCGCAAGAGCGATAATCTGCCGCCCGTGGTTGCCGAGAGCCTGAATGACCCGCTCCCGACAGCCGTAAATATCACGCACTGTGAAGATTCCAATGCTGTTTAGTTGCGATTCCGTTTGCCGCCCGACACCGTAAATCATCCGCACACTGCGGTCGATAATCAACTCACGCAATGCCTCCGCAGTCGGAATCTGAAAAAATCCATCGGGCTTGTTTTCCTCACTCGCCAGTTTCGCCGACATGAAAGAATATCCAACTCCGACAGAGCAAGTTAAGCGAGTTTCGGCGAAAACACGCTGTTTTATTTCACGTCCGATTTTCTCTGCAGAAGCGAATAAACCAATCGAACCCGTCACGTCAAGAAATCCCTCGTCAAGTGAGATATACTCGACTAAATCGGTGTAGTCGTCCCAGATTTTGTGGATTTGCCTACTCGCCTCGACGTATTTGTGCATATTCCCACGCATGAAAACCGCTTGAGGACAGCGTTTGTAGGCTTCGCTAATTGGCATGGCAGAGCGGACTCCGTACTTTCGTGCGATGTAGTTGCAGGTGCTGACTACACCACGTTCGTGTGGTTTTGCACCGATGACAAGCGGCTTGTCGGCGAGTGCGGGATTGTCACGGATTTCCACTGCGGCGTAGAACATATCCATGTCGATGTGGATTAATTGCATAATTTCACAATACCTCGATTCGCTCTTCACAACTGCCCCAACCACTCGACAATCTGCATTGCTGTCGGCGGACAACCGCCCACAAATTGCCCAAAACCCTTCGTGCAATTACCGCAACCCAACACGCCCGACTTGCCCTTGAATCCCTGCCCGACCGACACTTTCTTGCCCCGATAATCTGCTCTGTACATAGCATTAACCAACGCAGAATAGCAAGCGGAACACGCCGAGTCCTCGTCAATAAAAGCCGACAGCCGTTTCGCCACTCCTGTTTCGAATTTGATTAGAATAGGCTTGTTATCGGCGTTTAACTCGGTGATTGTCGCATTTTCGCCGTTGAACAATTCGCCAACCCCGATTTCGGCGGCAATGCGAATGTGGTCAACTTGCGTAGGCGGCAGCCCAAGCAGACCCGCACAATACGAGTCCAATAGCACAGGATTTTCGCCGCAAATCAGCATATTTCGAGTAACTGGATTGCCGCCCTCCTCGAAAGTCAAATCGCCGCAAATGCCGTCTACGACACAAAAATCGGTCTTGATTGCTTTGTTAAGATACGCAATCGGCGAGTGCAGACCCATCGTGTGAAAATTCCGCTTTTCACGGTCAGAAACGCACCCCTTGAGGTTCTTCAAATTGCAAGTCATGCGGGTTTGGCAGTGAGCCTTCAGCACAGGAACATTGATGAGAAAATCGGTGTCGAGAGCCTTTTCGCAAATCTCAAAAATGTAGTTCCCGCACTTGACTTTGCGTATTTTATCGTCCTTCAAATCGTGCAGATTTATTCCGTATTTCTCGGCGAGTTTGTCGTAGCCGCAGACCTTGTAAACACGTTTCGTGTCATCGCCGACCCATGCCGATTCGATAATCGAAATGTCACGAACACCGCATTGTTGCAGGAAAATCACAATCCCCTCGACAACTTCCGCATGGGTAGTCGAACCCTCGCTCGGATGTCGGGAATTCACCATATTTGGTTTAAGTGCAACCGCCATAGTCGAATTCACGAGGCTTTTCAGATTGGATGCTGTGAGCATTTCAATCGTGCCTTCGGTGATTTTATCGGTGTAGTTTATTGTGATGTTTTTCATTGCAATTCTCCCACATCTGAAAATAATAATAATTCACTGCCTCGACCCACACTCGACAATCTCCATCGAAACACCACTATCGTCATCAATCATAATCACCCCATAAGTCGGGCAATTTCCCTCACGAGGGCTATCCACACTCCCCGAATTCATAACATGGATTCCGCTGACAATCGACGTTTCGTGAACATGAGTATGCCCATACAACGCAATCGTGCATTGGAGCGACTTCGCACGTTTCACAACCCCATCATGACTTCGGCGGACATGGTAGTTATGCCCGTGAGTGTAGAAAATTCTGTGACCAGACACCTCGACCATATTTTCCTCTGTGTAGTTTTGGTAGTCGCAGTTTCCCTTTACGAACACGAAGTTGAGGTGCGGATTTTCCTCTGCGAGTCGCCAAGCCTCCTTCAGTCCGTCACCGCAGTGAATGAATAAGTTAGAGTCGGTGTTCTGCTCTATGACTGACTTTAATCGGCGGTAGTTGCCGTGGGTGTCTGATATGACTGTCATTTTCATTATAATCTCCCAAACAACAACCGCTCAGCATTACGAAACAGAATCATTTCACGCTCATCATCGCTTATTTCCAAAGCGTCAATCAGTCGGCGTTCCAACAGCGGCGTACTCCACGGAATATCGCTCCCAAACAGGATTTTATCGCAACCGTGAGCCTTCACAATCCGATTAGCAATCAGCAACGGAATTCGGCTAAAACAAAACGACGTATCGAAATAAACGTCCTTCCCGACTAAGTATTTTTCTACCTGCAACCACTCCATGTAACCGCCCATGTGAGCCAAAACTACAGGCGACTTGAGGACTTTCAACGTCTCGACAAACCGTTCGGCGAATGCTCTGCCGCTGTCGGCGAACCCGTTATCCATTCCTGCGTGAAAGACGGTAATCATGCCGAGTTTCGTGAGCGTTCGTACAGCGGTGCGAATTTGTCATCATCGACAAAAAATTCCTGATATTCGGGGTGGAGTTTTATTCCTTTGATTCCGCTTTCATGAAGTCTGTGCAACTCTTCAATTGCCCTCTCGGAATGCGGGTACACCGAACCAAACGAAACGAGCTTACCTTTGTATCCGTTCACCGAAATTGCAAAATCGTTGACGTTCTTCATCTGCTTTTCGTTAGTCGCGATGTTCAGCACAACCGAAGTCGTGACCTCGCTCTCGTCCATTATGCGAATTAAGTCGTCCTTTGTTCCTGTCGAATATACGAGCATATTCCCGCTTGTTTTCGCAAGGTGGGAAGTCGCTCTTTCAGCGAGGTTTTCGGGGAATATATGTGTGTGGAAGTCGAGCATTTTTACACCCCCACCTTAAACTCACGCCAATCCCGCACAGGCTTATCAGGGAACACAACCTCAGTCCCCACCGCCTTGAAATGCTCACGTCCGCACCTAAACTTACCCCGCTCGTCACCACGCAACCCGTCCAACCGAGTAGTGCCTTTCGTCTCGATTACGAAGTACAACTTCTCAACACCATCTTTGTCCATATAAACCGCCCAATCGGGATTGTAAGTGCCGACCGGAGTTTCAATCTTGAACTTAGACGGAATCTTGAAAAACAGCCGCACATCGGGGTCGGAATCCAACGCCTTCGCAAACGGCAATTCCACGGTATCGCTGTCGTACAAAACGTGGTCGTAGACACTGTTTTCCACGGCAACAGCGGTCTTATCCAAGTATCCCATCAACTCCTCGTCCTCGAAAATGTCCATCAAATAATACTCCTGCCCCTCGAGGCGAATATAGCGAATCCCGTCAATTTCCATGCCGTTCACAACGCTCTTGATTGTCTCAATAAACATCTCGGTAAACTTCTGCGGATTGTTCAAAAAATCGAGTGCTTTCCCGCTTTTGAACAGGATTTCCGCAACCGTCTTCTGCGGCAGAAAACACTCGCTGTCAACCGCCCGCAAGAAGTGCGGAACACGATGTTCTTTCCCAGCATTATCCCCGATTTCGGCGGTGTTAAGCCCTGTTTCAGTGTGCGTAATTCCTGAATATTCCACGTTGAGTTGTGCAGTCCGAGTGACGATTTTCGCCTTCGGAACGCTCTCCATTTTAGCAACTTCGGCGATGCATCGCGACTTCAGCAGAGCCTCGTCAATCCTCACACGGTAGGCAGTGCGAGCCTTAATCTTGTCCCACAAAGCTAAAAACTCCGGTGAGATTAGCACCTGTTTTTTCAGTCTGACAGCGACTTTCTTGCTGTGATTGTGAATCGTAACTTTGGTGTTAGCCTTGCTAATTACCGCCTCGAATTTCTCACGAGCCGCCTCAAATCGTGCAGGAATGTCGAGCGTTCCTGCGGCGAGTTCACGCTTCATGGACTCCTTAATAACACCCGATTTTGAGATGTAGCCTTTTTCCTCAAAGTGCGTGATTAATTCTTGTGCTTCGTCATGAGTGACAACTTTTTCGACTTTTTTTGTTTCGGTATAGGTAATTTCAGCGACTTTTTCGGCAGTAACCTCAGCCCCCATTTTTGCGGCGGTGACGGCTTTTTCGACAACATCAGCCAACATCGGAGCGATAGATGGTTCGATTACAGACTCGGCAGTTTCGGTGGCGGAAGTCACGACTTTTTGCACATAATCAGCGATTATTTTCGCCTCTTCTTGAGTGACTGTTTTTTTCTCAACAACCGTTTCGTTATAAGCAATTCCGCTAAATAGCGACAGTTGCAATGTACCGAATTTTACCCCTGTTTCGCTTTCGATTTCACGTTGTAATTTATCGGCAAATTCAGCGAAACTCTCGTTCGCCATAACGTGTAAAATGTTGATGTTCCTGTCCTCGATTCGAACACCGTCTTGATTCACGCACAAACGCAGTCCACGACCGACTTTCTGACGTGCAGTAAATGTTGATTTTTGTTCGATTAAAGTGCAAACTTGGAACACATTCGGATTGTCCCAACCTTCTTTTAATGCCGAGTGTGACCATATAAATCGCAACGGGCTACCGAAAGAGAGCAACTGCTCCTTGTCTTTCATAATGAGCGAATAGGTGTCGTAATCATCGGCAGTATCGCCACGAGTATTCTTGAGATTTCCCTTTTTATCTTGCGAAAAATACCCATCGTGAACACCACTTGTGAGCGTTCCGAAACGCTCTTTTAATGCGGCAAATTTGGGGATTCCGAGGAGTTCAGAATAACACTCTTCAAACATAATTGCATAGATTCCTTTGTCGCCCTCAATCGTCCGATATTTCCCGACTTCATCAATGAAAAACAGGCTTAGCACCTTGATTCCCTTATCCAAAAGGCGGAGTTCTTTCTCGAAATGTGCCTCTATAGTGCGGCGGATTTGAGTACGCTTAATCAGCATTTCATCGACATTTCCGATTGATTTTCCTAAGCCGAGGACACTGCCGTCAGCGAATTCGATTTTCTCAATTTCGGGAGTGCAGTCGATTCCCGCAACTTGATAATTACGGTACAAATCCCGACCGCCCGACAGTGCAAATAAATCCGCTCCCGTCTTGATTGTAACGATTTTTCGCTCGACATTTTTGGACTTCCCAACCCTGTCAATTTCGACTTTCGCCGAAAATCCGCCCTCTTGCGAAACGCTCACAAGTCGAATATACGGGCGATTGAAGTCGCTGTCAATTTCGTTACTCGCCACACAAATCTGCTTGACCAACCCAAGCTGATGTGCATCGACAGGAGTCAAACGGTAGAGCAGATTCACGTCATTTCGGTGAGTCGCCGAGTACCGCAACACGCACAGCGGGTTCAGGCTTGCAATCGCCTCCTTCGCTTTCGGAGTGTTGTCCACGCTCTGCGGCTCGTCAATTATTACAATCGGATTTGTGTTTTGAATCAGCCCGATTGCTGATGCTCCCGACAATTTCTCGTGTTCTTGATTGAAAATATTCTCGCTTTTTTTGAACGCATCGATGTTGATTACCATAATCTCAATCTCGCTTGACGTGGCGAATAATCGTACATTTGAGAGGTCTTTTGAGTTGTAAATAAACGCTCTGACAGGCACTTCGTCATAGTCGGTCGCGAAATGCTCGGCGGTGATTTGGAACGACTTGAACACACCCTCACGAATCGCCACGCTCGGCACTACGACAATGAACTTCGTGAATCCGTGCAATTTATTTAGCTCGAAAATCGTCTTGGTGTAGACGTAAGTCTTGCCCGTCCCCGTCTCCATTTCGATGTTGAAGTGGCGGGAATCGTCCTCCGTCACAGGCAAACTGTGCCGCCTTTGGACTTCCTGCATATTCGCCACAATCCGCTCATCGGGGATGGTGAGCGAGTTTCGGAAACCCAAGCCGTCATCGAGGCTGAGTTGCGACTCGTTGGTTATGGTGAACGTGTCCTGCCGCCGTGGTTGCCCTTTGAAGAGGTCGGTGACTGCGGCAACCGCATCGGCTTGGAATTGTTGGTGTTTGAATTTAAGTTTCATTTTCTACACCTTTCTAATTTTTAAGTCTGATATAGAAAAATTGCAATCGCCATCTTCAATTTCAGAAAAACGGGCAAGCACACAAACTTCCTCTACAGATTTCATCTTTTTATAGGCACACTCGTTTAGAGCTATGCTAAATTTCGATTCGTTATGCGGTATTTTCTTCTTAACGATTATATTGTTGTCATCTTTTTGACTCTTGGAAGTTTTTAATTGGAATTCTAACGATTTTATGTTTTTTCTGTTTACGTTGAATTCAAGAAAAAACTGAACATCACCACAGAAAATAGACCAATCTTGCGATTCGGATAATAACCAAGCCAACATTATAAAATCATCATCATTCGTTTGTTCAACCCTTTTGAACACAAAAGATACACTTTGTTCGATTTCTGTATTGAGGTGTCTTATTTCTGAATGGCTTTGATTAACGAATGTTTCCGTTTCTTGGGTCAAGCTATCTTCGATTTGTTTAATGACCTCTTCGGCTTTACGTTGTATTTGCAAACCTCTTGCGGGAGATTCAGATTCACTCCAATAAAACTCAATCTCTTTTTTGAACGTATTATATAGTTCTGTTCCCTGCGTGGCAACAATCTTAATAACTGACTTCAATGCCAACTTATCTGGCAAGTAGAAAAAGGCAATAATACGTGAGTGTTTCTCGGGTGTGAAAGACTTTGCTTCAATTCCGCAATCAATAGCTATAAAAGCACATATCATCACTCCGCTAATTTCACGTTCGTGTACATTACCAGAAACAATAATCATTTCCCCCAAATGTTGAAGAAACATTTTTTTATAAGCAACAAGGTCGAAATCGTCTTTTTCATCGTCTTGGCATCTCGGATGATGAATCTGAACATATTCATCATAAACCGATGCATCTAAGGACAGCAACCGTAATGTATGATTTTTATTCTGTACCCACTTTTTAATAGATTTGCTGCCCTTAGTTGTGTTGTATAAGGCGGCACTGCTTACGAAAACGTCATGTTTTGCATCAGAGAGAAGTTCTTTCCAATCTATATCCGCAAACTCGTCAGTGATTGTGGCATTTTCATTGACTTTTTTATTGTGCATATTTGTTATTGTATAAATTGCAAAGCCCGCAACAATGAAAAATTGCGTAGCGATAATTTTGTGTTCAAGTGTCCAATCAGAAAACAACCATGAAAAAACACCTAAAAGTGCAACCACACCACTGATAATCTTAGCTATCATTCCGTTTCCTTTCTTACATTTTCCCATTTCGGCGGTAACCTCCATAGCCCTCCCTCGTGCCTATCAAGTGAATAACTCAAAAACACTTTTGACAATTTCCCCCGTTTCAGCTGCCCAGCGTATTTTTGCCTTTAGAACATTGGGTAACTGTATGTTTTTTGATAACATTGCATAAAAGTCCTGCCCGTCCAGTGTGATAAGGTTTGTTGCTCTGCCTTTACTGAATGCTTCCAAACCTTCTTTTGAAAAGCCGTTATAACTGACAACAATCCCTCTTGTCCACGATGACTTTCCTGCGATTTTTCCGTGAAATGTTAACAAATCAGAAATACCCAGTGGAGTTTTCTGCCATTTCGCCTCAATTAAATAGTATTCACCATCCAGTTCAAAGCTACCGTCAATTTGCTCTCCCACAAGTCTAAATGATGACCTTGGTTTCAGTTCAAACTCGGCAAATAGTCTATTTAAAAACTTTTCAAACTCGAACCCCCTTTGTTTTGGTTCAAGATTCATTAAAGCCATAAAATCGGTAAGCAAGGCATTATAATTCACTTGCCTTTCCTCATTTTTAATTGGGGCAATCACCGCACCTTCAGCCAAACTATTCAAAAAATCATTGTCCCACAACTCAGGGATTTTGAATTCTAAAACCAATATTAAATTGTTGAGTTTGACCATTTCGTTTTTAGTCATAGGATTTCTTTTCTTTTTGTAGATAATCCCTTTATTGATAAGGGCTATTATCAAACCACAGAATTTCCCCTTTTGATGCTCATACGTGTTTGAGAGCAATGCATTTATTGCAGGGAGTTTACTGCCGCCCGTCCAAAACTGCGACAAACCGACTTCATTAGCAACTCCTTGAAACGATATAGCTTGATTTGCGTATGGATATGGCTTTCCGGGTAAAAAATCATACAGCAAATCCGCTATGTCACTTATAGCTTTTGCTTGCTTTGGTGTAACTGCCATAATATCACCCTCACAAAACCTTAATACTAATCCCCTTATCCTTCAGCGACAACCGCACATTTGACTTCTGCTCGGTATTGTCGAAACACCCATCAGCGAACACAATCCGCCCCGGTGCGTACTCCGCCATCTCGAGTGCGTCCTCCGCCGTGACCCCGTAAGCCAAGCACACGATGAACGTCACCTCCGCCCCGACTCCGTACACGACCCGTCCGCTCGTGAGCGACAGCGGCACAATCGGGAGTGTCAACTCCTGCCCCAACTTCAGCATGACTTCGTAGACGATGTCCTCGTCCGAGCGGTCGGACTTAATCGGCTCTAACACGCCACGCATCCGCTCTTCGAGGATTGCGACTGCGTCCTCGCCTGTAATCGGCGAATTGTCCCACAGCTTGAGGTTGGAGGAGTCAAGTTTGAAGACTTTGAAGCCCGTGTCTAAATCGGGAGCAGTCAGCGTGTTTTCAGCCTTGATTTTCGCCCCTGCACGTCTGATTCTTTCCTTGCCAATCTCGCAGATGTTCTTGTACCCCGCCTTGAACGCTTCCGATTTTTCGTCCGTGACTTCGGGGAGTTGAACGCAGATAAACTTGCGATTTCCGCCGTCTTCAGCGTTGAGTTGCATGACAGCGTGGGCAGTCGTGGCAGAGCCGCTGAAGAAGTCGAGGATTATTGGACTTTCGTCTTTTTCGATAATAGTAGCCGCTTTTATCAGATATTTCAAAAGTGCAATCGGCTTTGGAAACCCAAACACTTTGTTTCCGAATATATCGGTTATTTCTTTTGTGCCGTCTTGTGTCATGCCAATATCGTTCGGCAGATTTGTGCTTACAGGAATGTAACCGAATTTGTCACCCGCTTTCGCCATGTCGTCCTCTTTGAAGTAGCGGAACGCTGGCTTTGATATGTTGAGAAAATCATAATCACCGGGGAAAACAATGCGATTTTCAGCATAATATTTTTTGAAAGTTTCTTGTGTTATCGCCCATGTTCTGTTTGGATTTGCAGGATATTCTTTGCCTGTTTTGGGGTTGACCATAGTAAAAAAGCTATTTGGACGTTCGCTTGCACTGGTCTGTTTTGTCAAGTCATGAATTCGCCACGGTTTGCCTTTTAAGTCGTCCGTTTCGTAATATTTACGAGTTCCACCTTCTAAACAAGCGGCAAATGCACTGGATTTTGCAAAAACCAAAACCCATTCATAGTCTTGAGAAACACCAAACGGCACATCAGATTTTGCTGTTCTCTTTCGCCAAGGTATTTGTGCCACGAAGTTTTCCTCTCCAAACACTTCCTCACAAACTTTTCTTAAATTCTGCACTTCTCCATCGTCAATGCTGATAAAAATCACACCATCATCACGTAGCAGATTCGCCGCAAGTCGCAACCGTGGGTACATCATATTCAGCCAGTTTGTGTGGAATCGCCCCATGTACTCGGGGTTGGACTTAGTCGTCTGGGCGGTGACTTCCCGATACCGCTCCAATGGGTCGGCGAAGTCGTCAGCGTAGACAAAATCGTTGCCCGTGTTGTACGGCGGGTCGATGTAAATCATCTTAACCTTGCGGAAATACGCCGTTTGCAGGATTTTCAAAACCTCCAAATTATCGCCCTCAATGTAGACATTCTGCGTAGAATCCCACTCCACCGACTCGTCCACACACGGGCGGAGCGTGCCTGTAGAGCGTTTCCCTGCGAGTTTCATGCAGTCCTGCTTGCCGTGCCACCGAAACTCGTAGCGTTCACGGTCGTTCTCGTCTGGAGCGATAAATTCGCCGCACACTTCGAGCAGTTTGTCGATGTTAAGCGTTCCGTCAGTGAAGCACTGCGGGAACAGCGAGCGGAGTTTTTCCCGCTCTGTGAGTTCGATATCGAGTGACAAAGGCGGAACTCGGAAGTCGGAAGTCGGAAGATTTGTCGAGTGCGGAGTGCGGAAGTCGGAAGTCGGAAGATTATTGTTCATTAGGTTTGTTCTCCTTTTGCGTTTTTGTGATTGACACAAGAAGTGCAATTATTTCATCGCAATCAGCATAAATGCTATCGAATGATTTTTTATCAATATAATTACTTTCGTGTAAAAGTTCAAGCCAGTAAGCTGTTTCATCGGCTTCTTTCAAGGCAATATTTAACTTGGCATAAAAATCGGGTTTAGTCTGTCCACGCTTGGCTTCACGGGTGTTTGCACCAACACTTGTTCCTGAACGCAAAATTTGCTTAGATAAAATGTACTCTTTCTTTTCTTCGCAAAGATATTTGTAAAGCTTAATAATCCTCAAAGCGAAAGCCTTACTCTTATTCAAAACCACATCATTTTTCACTGGCTGTATCCTCCAAAATCTTCCGACTTCCGACTTCCGCACTCCGAACTTGTACAACAAATTCCCGCCGTATCTCAACCGCCATATCCGCCGACTCCGCAATCGCCTTAACAGCCTCTTCAGCCTCGACTTCAAGGCGAATCCCGTCCATGAACAGCGACTGTTCACGCTGTTTCAACTCCCGATTAGAAGTCGCACGTTTCTTCTCGGCGGCGATTTTCTCGGCAACATTCCCCGCTTGCAACAAAGCATTCTCGATTTGTGCAAGCTGAGTCTTCAACACAGCGATACTCCGATTCAATGCCTGTTTTCGATAACACGCATGGTCGTGAACACGGGCAATTTCCGCTCGCCGAGCCTCGTCTGTGTCGGCAACAGCACGTTGCAGAAACTCCGCAGTGTCAATCAGCGAATCCAACTCGTGCGGCGGTTTCGGCTTGGTAAGCCCATCCCGCTCGCCGTAGGAATCGCCGTGCGTAGAAAAATCCACGACAGGCAAGTCCATAATCCGCCGACATTCGGCATCTGTCAAGTTCGGAGTGCGGAAGTCGGAAGTCGGAAGAGTTCTCCCGACAAACACGTTGTAACACACTCCGCCGAAATAACTGTCTTTGGGCTTCACTTTAATGCGATAATACGCAATTTCACAAGGCAACAAATTCTTCCGACTTCCGCACTCCGCCTTCCGACTTCCGCACTACGCCTTCCGACTTCCGCACTCCGCCTTCCGACTTCCGCACTCCGCCTTCCGACTTCCGCACTCCGCCTTCCGACTTCCGCACTCCGCCTTCCGCACTAAGACCGCCCCCGAATCGGGAATCCCACACCAAAACGTCTCGTTGATGATGTTCTTGGTAATCGCACTGGTGAGCGTTAGAGTGCGGTCGGAAATCGAGTATTCACGGCGGCGAAGAGCCGCTCCAGTAAAGACTTTCTGCGGTTGAATCCCGACTTTGACAGTCCGTGTCGCCTCGTCTAACGAGTACCCGCTTTTGTCGGCGAAAAACCACTTCGTCAATTCCCACAACTTGGAATTAATCTCGGCAGTACGCTCTTTGATGTACTGCGGAGTAATCGTGATTTTGTCGGCAATACTGCGGGTAAACGTGGTGAACAGTGCGTTCTCGGCTTCGGCAACTTCGGAAACATTCTGCTCCTCGTGGAACTTCAAAGTCGCTTGGAAATCGGCTTCAATGTCGCGTTTATGCCGAGATTTCCCAAAAGCGGCGTTGATTCCGTCAACTGCGTTGTTAGTGAAATTCCCGACAACATCATCACTCATGCCGATAATGCCGTCAAACTGCGACACACGCTTGTTAATAAGTTCAAGCATTCGAGTGTCGGCGAGATTGCTCTTGCATAGGAAATTCAGCACAACAACGTCATTCTGCTGTCCCTGCCGATGACACCGCATAATCCGCTGTTCAAGCGTGAGTACGTTGTACGGCAGGTCGTAATTCACGACAAAACTGCAAAACGCAAGGTTGAATCCCTCGGCGGCAACATCGGTTGTGATGAGGATTTCCGCCTCCGCCTCGAACCGCTGTATCACCGAATAGTCACTGCTTTTACCGCCGTCAAAAGCGAGCGTTTTGTAGGATTCCGACAACAATTGAAACAGAAATCCGACTGTCGAGAGCGACTCGGTAAATATAATCGCCTTCCGATTCGCACCACGCTTTTTCAACTCCGCAAAGGCAATTTTCAGGGCTTTGAGGAGTGCCTGTCCCTTGCCCGTGGTCGGAGGTTGAATCAAAGCGGCGGTCTCGGCAATTTCCACGAGTTCCGCCTCTTTTACACGTCCGATTGCGGTGTCGGCGAGTCCGCACAAAGCCCACGGCGAAGACGAAATCGCCCGATTGAACATCAGCGACAAGTCGTAGCTTTCCATCTTCGGAAACGCCGTCTTGTCCGCCTTTTTTAAGTAGGAATCCACCATTCCCGACAATTTGACTTCATCGGCTGACCGCTCATAATCCGCAGTAACAGGCAGTCTTTGCGGGATTTTGACATAGCTTTCGACTTGCGAACGCAGTGTGCGGAAAGCGTAACGACTCGTGAGTGCCGAGAGTTCAGCGTAGTTCTGCGGCTTGCGGAAATACCGCTTGTAGAACGCATCCGCATCTCCGAGAACGCTGTCGTCAATGAAGTGAATCAGTCCGTACAAATCCATGATTGAATTCTGCATCGGTGTTGCCGTCAACAAGATTTTGAACGCATTAGTGGTAGCGTTCTTGAGAGTTGCCGCCCGCAGAGTCTCGTGATTCCGCAAACAATGTGCTTCATCGAAAATAGCGACATCAACTCCCACAAGTCGCTCTGTGTCGGCGATTGCCTCGTCATAAGTAATCAAGTTCAACTCCTCAAGCGGAATCGTAAACTTGTCCTCAATCAGCCGCTCCCACTGCCCCAACAGCGGTGTCGGAATTACAACTGCAATTTTCGCTCCCTCGTACCACTTCTGGACGGCGATTAGCAGAGCCTCGTAGGTCTTACCCAAACTGCCCTCGTCAGCGAGAATTACTCCGCCCAAACGTGAGCTACGCAAGGCAAACTGTGCCGCCGCCACCTGATACGGGAACACCTCGATGTCGGATGAGGCATAAGCCGCTGTAATTCCCGAAATTGCCGCCAATTCACGGGTGGTGACAAGTGCATGAAATGGGGACATG
>Ga0099364_10004345_pt1 | contig 21515 bp, 37 predicted proteins | sample TergutTh196P3_FD_73070 | JGI IMG/M metagenome (GOLD analysis project Ga0099364, IMG submission 73070) | Microcerotermes parvus P3 segment gut microbial communities from Pointe-Noire, Republic of the Congo - Th196 P3 | ecosystem: Host-associated > Arthropoda: Insects > Digestive system > Gut ... | reverse complement strand
TGTTACCAAACTTAAAAGGCCCGACCTCGCCAATTAGGACAAAATTTTTGTGTAAACAATACAAAAGTGAGAGTTGAAATTGTAATATATTGGTATAGATGTTAGAATTTGTAAATTTTCGGTTGACTATTTTTTTTATTCAAGTTATAATGTAATGTATGTAGTTTTAAAAGTCTTGCTGCAATCAGGGCAACCGGATAAAAGTAATTGGAGGGTGGATTATGTTTTTAAAAGAGATAAAAGTTGAGAACTCGGTGGGTTTACACGCGCGTCCCGCAACCTTCTTTATTCAGAAGGCAAACGAATTTAAATCTTCTATTTGGGTTGAAAAGGACGAGCGTAGAGTGAACGCGAAAAGCCTTTTGGGGATTCTGTCTCTCGGAATCAACGGGGGGACTCCTATTCGCATTATCGCTGACGGCGCAGACGAGCAAACAGCGGTCAATAGCCTTGTTCAATTGGTAGAGAGTGGGTTCGCAGAATAAGAACAGAATAAAAATTGTAGGTTTTTGTGATGAAGAGACTCTTTTTTGTCGCGCTTGTTGTTTTGTGTTTTGGCGGCTGTTCGGAAAATCAATCGGAAGCTAAAATTATAACCGAACTCAAAAGCAGATTTGCGGGCTATAATTCGGCGTATGTTTCAATTGCCGATAAAGCCCGCAATAATCAGGTTTTGGCGTGTTCATACCGCTTTGATGGTGAGATTATGTCATATTTTCTGATGATGGCGAACGACAGCACCTTTTATGTTGAACACAACGACGGCGCGCGGTTAAGCAACGCCGCTTCGGGTTATGACTCATGGGCTGAGTTTTCAATAGGCTCACCCGGCTTTGAACGCTATACAAGAAGTGAGCGGCGCGCTTATATCGGCACGGACATTCTTTTTTTCGAGCCACAGGCGGTTTCAAACTCTAAACAAATAAGGCTTAGCGGCGACCTTCAAGTCACTGCGTTTTATGATGTCGAGAAACTTTCCGATGCGTTTTACGATTATTTCGGTGAGTTTGGTTTCGAGGGCAAGTTAGACAGCCTTTATTCGGTCTTTATCGTTAACAATACCGACAATTCGATAAGGCTTGAACATTTTGGCACTGTTAATGAGAAAAATGTGCATTATCTTATTGAAGTTCAAAACGTAAATTCTGTTGACGAAATTGTCAGACCTCCCTTCAACGAGTTGGTTAGGGGAAGAAGATGAGAGGTTTTTGTTAATATTGCACAAATTTTCGGGCTTATTCGTTGATATTTTCTAACTGATAAATTTTACAATAACTATTGCATTTAGCGGTGAGATGTTGTATAATTATTTTTATCGTGTTATTTTAGGCATCGGTTGCACGGCAATGCGGAACACACGGCATAGTGTTATGTTAATTAATAGCGTTAACCGATGACAGCAAAATCTTTTGAAAGGGGGAAAATAAGATTTGACCGGCAAGAAAAAGGTTAGAATTAAAATCAAGGGTTATGAACATCAGGTTGTTGATTCGGCTACTTCAAAAATTATAGACACAGCAAAGCGCACAGGTTCAAAAGTGTCGGGGCCTATTCCGCTTCCGACTGATAAGCAGATAATCACGATACTCCGTGCGGTTCACAAATATAAAGACAGTCGTGAACAATTTGAACAGCGCACACACAAAAGACTTGTTGAAGTAATCCGCCCGACCAACAAAACCGTTGAAGCGTTACAAGGGTTAGAGCTTCCGGCGGGCGTTGAAATTTCAATGGAGTTTTAAAAAGAGCAGATTCGGTCATGTTGGCGACTTTAAGCCGTCAACCAATAACCAAGGGAGGTAAGAAAACCTGTGAAAAAAGGTTTAATAGGAAAGAAAATCGGTATGACCCGAATTTTCAATGAAGCGGGAAAAGTAGTCCCCGTGACGGTAGTAGAGGCAGGGCCGTGTGTCGTGGTTCAAAAGAAAACCATAGAAAATGACGGTTACGAAGCCATTCAGTTGGGTTTTGGAGACATATCCCCGAAAGGTGTCAACAAACCTAAAGCGGGTCACTTTAAAAAGAGCGATTCTCCGTTTAAACGTCACCTTAAAGAATTTAGGCTTGACGACATGAGTGCTGTTAATGCCGGTGACATTATTAAAGCCGAGTTATTTGTAGAAGGCGAAATAATTGACGTTTCGGGAATAAGCAAAGGTAAGGGTTTCCAAGGAACAATCAAGCGACACAACAACTCGAGAATCAAAGAAACCCACGGTTCGGGGCCGGTTCACAGACACGCGGGTTCAATGGGAGCGTGTTCGTCACCATCGCGCATATTTAAAGGCAAAGGTTTGCCCGGACATATGGGTGCCGAGAAGGTGACAGTTCAAAATTTAACTGTTGTTAAAGTTGATTCTGAAAATAATTTAATCGCGGTCAAAGGAGCAATTCCGGGGCCTAAAGGCTCGGTGGTTTGCATTACCGACGCGGTGAAGAAAGTATAAGGGAGGAGAATAAGACATGGCAAAGGTAACGGTATTTGACATGGGCGGCAATGAGCTTTCCACCCTTGACTTAAACGAAGATGTGTTTGGCGTTAAACCAAACGCAGCCGTAATGCATGCGGCGGTTGTGAACTATTTAGCTAATCAAAGACAGGGTACACAATCCACCCTAACCAGAACCGAGGTCAGGGGCGGTGGCAAGAAACCTTGGCGGCAAAAAGGAACAGGCAGAGCACGCCAAGGCTCAACGAGAAGCCCACAATGGAGACACGGCGGTGTTGCGTTAGGCCCGAAACCGCGAAGTTATAGATATTCGCTCAACAAAAAAGTCAGAAAAATTGCTATGAAATCGGCGTTGTCAGCTAAAGTCGCCGCTAATGAAATGATGGTTTTTGACACTTTAAAGTTGGACGAGTTTAAGACCAAAGCTATGGTTAAAGCTCTTGCTCCGTTTTTAGAATACGAGCGCGCGGTAAAAATTAAGCGCGGCGAGAAAAAAGGCGAAGAAGTCAATCGCAAATTTTGGAAGAAAGTGCTCATCGTTTTAGGCGAGAATGACAAAACAGTCATCAAGAGCGCGGCTAACATTCCGGGCGTTACGACCACACAGGTGAACACTCTTAACGTCTATGACATTCTTAACCACGATAAATTAATCGTTGTGAAAGATGCGGTTGCAAAAATTGAGGAGGTGTATGCATAAATGGAAAGAATTCCTCAAGATATGATTTTGCGCCCCATCATCACTGAACGCGCAATGGACGGGTTGGCGCAGATGAAATACACCTTTAAGGTTATGAAGAGCGCGAATAAAATCGAAATAAAGAGAGCTGTCGAGTCTTTATTTGACGGCGTTAAAGTAAAAAAGGTGAACACCATGAACGTCAGAGGTCAAAAGAGACGGCAAGGGCGCACCGAAGGGTACACTGCAAGCTGGAAAAAAGCTATTGTTACCCTTGAAAGTGATTCAAAGACAATTGAGTTTTTTGACGGGATGAACTAACAGTCTTTAAGAAGAGATGGTTTGAAAATAAATCTACAAAAAGGGAAAACTGAAATTTTCCATTTCCCTTTGATGCGAGGAGGACATGGCGAAAAATGGCAATCAAAAATTATAAGCCTACCACGCCGGGGCGACGCGGAATGAGCGTGGTTGACTATAGCGGACTGTCTAAGGTTGAGCCCGAAAAGAGCCTTTTGCGTACCCTTAAAAAGCACGCGGGGCGCAACAGCTACGGGCGAATTACAGTAAGACACAGGGGCGGCGGAAACCGTGTTAAATACAGGGTTATTGACTTTAAAAGAAACAAACTCGACATGGACGCGAATGTTTTAACAGTCGAATATGACCCTAACCGCAGTGCTTTCATCTCGTTGGTTCAATATGAAGACGGTGAAAAAAGGTATATTGTGGCACCCGATGGGCTTAAAGTAGGCGATGTCGTGAGAGCGGGGAAAGGCGCGGATATTAAACCGGGTAACTCAATGTCGCTCAAAGACATGCCGGTGGGTACTGTGATTCACAATATCGAGCTTTATCCCGGAAAAGGCGCGCAGTTAGTGCGTTCGGCCGGAAACAGTGCGCAACTTATGGCTAAAGAAAACGGCATGGCACTTGTCAGGCTTCCGAGTGGTGAGCTTCGCAACATAGCCGACAGATGTATAGCTACAATCGGTTCGGTTTCTAATCCCGACCACGGAAACGTGAATTTGGGTAAAGCGGGAAGAGTTCGTCACATGGGAATTAAACCCACAGTGCGTGGCTCGGTAATGAATCCTTGTGACCACCCTCATGGCGGTGGTGAAGGGCGTTCACCCATAGGGCGTGCAGGGCCTGTTACACCCTGGGGAAAACCAACTTTAGGCTATAAAACTCGCTCTAAGAAAAAAGCGAGCGATAAATTTATTGTAAGGCGCAGAGACAAGAAATAATCCTGTTAAACTTGCTTAAACTTGAAAGGAAATCACGATGAGCAGAAGTATTAAAAAAGGGCCTTTTGTTCAAGAGGTTCTTATGAAAAGAGTTCTCGTCATGAACGAAAAAGGCGAGAAGAAGGTCCTTAAAACATGGAGTCGCGCCAGCACTATATTCCCCGATTTTGTGGGGCATACTTTTGCTGTGCATGACGGCAGAAAACACGTTCCGGTGTACGTGACTGAGGATATGGTGGGGCATAAATTAGGCGAATTCGCTCCCACAAGAACTTATCGCGGACACGCCGGAAGCAAAACCAGTAAGAAGTAGGAGGGGGATTCAATGGAGGCAAGAGCAGAACTCAAACAGGTGCGCATTTCACCTCGCAAGGTGGGGATTGTGCTTAATCTGATAAGGAATAAGCCGTGCGATATGGCTATGGCAATCTTAAGACAAACCCCCAAATCCGCAAGTGAGCCTTTGATGAAACTTCTGAAATCCGCTATGGCGAATGCCGAGAATAACCACGATATGGATGTAGGAAATTGCTTTGTTTCACAGTGTTGGTGCGGGGCAGGCGTGACATTAAAACGTATAAGACCTAAAGACCACGGGCGGGCGCACCGTATTTTAAAAAGAACTTCCAACATTGTGTTGGTTGTCAAAGAAACTCAGTAGGAGAAATTTGAAAGTAGAACCGTGTAAATGCGGAAAAAGAAACTTTCAAAGGCACGTTGGTGCAGAAAGGATATGTCTGAAAATGGGACAAAAGGTTAATCCGCACGGTCTTAGAGTTGGTATTATCAAAGATTGGGATTCCCGTTGGTATTCAGGGAAAGCCGACTTCGGCGATATACTTGTTGAAGACTATAAAATCCGTGAATATTTTTTTAATAAGACCTATAAATCAGATAAATCTCCGGTTCCGATGAAGCCGGGAATATCATCTGTTGAGATTGAACGCGATGCTGCGACTAAAAAAGTCAAAATATTCATCCACACCGCAAAACCCGGCATCCTTATCGGAAGCAAGGGGGCTGAAATTGAAAAAATGCGCAAAGATATAGAGGTAATAACCAAAGGAAAACCGGTTAACCTCAATATACTCGAAATTAAGGACTTAGACCTTAACGCACGACTTGTCGCGGAGAATATTGCATCACAGCTTGAACAAAGGGTATCTTTCCGCCGCGCTATGAAAGCGGTCATCGGAAGAACCATGAAAGCCGGCGCAATGGGAATTAAAACAATGGTTGCCGGGCGTTTAGGTGGGGCTGAAATTGCGAGAAGTGAAAATTATCACGAGGGGACAATCCCCCTGCAAACACTAAGAGCCGACATAGATTACGGGACAGCGCGCGCTAACACCACCTATGGGGTTATCGGCGTTAAAGTCTGGATTTATAAGGGCGAAGTTCTCAAAGGCGAAATCGGCGCGAACAAAACTCGCAATATCGTTGAAAAAGGTCAAAGAAGGCGTGACGGCGGCAGAGACAGTCGCGGCGAAAGAAGAGAAGGCCGAGGAAGACCGGGCGGTTTCAACCGTGATGGCGGTGGTAACTACGGCGGCAACAGAGACGGCGGCAGAGGTGGTTTTGGCGGCGGTAACAGAGGCGGCTACGGCGGCAATAGAGACAACAGACCAACGGCACAGGTTAACAGGCCGGTGCGCCAGCCCACACAGCAAGCCAACTCAGCACCAAAAAAAGAGGGGGGTAACGAATAATGCTACTTCCAAAAAGAGTTAAATACAGACGACAACATCGTGGAAGAATGACGGGAAAAGCAACACGCGGCAACGTGGTGAGCAATGGCGAATATGGGTTGCAGGCACTTCAGCCGGCGTGGATAACCTCTAATCAAATAGAGGCCGCCCGTATTGCGATGACCCGTTATATCAAACGTGGCGGTCAAGTTTGGATTAAGATTTTTCCGCACAAACCCGTAACTGAAAAACCGGCGGAAACGCGAATGGGTTCAGGTAAAGGCTCGCCCGAATATTGGGTAGCAGTAGTTAAACCCGGGCGTGTGATGTTTGAAATTGCGGGTGTCGGCGAGGAAGTTGCCCGTGAAGCTATGCGACTTGCTATGCACAAACTTCCGATTAAATGTAAATTTATCAAGAGGGAAGAGGAGGTTTCATAATCTATGGCTACGAAAATTGCTAAGGATATGCACAAGCTGTCAGACCTTGAGCTTAAAGAAAAATCGATAGACCTCAAACAAGAATTGTTCAACCTTCGCTTTCAACATGCGGTAAACCAGCTTGAAAATCCGCAAAAAATAAAAGCGGTAAAAAGACAAATTGCCGTAATAAAAACTATTCAGCGCGTGCGCGAACTTAAAAGTTGAGAAGGGAGGAGAACGTTAAATGAGTACCAGAAATCTGAGAAAAAGCAGAATAGGCAGAGTTGTCAGCAACAAAATGGATAAAACAATCGTTGTGGCGATGCACGAGAACGTTCGTCACCCTTTGTATAAAAAAATAATCAAGCGGACAATAAAGCTGAAAGCGCATGATGAACAAAACACTTGCAACGTTGGTGATAAGGTTGAGGTTATGGAAACAAGACCGCTTTCAAAAGAAAAAAGATGGCGTTTGGTAAGCGTGCTTGAAAGAGCGAAATAAGCTTTCATCTGTGAAAAAATTGAGAGGAAGATTGACCAATGATTCAAATGCAAACACGCCTTAGGGTGGCCGATAACACCGGGGCGAAAGAGGTTATGTGCATAAGAGTGCTCGGCGGCACTCGCAGGCGATATGCAAGAGTCGGCGATGTAATTGTAGCTTCGGTTAAAAAAGCGGCACCGGGTGGCACAGCCAAGAAGGGTGAAGTCGTCAGATGTGTTGTTGTAAGAACCAAAAGCCCGATTAGACGCGATGACGGCACATACATTCGCTTTGACGAGAACGCGGCGGTTATCATAAAAGAAGATAAAAACCCAAGGGGAACCCGTATCTTCGGCCCCGTTGCGAGAGAGCTTCGTGAGAAGGAATATATAAAAATTCTGTCACTTGCTCCCGAAGTGTTATAAGGGGGGAATGTAAAAATGAGAACATTGCACGTTAAGAAAGACGACACAGTCATGATTATTTCCGGCAAGGACAGAGGGAAAACCGGTAAAGTGCTTGAAGTCAGCCCAAAAGAGAGAAAAATTATCATTGAGGGCAGAAACATGGTGACAAAGCATGTTAAACCTCGCCGTCAAGGGCAACTCGGTGGAATTGTCAAAGCCGAAGGCGCGATTTATGCTTGCAAGGTTATGCCTGTTTGCCCGAAATGCAAAAAGCCTACTCGTGTTGGGGCTGAGTTGAGAGATGACGGCAAAGTGCGCATCTGCAAAAAGTGCGGCGCGAAGCTGTAATCTACTATCAAAAATAACCATATGAAGTTGCAGAATAAAGTAAATTTCTGCTTTTATATGGAAACTAAGGAGTAACAATAAATGGCACGAATGAAAACCTATTACACCGAAACCGTGGCACCGGCACTTTTCAAGAAATTTGGATATAAAAGTGTTATGCAAATACCTAAGGTGCATAAGATTGTAGTCAATGTGGGTTGCGGTGAGGCGAAAGATAATCAAAAGGTTGTCGATAATATTATCGGTGACTTGAAAACAATAACCGGGCAAAAACCGATTATCTGTAAAGCTAAAAAATCGGTGGCGAATTTTAAACTGCGCGAGGGCAACATCATCGGCGTTAAAGTAACACTCAGAGATAAAACCATGTATGAGTTTCTTGACAGATTTTTCAATGTCGCTTTGCCCCGTGTGCGTGACTTCAGAGGAATTAACCCCAACTCTTTCGATGGGCGCGGAAATTATTCCGTGGGGGTGAAAGAACAACTTATTTTCCCCGAAATAGAATATGATAAAATTGATGCTGTAAGGGGAATGGACATAAGCTTTGTTACAACGGCGAAAACAGATGAGGAAGCCAGAGAGCTGCTGTCACTTATGGGAGCTCCGTTTGCAAAATAATTAAAATATCTTTCAGTAGCACGTTTGTGCGGAAAGGACATGTCTGAAATGGCAAAGAAATCAATGATTGCTAAACAAAAGCGTGAAGCAAAGTTTTCGACTCGCGCTTATAACAGATGTAAAATCTGCGGCAGACCTCACGCCTATCTTCGCAAGTTTGGAATTTGCAGAATTTGTTTCAGAGTGCTTGCCTATAAAGGGCAGATACCGGGCGTTAAAAAAGCAAGCTGGTAAGAAACAAACGGCTATACTAAGCGAGAACTTAGCTTCTTTAAGTATTACACATTCCAAACAAAAAATTGAAGGGGGAAGTAAATAATGCAGATAACTGATACTATCGCAGATATGCTTACGAGAATACGTAATGCCGGTGCCGCAAAGCACCCGAGCGTTGATGTGCCTTGTTCAAATTTGAAAAAACAAATCGCCCAAATTCTGAGTGAAGAAGGATATATAAAGAATTTCAGGGTGATTGAAGACAATAAGCAAGGCGTTATCAGAATTACTCTTAAGTATACTGAGAACAAGTCACAAGTCATTCAAGGGCTAAAACGTGTGTCGAAGCCCGGTTTGAGAATTTATTCAAACAGCAAGGATATGCCGCGCGTAATGAAAGGTCTCGGAATCGCCATCGTGTCAACCTCTAAAGGGGTCATGACTGACAGGCGTGCGCGAGCCGAACACGTTGGCGGCGAGATACTTGCTTTTATATGGTAAGGGGGAACAGAAATGTCAAGAATTGGAAATAAACCGGTTACTGTTCCTGCCGGAGTTGATGTCAAAATTGACGGGAACACGGTTACCGTAAAAGGCCCAAAGGGCAGTTTAAACAGGGTTTTAAGCCCATCGATTCAACTTAACCGCGAGGGTGATGTGATTAAGGTTACGCGCCCTGATGACAGCAAAGAAAATCGTTCGCTTCATGGATTGACGAGAACGCTTTTGTTCAACATGGTTGAGGGAGTCACAAACGGTTTCAAGAAAGAGCTTGAAATAAGCGGCGTTGGTTATCGTTGCGCCAAACAAGGGGCAGACTTGAACCTTACGGTCGGGTATTCTCACCCCGTGATTATGTCTGACACTGATGACATCAAAATAGAAGTGCCAGCCCCTAACAAAATAATTATTACCGGCATAGACAAACAAAAAGTCGGGCAATTTGCAGCGCAAGTTCGCGGCAAACGTCCGGTAGAGCCGTATAAAGGCAAGGGGATTAAATATGTCGGTGAAATCGTCTTGCGCAAAGAGGGCAAGGCAGGAAAGGGTAAAAAATAAAAAAGGCACGTTGGTGCAGAAAGGCATGTCTGGATATGATTAAAATTGTCAGCAAAAATACAAGTCGGCTGAAAAGACACAAAAGAGTCCGCGGCAAAATCAGCGGAACCGCCGCACGTCCGCGCCTTAACGTCTTTCGCTCATCTATGAATGTTTACGCTCAACTGATTGACGATGTTGTCGGAACAACCCTTGTCAGCGCAAGCACCGTTGAAAAAGATTTTGACGGTTATGGGGGGAATGTCGATGCCGCGAAAAAAATAGGTTTGAAAATTGCGCAAAGAGCTAAGGCGAAAGGCATCGAGTCGGTTGTATTCGACCGTTCGGGCTATGTCTATCACGGACGTATAGCCGCACTTGCCGATGGCGCACGCGAGGGCGGACTCAAGTTTTAGCCCCGGTTAAACTAACTATAGGGAGGATAATACATTGGCACTTTTAGATGCATCGCAATATGAGCTTACCGAAAGAGTCGTTAATATTAAGAGAGTATCCAAAACCGTCAAGGGCGGGCGAATTATGAAGATTTCCGCGTTAGTGGTGGTCGGAAACGGCGCCGGCATAGTTGGTTTCGGAATGGGTAAATCGAACGAGGTTCCCGATGCGATTCGCAAGGGGATTGAGGACGCGAAGAAAAATATTTTCGAGATTTCGCTTAAAGGCACTACCATTCCACACGAAATTATCGGCAAATTCGGGGCCGCTTCGGTTCTTATGAAGCCCGCTCCCGATGGTACCGGTGTTATCGCGGGTGGTCCTGTTCGCGCGGTAGTTGAAATGGCGGGGATTAAAAACATCAGAACTAAGTCTTTGCGCTCAAACAACCCGTGCAACGTGGTAAGAGCGACAGTTCAAGGCTTAACCACTGTCCGCGACGCTGAACAGGTTGCGACTATAAGAGGAAAAACCGTCAAAGAAATCTTTGCGTGAATGAAAGGTGTTGAAGCTCATGGCAATTAAAATTAAACTGAAAAAATCGTTGGTGGGGCGCAAAGACAGCCATATCGCCACAGCCCACTCGCTGGGGCTTAAAAAAATCGGCTCTCAAACCGTTCAACCCGATAATGCGGCAACTAAGGGAAAACTCCACCATATTTCTTATTTGGTTGAAGTGACGACAGCTGATGACAATTGACAGTTGACAATTGACAATTGACAATTGTGGAGTCGCCGTTGGCGACGGATTTTGAATTAGTCGCATTAGTAACAATAGTTAAAAGTTAAATTTTTAAAAACGTCCGCGGTGGCGGACACAATAACTGTCAACTGTCAACTGTCAATTGTCAACTGTCAATTGTCAATTGTCAATTGTCAATTGACATCAGTGGGGTGAAAATATAAATGAAGTTACACGATTTATCACCTGCTCCGGGTTCTAACAAAGAGTCTAAGCGGATTGGGCGCGGACACGGGAGTGGGCAGGGCAAAACAGCAGGCAAGGGGCATAAAGGTCAATGGGCGCGCTCGGGCGGCGGTGTTAAACCCGGCTTTGAGGGCGGTCAGACCAAAATGGCAATGCGTATTCCTAAGAGAGGGTTTAACAACATATTCTCTACCGAATATGCTATAGTCAATCTCTCTGATTTAGAAGAGAGATTTGAGTCGGGCGCGGTTGTAGATGAAGCGGCGGTCCTCGACAGTGGGCTCATTAAAAAAACTTTAAGCGGTATTAAAATATTGGCAAAAGGCGATATTACAAAACCGTTGACAGTAAAAGCGGCGAAGTTTTCAAATGCGGCAAAAACAAAGATTGAAAGCGCCGGAGGGAAGGCTGAGGTGGTTCAATAATGGTTGAGGTTTTTAAAAACGCATGGACAATCAAAGAACTCCGCTCAAAGATTTTGTTCACATTGTTCATAATTGTGGTTTTCCGTTTTGGCTCCAACCTTTTAGTCCCGTTTTTAGACCCGTCAAAAATACAAGAGCTGATTCAAGAGGGTACCCTTATGCAGTTAATGGACACATTAACCGGGGGCGCGCTCGGCGGCGGTGCGATTTTTGCAATGTCTATTACGCCTTTCATTAACGCCTCGATTATTATGCAACTCTTGACGGTGGCGATTCCCGCGCTTGAGAGGTTGTCTAAAGAGGGTGATGAGGGCAGAAAAAAAATCAATCGCATAACGAAATTGGGGACTATAGGAATTGCAATTTTCCAGGCGACGGCGTTTTATATCAGCCTTCGCAATGTCGGGGCAGTTCACTATACCGAGGGATTTGACGGCATTTTAACTATGGTGTCAATTATCGGCTGTTTAGTGGCAGGGGCGATGTTGGTGGTTTGGTTGGGAGACCAAATCAGCGAAAAGGGAATAGGAAACGGCATTTCAATCGTCCTTTTCGCGGGTATTGTCTCAAGTATGCCGCGTGATATTAACGGATTAATTAGGCAGGTTGATGCTCAAAATCAACAAAACTATTTCTTAGTTCCGTTAATTCTTGTTATTTATGTTTTGATGATTGCGCTGGTGGTTCTTATGCAAAACTCTGAGAGAAGAATTCCTGTGCAATATGCAAAAAGAGTGGTCGGAAGAAAGATGTACGGTGGTCAGTCGTCCCACATTCCCATTAAGGTTGCGATGGCGGGGGTAATGCCAATTATCTTTGCAATGTCAATTATGTCGTTGCCTCAGACAATTCTTTCGTTCTTCCAAATTGACGGGCAAAACGACAGCTTCTGGGATGGCTTTGTTCGTGTGTTCAGTCAAAACAGTTGGGTGTATGGCGTGCTTTATTTCTTCTTGATTATCGGCTTTAACTTCTTCTATATAGCTATGCAGTATAATCCAATCGAAATTGCCAATAATCTAAAGAAAAATAATGGTGCTATTCCCGGGATAAGACCCGGAAAACCGACATCTGACTTTATCCAAAACTCGCTTTCTAAGATTACGCTTATCGGGGCTATATTCTTAGGTTTCATCGCAGTTTTCCCGATTATCTTCACCAACGTTACTGCCATACAAGGGCTTTCGTTAGGTGGAACAACGCTTTTAATCGTAGTTGGTGTTATCCTTGAAACTGTGCGTCAACTTGAAAGCCAAATGATGATGCGCCACCACAAGGGTTTCTTAGAATAAAGACAACTGTGTTTGTGAAAGGGAGTCATGCTATGAATTTGATGTTTTTAGGCGCACCCGGTTCCGGCAAAGGAACTCAGGCAGAAAAGGTTTGTGACAAATATAAAATTTTGTCAATATCCACCGGAAATATTTTAAGAGAAGCAATTAAAAACGAAACACCCGAAGGGCTTAAAGCAAAGTCTTATATGGACAGCGGCAATTTAGTCCCCGATGACGTTGTGATTAAAATACTGAAAAGCCGTGTCGCACAAAGTGATGCCAAAGACGGGTTTGTCTTAGACGGTTTTCCGCGCAATGTCGCCCAAGCTCAAGCCCTTGAACAGATGGGAATTCTTATCGACAAGGTAATCAACATTCACGTCCCCGATGAAAAAATCAACGCGCGAATGGGGGGCAGAAGAGTATGTTTGGCTTGCGGTGCATCATACCACGTTGAGTATCGCCCTGTTAAAGTTGATGGAATGTGTGATATTTGCGATGGCGAAGTGGTTCAACGCAACGACGATAAACCCGAGACAGTTCTTTTAAGACTAAAAGTTTATCACGAAATCACAGAGCCGCTGATTGACTTCTATAAAGAGCGTGGAAAGCTCGTAACGATTGTCGGGCAAGAATTAATTGAAGATACCACAAAACTTGTTTTTGCGGCAGTTGAGGACTCATGATAATCGTTAAAACGAAAGCCGAACTCTCTAAGATGATGGCGGCGGCGCGACTCGCGGCGTTGGCTCTCGAACACATCGGCAAGGCTGTTCGCGCCGGAATAAGCACGTTAGAACTCGACAGCATGATTCGCAGATTCATCACTGTGCGCGGCGGAAAACCCTCTTTCGCAGGCTATAAAGGTTTTAAGGGAAATGCCTGTATCTCGGTGAACCATGAGTTAATTCACGGGATTCCTTCTAAAAGGAAAATCCTGAGAGACGGGGACATTGTTTCGGTTGACATAGGGGCGTTTGTTGACGGGTTTCACGGTGACAACACAAAAACGTTCGCCGTTGGCAATGTGTCGGAACAAGCGCGAGATTTGTTGAGAGTTACTGAGGAATGTCTTTATCAAGGCATAAAAAAAGCGGTTGCGGGAAACAGAGTGGGCGACATTTCAGATGCTATACAAAAGCACTGTGAGAATAGTGGTTATCACATAGTTAAAGAGTATATCGGTCACGGTGTCGGGCGAACGTTGCATGAAGAACCTGACATTCCCAATTTTGGGAAAGCAGGAAGAGGCCCGCGGTTAGTTCCGGGCATGACGTTAGCGATAGAGCCTATGGTTAACGCGACTACCTCGAATGTTCGCACGCTGAGCGACGGCTGGACAGTGGTTGAGGGAAACGGCAATTTATGCGCACACTTTGAACACACCATTGCCGTCACCGAGGGCGAGCCTATTATTATGACGCTTGTTTAGGAGAAACCATAAGTTTGCGCAGAAAGGGCATGTCTGAAAAGATGGAAGTAAAGTCCGGCATGGTTGTAAAGAGTATTAGTGGGCATGATGCAGGAAGCTTTTATGCGGTAATCAAGTGTGAAGAGCAATTCGCATATATTGCTGATGGCAGACGTAGAAAAGCACAAAGCCCCAAGAAGAAAAATGTTCGACATCTTCAAAAAACCACACGGTTTATTGAGGTTGAAGATATTACCGACAAAAGGTTAAGAAAAGAACTCCATAGTCTTAACTTTGGAGCCGCAGAATCAAAGGGAGAGTGATTAGCTTGTCAAAAGAAGACGTAATCGAGGTTGAAGGAATAATACTTGAAGCATTGCCGAACGCGAATTTTCAGGTTGAGCTTTCTAACGGGCATAAAATTTTAGCGCACGTTAGCGGCAAGCTACGCATGAACTTCATTCGTATTCTGCCGGGTGATAAAGTAACGGTTGAAATGTCGCCTTATGACCTGACGAAGGGCAGAATCACATGGCGCGCGAAATAAGAGAGAGGAATTGTGTTTAACGATTTCTTGCAATTCCTCCAAAGCACGTTTGTGCAGAAAGGGTATGTTTGAAAAAATGAAAGTTAGACCATCGGTAAAACCCATGTGCGACAAATGCAAAATTATTAAGCGCAACGGTCGTGTCATGGTTATCTGCAAAGAGCCCAAACACAAACAAAGACAGGGCTAATACAGTTAAATGATTTAAAAACTAAAATATTTTAAGAAAGGATAAAAGAGCATGGCGAGAATTTCCGGAGTAGATTTGCCCAAGAGTAAACGAATTGAAATAGGATTAACCTATGTTTTCGGGATTGGCAGAAAAACCTCAAACGACATATTGGCGACGGCAGGGGTTAGCCCCGACATTCGCGTTAAAGACTTGTCTGACTCAGACGAAGCTAAAATCCGTGATGCCATTGAAAGCATCGGCTGTTTGGTTGAGGGTGATTTAAGACGTGATGTCGCTTTAAATATTAAGCGTTTGGTAGAAATCAACTGCTACCGCGGTCAACGTCACCGCAAAGGGTTGCCGGTTCGCGGTCAAAGAACAAAAACCAACGCGAGAACACGCAAAGGGCCGCGTAAAACAATTGCAAACAAAAAGAAATAGCATAAAAAAATAAAGCGGAAAGGAATGGTTTGAGAAAAATATGGCAAAACAACAGACTAAGGGCGGAAAAAAGCCGGTAATTCGCAGACGCCGTGAGCGTAAGAACATAGAAAACGGCTCAGCCCATATTCAGTCAACCTTTAACAATACAATAGTTACAATCACCGACCTTGCCGGAAATGCGTTGTCGTGGGCGAGTGCCGGGGGCTTAGGTTTCAGAGGTTCGAGAAAATCCACCCCGTTCGCGGCGCAGTCAGCGGCTGAAACAGCGGCAAAAGCGGCGATGGAACACGGTCTTAAAACGGTTGAAGTGTTTGTGAAGGGTCCGGGTTCGGGCAGAGAGGCGGCAATACGCGCGCTTCAAACAGCAGGGCTTGAAGTAAGGCTCATCAAAGACGTTACACCCATTCCGCATAACGGGTGTCGTCCCCCTAAACGCCGCAGGGTATAGGGTGTGTATTCGGGTTTATGTTTGCCCGGTGTCGAGTTATTCTCGATATTATATTTTAATAAACAATTTTGGAGGTAACTAATGGCAATAGACAGAACGCCTATCGCTAAAAGGTGTAAGGCTCTCGGAATAAGCCCCGCTGTTTTGGGCTATACCGCTAAGAAAGAAACAAAACGCAACAGACAAACAAATATGAGAAAGAAACTCTCAGAATATGGAATTCAACTTCGCGAAAAGCAGAAAATGAAATTTATATACGGCGTGCTTGAAAAGCAGTTCTATCACTATTATGAATTGGCTGCAAAAGAAAGCGGCGTTACCGGTGAAAACTTGATTAAGTTGCTTGAATCAAGGTTGGATAATATTGTGTTTAGAATGGGAATGGCTATAACAAGAAGAGAAGCACGCCAGCTCGTGGGTCACGGCCATTTCACGGTGAACGGGAGACGGGTTGACATTCCCTCATATCGTGTAAAAGCCGGTGATATTGTTGAAGTGCATGAAAAAAGCAAGAAAAGCCCTAAGTTTGCACAGATTGCAGATGCAACGCACGGCAGAATCGTCCCTGTGTGGATGGATATGAACAAAGAGGCTATGAACGCGAGAATTGTAAGGCTTCCCACTCGTGACGAACTCGACTTTGAAATTGAAGAACATTTAATTATAGAGTTGTATTCTAAATAATAGCCTGTTTGCATATAATGTTATGATGTGCAGTTATTTCAATTATACAAACAGGAGGGTTAAAATTTATGCTTGAAAAATTTGAAAAACCTAACATAGAGACCGTAAGGCATAAACCCGACGGGAAATACGGTATGTTTTGTCTTGAACCACTCGAACATGGTTTCGGAAACACAATCGGGAACAGTTTAAGGCGCGTATTACTCTCCTCTTTACCCGGCGTTGCGGTGACATCAGTTAAGATTGACGGTGTTCAACATGAATTTTCTACAATCCCCGGGGTTAAAGAAGACGTCACCGAAATCATCCTCAACATCAAAGGGCTTATCGCAAAAATGTATTCCGATACCGCTAAAACGGTCTATATTGAGGCAGAGGGCGAATGTGAAGTAAAGGCAGGCGACATTAAAACCGACAGCGAAATAGAAATAATAGACCCGAACATGCATATAGCGACTTTAAGCGCGGGTGCGAAACTTTTTATGGAATTGACTTTTGACCGCGGGCGCGGATATGCTTCGGCAGAGAAAAACAAATTGATGCTGCAACCCATAATCGGTGTTATCGCCGTTGACAGCATTTACACGCCGGTGTTAAAGGTGAATTATTCTGTTGAAAACACCCGTGTGGGGCAAAGAACTGACTTTGACAAACTTATTATAGAAGTCTGGACTGACGGCACAATGTCGGCGAAAGAAGCTGTGTCTTATGCCGCAAAGGTTATTTGTGAGCATTTGGCGTTGTTTGTCGGGCTTTCTGAAGAGACAGTCGCCACAGAAATGATGATGGAAAAAGACGACAACTCAAAGGACAAGCTGCTTGAAATGACAATCGAAGACCTTGACCTTTCGGTGCGCTCTTTTAACTGCTTGAAACGCGCCGGGCTGAACACCGTTGACGACCTCATCGGAAAATCACCCGAAGATATGATGAAGGTGCGTAATTTAGGCAAAAAATCGTTTGACGAGGTAAGAGCAAAACTCCAATCAATGGGCTTTGATTTAGCATCAAGCGAAGACTCAATGATTTAAATTCTTAATGAAAGGAAAGCACAGCTATGGCGACTAAAAGAAAATTAGGCAGACCAAGCGACCAAAGAAGAGCCATGTTAAGGGCGTTAGTGACGTTTCTCTTAGAGAACGGAAAAATTGAAACCACTGTCACAAGAGCGAAAGAAGTGCGTTGTGAAGCCGAAAAGATCATCACGTTGGGCAAAAAAGGCGACCTGCACTCAAAGCGACAGGTTTTTTCATATGTAACAAAAGAGTCGGTTTCAAAAAGGCTGTTTGATGAAATAGCCCCGGGTTATAAGGAAAGAAACGGCGGCTACACAAGAATTATTCGCACAGGGCCACGTCGCGGCGATGCCGCCGAAATGGCATTAATCGAATTAGTAAAATAATATACTCTTTACAGGGTATAAACAACCGACCGTCTATGTGAAGTGCAACTTCTATAGGCGGTTACTGCCTTTAAGGAGAGAGGAAAAAAATGACTATACAGTTAAAAGAAATAGGTGAGCGTTTGGCGGCTTTGCGTGATATTGCCGAATTATCGCCCGAAATATTTTGCGAAAAAACCGGAATTTCTACCACTGAGCTTGCTGCCTATGAAAAAGGTGAACACGATTTCTCGTTTTCGTTTTTGTACAACGCGGCATCTTTGCTCGGTGTCGATGTTGTTGACCTTATGAGCGGCGAATCTCCGAAACTTTCGGGGTGTTGCCTTACGCGGGCGGGTGAGGGTTATTCGATTGAACGCCGCGCGGCTTATAATTACAAGCACTTAGCCTTTACATTTAAGAACAAATTAGCCGAGCCATTTATGGTGACGGTAGAGCCGAAAGATGACATAGATTCGCCCGAACAACACTCACATGACGGGCAGGAGTTCAACTTGATGGTTGAAGGGCGAATGAGACTTTTTATGGGTGGACTGACTTATGACTTAAACACAGGTGACAGCGTTTATTTCGATTCGTCTAAGGCGCACGCCATGCGCGCTCTCGACGGAAAGTCGGCTAAATTTTTAGCGATTGTTATGCAAAAAGGAGAGGGATAAGAATGCAATATGAAAAATATACAGGGAGAAGTCGCGATGACTTCGCAACTCTCGACGACCTTCAAAAGAATTATAAGTTGACAGTTCCCGACAACTTCAACTTCGCTTTTGATTGTCTTGATGAAATGGCAGCCGAAACTCCCGATGCCTTAGCACTTTTGTGGATTTCAAATGAGGGTGAAGAAAAACGCTTTACCTATGAAGAAATTCGCCGTTTGTCGGTAAAAGCGGCTAACTTTTTTATCGCACAGGGAATTGAAAAGGGCGATATGGTTATGCTCACTATGTCGCGCGATTGGCGATATTGGCCCGTTCTCATGGGGCTTCACCGTATGGGAGCAGTCGCTGTTCCGGCAACGTATTTGTTGACTAAAAAAGACCTTGAATATCGCATGAACGCCGCATCAATCAAAATGCTGTTAACCACCCCACGTTTTGGGGTTATAGGAGCAATGGAGGACGCGCTGGCAGACTGTCCCACAGTAAAAAAATTGGCAGTGTTCGGTGGCAACCCCCCGAATGAAAAGTGGCTTGATTTTGATAAAGAGCTTGAAAATGCCCCCGAAACTCCTATTTCTCGCAACAACGTAAAATCAGACATGATGCTTATGGCTTTTTCTTCGGGAACGACAGGCTATCCTAAAATGGTTTGGCATGATTATACCTACCCGTTAGGGCATATCATGACCGGCTGTTTTTGGCACCGTTGTCAGCCCGATGGCTTGCATTTCACTATTTCTGATACGGGTTGGCTCAAAAGTCTTTGGGGGAAGATGTACAGCCAATGGTTAGCAGGAAGCGCGGTCTTCACCTACGATTTCGATAAGTTTTCCGCGCCTGATATATTAGACAAAATCGCAAAGTATAAAGTAACAACTTTCTGCGCCCCACCCACCATGTATCGCTATTTGATTAAAGAAGATTTGAAGAAATACGACTTTTCTGCTTTACATCACTGCACAACCGCCGGTGAGGCGTTGAACCCCGAAATTTATAAAGTTTGGAAAGAAAACACAGGGCTTAAAATTTTTGAGGGCTTCGGGCAAAGCGAGACCACACTGAGTTGCTGGACAGGCTACCCGTGGATGCAACCTCAACTCGGCTCAATGGGAATGCCGGCACCCGGTTATAGAATGGTGATTGTTGACGAAAACGACAACGAAGTCGCACCGGGCGTTACAGGAGAGATTTGTATTCGTACCGATGAGGCGGGTGGCGGCAAACCATTCGGCATGTTCTCGGGATATTTTCGCGATGACGAAAAAACCGCGCAGATTTGGCATGACGACCTTTATCATACAGGCGACACGGCTTATAGAGATGAAATTGGCTTTTTCTGGTATGTGGGAAGAACCGATGATGTTATAAAATCGTCGGGCTATCGCATAGGCCCGTTTGAAGTAGAAAGCGTTTTGCTTGAACACCCGGCTGTTACCGAGTGTGCTGTTACCGGCGTACCCGACCCTGAGCGTGGCTTTGCCGTAAAAGCCACAATAGTTCTCTCACAAGGCTATGAAGGCTCTGCTCAACTGACAAAAGAACTTCAAGACCACGTCAAAAAAACAACCGCTCCTTATAAATATCCACGAATTATTGCATATGCAGACGCTCTCCCCAAAACCATATCAGGGAAAATAAGAAGGGTTGAAATACGTGAGAATGACGAACAATTGACAATGTACAATTGACAATTGACAATTATTGTGTCCGCTTGCGCGGACGGGTTGTAGGGGACGGGCTTGCCCGTCCCGATTTTTTTCTCCCCTACGAAATTTGTCAATTTTTTTCAAAAACCCCGAATTTCTCGCTGAAGTTATAAGAAACCGGTTAAGAACTCGCTTTACACTTGACTTTATCACCGCCGCATGTTATAATTTTAATGGAAGATATTCTCATTCGATTACCAACTTGCTTGAAAACGAAAGGAGTTTTTATGAAAAAAATTCAAATTATACTAATCACAACATTATGTTTCGTTTTATCGTCATGCCAAGGTTCAATAGTAAATAATACTTTTGATACTGAACCGGACATTGTAACAACACGGGAAATTCCTGAAAATGAAACCACGCCAACCGAAACGACAAGTATACCAGAAAAAACCACCACAACCAAAATGACAACCACGCCACAAACAGTTGTAACAACCAAGCAGGAAACAACTACGAAAATGGAAAACACAATCCCCAATGAATATATAGGAGTGTATAACCCGCCGAGTGATTTTACTTATATCATTTACGAGGACGGAATTGTTATAACGAGATACGTTGGTATGTCAACGATAGTTGAATATACCTCCGACTATTGAAGGTAAGGACGTAATTGAATTGAGCTATTGGGACAGAGAACATCTTTGGGAATGTGGCGGAGACCATTATGATTGTTTAATGAAAAGCAAATTTGCTGATTATGTAGTAAGCGTGACAATCCCGGACACCGTAAAAATCATAGGAGACGAAATGTTTATCCGTGGTGCTAATTTGACACAAGTCGAAATCCCCGAAAGTGTTACGCGAATAGGCAGTTGGACGTTTTACGATTGTTCCAACTTAACGTCAATAATAATACCGGATAGCGTTACGCATATCGGAGAAAGAGCATTTGGCGGTTGCAAAAACCTTAAAAGCATAAATATTCCCAAGGGATTAAGAATCTATCCAACAATAAAGTTTTTCCATTTTCGACCGATATAATATAGGGGTGATGAAAATGGAAACAAAACAAAGCAGTTACCAATCGTGGACAATATCTGATGAATTTTGGGAAGTAATAAAAGATGAACTTCCCAAGTCTGAACGTGACCCGAATCGCGAATATAAACGCAAGCCCGGAGGTGGTCGGAAACCACCCGATATGCGTAAAATATTAGTAGGCATTCTCTATGTTTTGAGAACCGGAATTCAATGGAAAGCTGCACCGCGAGAATACGGCAGTTCAAGCAATATTCATCGTTGGTTTCAGATACTCGTTGAGGACGGATTTTTCGTGAGAATTTGGGCTAAAGGTCTTGAACAATATGATGAAATCGTGGGCATAGATTGGGAGTGGCAAAGTGTAGA
>Ga0099364_10004344_pt1 | contig 21521 bp, 14 predicted proteins | sample TergutTh196P3_FD_73070 | JGI IMG/M metagenome (GOLD analysis project Ga0099364, IMG submission 73070) | Microcerotermes parvus P3 segment gut microbial communities from Pointe-Noire, Republic of the Congo - Th196 P3 | ecosystem: Host-associated > Arthropoda: Insects > Digestive system > Gut ... | reverse complement strand
ATTTGATGGTGGGCCGGGTCCTTCCCGCAACGAAAGTGCCGCTTGGTTCAGGGGGGGGCCAAGCCCCCGCCCTACGTTGTTATCGGGTGTTTTGTGTAGGGACGATACGAAAATTTTCTTCCCTTCCTAATTCCTAATTCCTATTTCCTAATCTCTATCAAGAAAGGCCGCCGCAATCAATGAAAATAATAAAAGTCAGCGCCTCTAAATCATACGATGTTTTCATCGGCACAAATATACTTGACCGGGCGGGGGATGTTTTGCGCAGGGCCTGCGGCGGGCAGACAGCCGCGGTAATCACCGACGGCAATGTAGATGCACTCTATGCCCCGCGCCTGGAAGAAAGCCTGATGAAAAGCGGCTACCGCACGGTGAAATATGTTTTCGCGCATGGCGAAGCCTCTAAAACCCCGGGGGAATTGCTTTCCATTTTAGATTTCCTCGCTGAAAAAGGCCTTGGCCGTGCGGATACAGTCGCCGCGCTGGGCGGCGGTGTCGCGGGCGATTTAGCGGGGTTTGCGGCGGCGTGCTATATGCGGGGCATACATTTCGCGCAGTTCCCGACAACTCTTCTGGCGGCAGTGGATTCCTCTGTCGGGGGGAAAACGGGGGTCAATTTATCCGCCGGGAAAAACCTCGCGGGGGCGTTTTACCAGCCTGACGCCGTTTTATGCGATGTTTCGCTTTTCGCCACGCTTCCCGCAGATATTTTCCGCGATGGCTGCGCGGAGGTTATAAAATGCGCCGTAATCGCCGACCACGGCCTGTTTTATTCGCTGGAGGATCCGATCCAGCCGCGCCTGGAGGAAATCACCGCGCGCTGTGTAGAGATAAAAAGCGGGATCGTCGCGCGGGACGAGCGCGAAACCGGCACCCGCAAGCTTCTGAATTTCGGGCATACCGTCGGCCACGCGATAGAATTTCTAAGCGGTTATAAGATGCCCCACGGCCACGCTGTTGCCGCCGGGATGGCCATAGAAACAAGAATGGCGGTTAACCTGGGGATCTGCGGGGAGGAATGCCTGCGGGGGATTTTGGCGATGCTGCGGAGATACGGCCTGCCCGAAAGCACAAGCCGCAGTGCGGATGAAATCGCGTGCGCGTGCCTTCGAGATAAAAAGCGTATCGGTGACGCAATCACCATGGCCTTCCCGGAGGAAATCGGCAAATGCGCCCTTTTAGATATCCCGATTGGTGAGCTTGAGCCGCTTCTGGGGCGGAGCCTGTCATGACTGTGCGGATTACAAGACCGATACAGGGTGGCACAGTGCGGGCACCGGCTTCTAAATCGGAAGCGCAAAGGCTGCTCCTTTGCGCCGCCTTGGCGGACAGCGAAACTTTTGTTGCCTGCCCTGAAATTTCCCGCGACATCGGCACGATGGCACGGTGCTTGGATGAATTGGGCGCCGCTGTGCGGTACAATACGGCGCGCCGTAAATTTGCTTGCAAATTTACGCGTCAAGCAAAGCTTGACGGCCGCGGAGCGGCGCGCGCCGCCCTGCCACGCCCGCCGGCATATTGTGAGGGCGGCTTTACCGTAACGCCGCTCGGGCGTACAGCTTCCGGCAGTCAAAATCGCGCCGATATTTTCTGCGGGGAGAGCGGCGCGGCCCTGCGCTTCCTTCTTCCGGTTTGCGCGGCGCTTGGCATCCCGGCGGCGTTTCACATGGAAGGGCGGCTGCCCAAACGCCCGATCTCCGCGCTTTGCGGCGCGATGGCGGCTAACGGCTGTGTGTTTTCCGAGCCGGGGCTGTTCCCGCTCACCCTCGAAGGTAAACTGAAAAGCGGGCAGTATATCCTGCCGGGGGATATTTCCTCCCAATTCGTCAGCGGGCTGCTGTTCGCGCTCCCGCTGCTTGACGGGGACAGCAAAATCCATATTACGGGCGCATTACAGTCACGCCCATATGCGGACATGACGCTCAATGCACTGCGGCTGTTCGGGATAAAAGCGCAACAGGACGATCACGGTTTTTGCGTGTCGGGCGGGCAGGTCTATCTCTCACCTAAAACTGTCCGGGTTGGCGGGGATTGGTCGGGTGCAGCGTTTTGGCTTGCGGCAGGGGCGATCGCTAAAACCACCGTCACCTGCACCGGCTTAGACCTCGCTTCAAAACAGGGCGACCGCGCAATTACAAAGCTGCTCAGCCGGTTCGGCGCGCGGGTTTCACAGCAAGGCGATGCTGTCACCGTCTATCCGGGGGAGCTTAACGGCATAGAAATCAGCGCGGAGGACATCCCCGACCTTGTCCCTGCGCTTGCGGCAGCCGCAGCCTGCGCGCGCGGGAAAACCGTCATAAAAAACGCCGCGCGGCTCAGGTTTAAAGAAAGCGACCGTATACACACCACCGCCCAAGCCCTGTCCATGCTGGGCGCGGATATAACGGAAACCGCCGACGGCCTTATAATTATCGGCAAAAGCAAGCTGCCCGGCGGGGATACACAGTCATTCGGGGACCACCGTATCGCGATGGCGACCGCCATTCTTTCCGGCGCCTGCGAAGGGCCTGTAACAATCCGCGGCGCACACGCCGCCCAAAAATCCTATCCCGCCTTTTTTGAGGATTTTGCGGATGGGTTGGGAGCGCAGTTGCGCAGGATTGAGGATTGAGGTTATAGGTTTTAGGGAAAGGGCGGTGCGGCAAATTTCGTTCCTTCTCTGCTCTGTTGATTTATTGATTGCTATTGAGTATAATACTATATATAATGATGCTGTGATAGGTGTGAGCAAACCATTGAGCCAAAAAGACAAATTATTGGAGCGGCTTTTGTCCCGCCCAAAGGATTTTACTTTTAACGAAGCGGCAAATCTTTTGGGCAGTTTTGGATATGCCCAAATAAAAGGCAGCAAAACCGGAGGCTCAAGGGTCGCATTTGCGAACAGCAGCAACGACTATATCCGAATCCATAAGCCGCATCCACGCAAAACATTACTGCCATATCAGGTTGTCAACCTGATAAATGACTTGACCGAAAGGGGATTAGTATGACAAATCAACTTCATTATAAAAATCATGTTGGGAGCGTCTTTTTTTCCGAAAACGACGGCGTTTTTCATGGAAAAGTCATAGGCATATCTGATTCAATCTACTTTGAGGGGGACAGCGTAAAAGCTTTGACTGAGGATTTCCAAAACGCCATAGACGAATATTTGGAGTTCTGTATTCAAGCGGGCAAGAAGCCGGGGGAAAGTAATTTTTCTGTTAAAGTTTCTCCGTCCGTATACGATGAAGCCAAACAATACGCAGCCCGGAAAGGCTTATCTATCAATGATTTTGTAGAGGACGCCATTAAGTCCCGCATCCAAGCATCATAATGCCTTCATCATTCGGGGACAACCTAAAAATAACAATATTCGGGCAGTCACATTCACCGGCAGTCGGCGTCAGCATAGACGGGCTGCCTGCGGGGCTTGCGATATGCCTTGATGAGATTTACGCGTTTTTGCGCCGCCGTATGCCGGGGAAAAATGCATACTCCACCGCGCGCCGTGAAGCCGACGTGCCCGAGTTCTTGTCGGGATTGGCTGACGGCATAACCTGCGGCGCGCCGCTCACCGCTATTATCCGTAATACAGATACACGCCCGCAGGATTACGAACAGCTCCGTGATGTCCCGCGCCCGTCCCACGCCGACTTTTCCGCATTCGCTAAATACGGCACAGCCCATGACATACGCGGCGGCGGGGTCTTTTCCGGGCGCATGACCGCGCCGCTGTGTATTGCGGGCGGCATTTGCCTTCAGCTTCTGCGCCGCGAAGGCATACGCGTTGCCGGGCATATCACACGGATTGGGGATGAACACCGCCGCGGTTTTGACCCCGTAAAAATCGGAAACGATGAATTCGATATTTTACAAAACGCGGATTTCCCGGTTTTGGATAAAGAGGCGGGGGAGCGGATGCTCGCGGCGATTGAGGCCGCGAGCCTTGCCGGTGATTCCTTGGGCGGGATAATTGAATGTGCGGCTATCGGCGTACCTGCCGGGCTGGGCGGGCCTCTCTTCGGCGGGCTGGACAGTCGTCTGGCGGCTTTGCTTTTCAGTATACCGGCTGTCAAGGGCGTAGAATTTGGCAGCGGCTTTTCATGCGCTGAGCTGCGTGGCTCACAAAATAACGACGCGTTTATAATAGATGAGGGCAGCATAAAAACCCGCACCAACAACCACGGCGGGATCTTAGGCGGCATTACATCCGGGATGCCGGTAATTTTCCGCGCCGCGTTTAAGCCAACGCCGTCTATTTCGCGGCAGCAGGACAGCGTCAGCCTTTCCAGGCGCGAAAATGTTATGCTTACGGTGACCGGCAGGCACGACCCCTGCATTGTCCCCCGCGCCGTGCCATGTATCGAAGCCGCGTGCGCGGTCGCCCTTTACGATGCTTTTTTGGGGATGAAAACAATGCATAATTCATAATTAAAAAATCAGTTTTGCCTACTACCCCTTGCCAACTAAAACTAGACAATATATTAGACATATGATATGCTTTACAAAAAAAGTGAGGTAATCATATGGCTGCAAAGGAAGTTTGGTTGAGCAAAGAAGAAAGGTCGAAGTTGGAAAAGTTTTCAAAAAACGGTGTCCATAATGCTCATCTGATAACAAGGGCGAAAACAATATTGGCATTAGACCGCACAGGGAAAAAAGACCATTTGCGGATAGGGAGGGTCTGTGAGAGCGTTAATCTGTCAAGACAAGCGGCAAATAATATTCGCGCTGCTTTTTTCTCGGTACCGAGCATCGAAGAGTTTTTGACCCGCAAAAAGCGTGAAACACCGCCTGTCCCCGCAAAGATAACGGGAGAAGTCGAAGCACGCATCATAGCCCTTGCTTGCAATGAACCGCCGAAGGAGTGTGCCCGTTGGACATTAAAAATGCTTGCGGATAAAGCTGTCGAATTGTCGTATGTGGACAGTTTGTCGTTCAAATCAGTTCAGCGCGTTTTAAAAAAACACAATTTAAGCCTCATCTGAAAGAAATGTGGTGTATACCGCCGGAACAAAACGCGGATTTTGTGGCAAAAATGGAAGATGTCTTAGCGGTGTATCAAAGGCCATATGACCCCCAAATGCCTGTAGTTTGCATGGATGAAAAACCGTTTCAATTGCTTGACGAACGTATTCAACCAATAAAAATGAGTGAAAATTGCCACAAAACAAAGAAAGATTGCCAATATGAACGCAGAGGGTCATGCTCCATTTTTTTGTTTGCCGAGCCGCTTGGCGGGTGGCGAAATGCCGTAGCGCACGAACGGCGGACAAGCGAAGATTGGGCCAATCAAATTAAATGGTTGCTTGACGAGCAATATCCATCGGTAGAAAAAGTTGTGCTTGTGATGGATAACCTTAATACTCATAATATATCCTCATTGTACAAAATATTTCCCCCTGATGAAGCTTTCCGGCTATCACAGCGGCTTGAAATACACTACACGCCTAAGCATGGTTCTTGGCTTAATATTGCCGAAATCGAGCTTTCGGCCCTCGCGACACAATGCTTGGGGACTCGGAGAATCGGGCAAATCGAAATATTGAACGACGAGCTTGCCGCATGGCATTCTGCCACAAACATCTCCCAAAAATGTGTCGACCGGCAATTTACTACGCACGATGCCGGAACGAAGCTTAAACGACTTTATTCTGTTGTTAAGTTTTAGTTGACAAGGGCTAGTACAGCCTTCGGCAGGATTTAGGAAGGGAAGAAATTTATTGCGCGGTTTTTGATTATGAATTATGAATTATGAATTGTGAATTATGAATAAACATTTGCATATTATTCCCTTTTGTGATATACTAGTCCCGGTCAAAACAAATAATGGGAGGTTGGATTTAGTGAGCAAAAAGTACGTTTATCTGTTCAGCGAAGGCAACGCGGCAATGAAAGAGCTGCTGGGCGGCAAGGGCGCAAACCTGGCTGAAATGACAGGCTTGGGTATGCCTGTGCCGATGGGCTTCACCGTAACCACCGAGGCCTGCACCCGCTATTACGACGATGGCAAGAAGATCGACCCCGCAATCGAAGCCGAAATTTTTGAGTATGTCACAAAGCTGGAGGAGATTTCCGGCAAAAAATTCGGCGACAACGAGAACCCGATGCTCATGTCCGTGCGTTCGGGCGCAAGGGCGTCCATGCCCGGGATGATGGACACTGTCCTAAACCTCGGGCTTACCGACGACGCGGTCGAGGGCCTTGCGAAGCGTACCGGCAACCCCCGCTTTGCGTATGACAGCTACCGCCGCTTCATCCAGATGTTCTCCGACGTGGTTATGGATGTGCCCAAGCACAGCTTTGAAACAATCATCGACGAGATGAAGCTGGCGAAAGGCATAAAGGACGACACCAAATTTGACGCGGACGACTTGAAAGTTATGGTGAGCAAATTCAAGGCTTACTTCAAGGAGAAAAAGGGCTTCGACTTTCCGCAGGACCCGAAATCCCAGCTTATTGAATCCGTAACCGCAGTTTTCCGCTCGTGGGACAACCCCCGCGCCAATTTCTACCGTATGCAGAACAACATACCCTACGACTGGGGCACAGCCGTAAACGTACAGCTGATGGTGTTCGGCAACACGGGCGACAATTCAGGCTCCGGCGTTGCGTTTTCCCGCGACCCCGCAACCGGCGAGAATAAGCTTTACGGCGAATTTTTGCTAAACGCGCAGGGCGAGGATGTCGTTGCAGGCGTGCGCACCGCGCCCCGCCTCGAAGACGGGCTGAAAATCGCAATGCCCGCGGTATACGATGATTTCGCTAAAATTGCAAAGAAGCTGGAAAACCACTACAAGAATATGCAGGATATGGAGTTCACCGTTGAAGACGGCAAGCTCTATATGCTCCAGACCCGTTTCGGCAAGCGCACCGCCGCCGCCGCCCTGAATATCGCGGTGGACCTGGTAAATGAAGGCTTGATCGACAAAAAAGAAGCACTTCTGACGCTGGAACCCGGCCAGCTCGACGCTTTGCTCCATCCCCAGTTTGACGAGAAGGCGCTGAAAGCCGCAACGCCGATCGGCAAAGGGCTGAACGCCTCGCCCGGCGCGGCATACGGCAAGGTTGTATTCACCGCCGAGGACGCGGTGGAGTGGGTAGGGCGCGGCGAAACCGTCATCCTTGCCCGTATGGAAACAACCCCGGAGGATATCGAGGGGATGCACGTTTCCGCCGGTATCCTCACCGCGCGCGGCGGCATGACCTCCCACGCGGCCGTTGTTGCCCGCGGTATGGGCTGCCCGTGTGTTGCGGGCTGCGGCGAAATCGTGTTCGGCGATAAATCCTTTACACTTGGCGGCAAAACTATAAAAGAAGGCGACTACATCTCCATCAACGGCGCCACCGGCAATATTTACGGAGAGGCAATCGCCACAGTGGAAGCGCAAATCGGCGGCAACTTTGAAACCGTCATGAAATGGGCGGACGAATTCCGCCGGCTGAAAATCCGAACCAATGCCGACACACCCGCCGATGCCGCCCAGGCGATTACCTTCGGCGCGGAGGGCATCGGGCTTACCCGCACCGAGCATATGTTCTTCGAGGCTGACCGCATAGGCCCAATGCGCGAGATGATCGTGTCCACCTCGATAGAACAGCGCAAAGCCGCTTTAGACAAGCTTTTACCGATGCAGCGCGGCGACTTTGAGGGCATCTACGAAGCGATGCAGGGCTATCCCGTAACCATCCGTTTCCTCGACCCGCCGCTCCACGAATTCCTGCCCCACGACGACGCTGCCATAAAAGCGCTCGCCGGGGAAATGGGCATAGCCTACGATCAGCTCAAAAACGTAATCGACGGCCTGCATGAATTCAACCCGATGATGGGCTTCCGCGGCTGCCGCCTGGCTGTCCGTTACCCCGAAATCGCCGCGATGCAGACACAGGCGGTCATCGAGGCCGCGATCAATGTTTCCGCCAAGCATCCCGAATGGGACCTCGTGCCGGAAATTATGATCCCGCTGCCGGGCGAAGCCAAGGAGTTCAAGTTCGTCAAGGATGTCGTGGTGGAAACCGCCGACAGGATTATCAAGGAAAAAGGCTCCAAGATAAAATATATGGTCGGCACAATGATGGAGATACCGCGCGCCTGCCTTACCGCCGACGATATCGCGAAGGAAGCCGAGTTCTTCTCCTTCGGAACAAACGACCTTACCCAGATGACCTTCGGGTTCTCGCGTGACGACGCGGGCAACTTCCTCAATTATTATTACGAGAACAAGATATACGAGTCCGACCCATTTGCCCGGCTGGATCAAACCGGCGTGGGCAAGCTGGTCGAAACCGCGTGCAAGCTGGGCAAACAGGCCCGCCCCGATATCAAGCTGGGCGTTTGCGGAGAGCATGGCGGCGACCCATCCTCCATCGAGTTCTTCCATAAGTGCGGGCTTGATTATGTGTCCTGCTCGCCCTTCCGCGTGCCGATCGCAAGGCTCGCCGCCGCACAGGCAGCGCTGCGCAAGGATTAAGGTTACAGGAAAATAAGGATTCAGGGAAAGGGCGCCCTCGCGTGGATGCCCGAAAATTCCCCTCCTTTGGAGGGGTGGCAGGCGTAGCCTGACGGGGTGGTTCGTAGGGTCGGGGTTCCATCCCCGACCGCGAATAATCAATTCGCCCTTGACGGTCGGGCATGGAAGCCCGACCCTACCCTAAATCCTGCGCGAAGCGCAAAACACCAAAACACCCGTCTTCAAAGCGTGACCGCTTTGAAGCCACCCTCTTTAAAAAAGAGGGTACGTCCTAAAATTGCTTTGTGCTTTTTATGTGAAAGAATAAATCTTGTTGTAGATTTACCCTCTTTTTTAAAGAGGGTGGCGCCGCGGCGACTTGTTCGTCGCGGTGACGGGTGTTTTGCCTTCGGCAGGATTAAGGTTTTAGGATTTAGGATATAGGAAGGGAAGGTATTTGTCACTTCGTCCTTTCCCTAAAACCTATAACCTAAATCCTCAATCCTGCGTAGCGTTGCTACGCCGCATATTGACAAACCGCCGCGCATAGTGTATAATAGGTTAAAACCTACACTGAACAGGCGATGGCGTTTGCCATGGTGCCGGGCCGTACAGCGGCAGCAGAATGTACTATCCGTACACCTGCGGGACAGTTTTGTCCCGCAGGTGTATTTTTATTTCATACTAATATCCGTTTAAGAAATAGACAAAAAATCGAGCAAAAGCTTTCGGTTATGGGTTTTGCGAAGATTTTTTGTCCTCATTTCTAACGGAGATTAGTATTAGGGGGGAACGTAAGATGGGAACACAGGATAAACAGCGGCTCGCAATGCGGGTATCATGGAGCACAATCGTTGTAAACGCCGTACTGGCGCTGCTCAAGCTGGCGGCGGGGATGCTGGCAAATTCCGCCGCAATGGTATCGGACGCGGTACATACCTTCTCCGATGTATTCACGACTTTTATCGTGATGGTCGGAGTGCGTATGTCCGGCATGGCGCCGGACAAGGAGCATCCCTACGGGCATGAGCGCATGGAATGTGTCGCGGCGGTTTTGCTCTCCGTGATTTTATGCGCGACCGGGCTTTGGATCGGCTACGACGGCGTGCAAAGGGTCGTGAGCGGGATGTCCGGGGAATTGCAGGCACCGGGGATTTTGGCGCTGGCGGCGGCTGTCCTGTCAATCGGCGCAAAGGAGTGGATGTACTGGTTCACACGGGCGGCGGCGAAAAAAGTAAACTCCGGCGCGATGATGGCGGACGCGTGGCACCACCGTACCGACGGGCTTTCGTCAATCGGCAGCTTTATCGGGATTTTGGGCGCAAGGCTGGGCTTGCCGATTTTGGACCCGCTTGCCTGCCTTGTGATCTGCGCGTTTATCCTGAAAGCCGCGTGGGACATTTTTTCCGACGCCATGGGCAAGATGACCGACAGGTCCTGCGGCGATACAGCCGAGGCGCGCATCCGCGAAATCGCAGAAACACACAAAGGCGTTTTGAGCGTTGATTCCCTGCGCACCCGCCTTTTCGGCGACAGGGTTTTCGTGGATCTTGAGATAGGCGTAGACAGCTCTGTGAGCTTGGACGAGGCGCACGAAACCGCGCAGCAGGTCCATGACGCAATCGAAAGCGAAATGCCCGAGGTGAAGCACTGCATGGTACATGTGAATCCGGCGCAGCGCTCCGCGCAGGATTGAGGTTTTAGGATTGAGGTTTTAGGAAGGGATGTAGGGGCGGGCCCGCGTGCCCGCCCGCAAATTACCGTATCGCATTGTACAATGCGGGCGGCCACATGGGGCCGCCCCTACCCTAAAACCTAAATCCTAAAACCTGCGCGAAGCGCAAAACACCCGTCACGAAGCGATAAATCGCTTCGCGCCACCCTCTTTAAAAAAGAGGGTACGTCCTAAAATTGCTTTGCGCCTTCTAATGAAAGAATAAATCTTATTGTAGCCTTACCCTCTTTTTTAAAGAGGGTGGCACCGTGACGACTTGTTCGTCGCGGTGACGGGTGTTTTGCCTTCGGCAGGATTGAGGTTTGAGGATTGAGGTTTTAGGAAAGGAAGAAACTAAAAGCACCGCCCTTCCCTAAAACCTATAACCTCAATCCTCAATCCTGCGCGTAGCGCTGTTGCTATAACTCCCTTCTTGTGTTACAATAAATTCATTACAGGGAAACGGGGGCGGACGTTATGGAAGACAACCGCAAGCTGATCGTTGTAGTGGACGACGACAGGACAAATCTTTCAACCACAAGGCGCGCGCTGATGGAGCTTTACAACGTGCTGACCGCCTCGTCCGGGGAAAGGCTTTTTGCGCTGCTGGAAAAAACAAGGCCGGACCTGATCCTTCTGGATATAGAAATGCCGGAAATGAACGGCTACGAAGTTATCAAGATGCTGAAAGCCACGGAAAGCTTTGCCGATATCCCGGTGATTTTCTTAAGCGCCCTAAGTGACGACGAAAGCGAGGTTGAGGGCAGGGACCTGGGCGCGGTGGATTATATCTTCAAGCCCTATTCGCGCCGCCTGCTGTTAAAGCATATCGAGATGCATATGCTTATACAGGACCAGCGGCGGGAACTTATGCGCTACGCAAACAACCTCGAGGAAATCGTCGCGCAGAAGACAAAAGCCGTGCTTGAGCTGCAAAACACAATCCTGTGTACAGTGGCGGAATTGGTGGAGCGCAGGGACGATATAACAGGCGGGCATATCATCCGCACGCAAAGATACCTGCGCCTGCTCGTAGAACTGCTGATCGAAAACGGCGTGTATAAGGACGAGCTTTCATCCTGGGACCTGGATTTGTTCGTTATGTCCTCACAGCTCCACGATGTTGGCAAAATATCAATAAGGGACGAAATTTTGCTCAAGCCCGGGAAGCTGACCCCCGAGGAATTCGAGGAGATGAAAAAACACGCGGTATCCGGCGCGGATATCATACGGGAAATAGAGAGCAGCACCTCCGACAGGGATTTTCTTAAACACGCGGAATTCCTGGCGGAAAACCACCACGAAAAATGGGACGGCACCGGATATCCCTACGGGCTGGAAAAATTCGATATCCCGCTGCAGGGGCGGCTGATGGCGATTGTTGACGTGTACGACGCCCTGACAAATGTGCGCCTGTATAAAAGGGCGTATTCCCACAGCGAAGCGGTAGATATTATCAGGGAGGGGCTGGGCGCGCATTTTGACCCGCTGATCGCCGAGGTTTTCTTAAAACACGAGGACCGGTTTGAAAGGGCAGGTGTAAAATGACCGATGAGCTTGCCCGCGCAAAAGAGGCCGCCGAGCAAAACAGCCGCTACCAATCCGATTTCCTCGCGAGGATGAGCCACGAGATCCGCACGCCAATGAACGCGATCATCGGCATAACCGAGCTTGCGCTCCGCGAAAAAAACCACGATGCCAGGACAGAACACATCCTTACGATAAAACAGGCGGGCGCGGCGCTTTTGGCGCTGGTCAACGATATACTTGATTTTTCCGATATCGGCTCGGGCAAAACAGAAATCGTCACAAAGGACTACTCGCTTGCCTCCTTGATAGACAGCATGGTCAGCATCATACGTATGCGGACAACAGACCTGCCCATACGCTTCACCGTCAACGCGGACAGCAGCCTCCCGAAAATACTGCACGGCGACGATACGCACATCCGCCAAGCCGTGCTGAATATACTCAGCAACGCCGTAAAATACACCGAAGAAGGCTTTGTGTGCTTTACTGTTTCCGGGGAAAAAACAGGCGCGGACGGAAATATCCTACTGCGCTTTGAGGTTGAGGACAGCGGGATCGGCATAAAACCCGAGGACATCGACAAGCTGTTCGCAAGCTTCTCCCAGTTTGACCTTGAACGCTGCCGCGCGTCCGAGGGCATAGGCCTCGGGCTTGCAATAACCCACAGCATCGTAAAAGCCATGGGCGGCGATATAACCGTAAATTCGCAGTACGGCAGGGGCAGTGTATTTACTGTCGCGCTGGGGCAGAAGGCGCTCTCGGACGAACCTTTGGCGAAGGTGGAAAACCCGCAGGAAAAAAGCGTGCTGGTCTTTGAAAGGCGCGAAAAATACGCACGATCCATATACTGTACAATAACCGGCCTCGGCGTGGACTGCAAGCCTGTAAACACAGGCACCGCCCTGTATGAAAGCATGGAGGCAAACGAGTACGCCTTCCTCTTTATATCCTACGCGCTGTATAAAAGGAACGCGCAGACTATACGCAAATTCGCCCGCAATACAAAAATCGTCATCCTCTGTGAATTCGGGGAGGCCGTCCCGGACAAATCCTTGAGCATACTTGCGATGCCCGCGTACTCCACCGGGATTGCGGACATCCTAAACGGGGCGGGGGCTTTGGCGGACAACGGGCAAAATCCCGCCGCGTTTTGCGCGCCTGACGCCAAGATCCTCATCGTGGACGACATACACACAAACCTTATAGTGGCGCAGGGGCTTTTGGCGCCGTTTAATATGCGCATAACGGTTGCAACCGGCGGCGCGGCGGCGATTGAGGCTCTGCGCCATACGCGCTTCGATCTTATATTTATGGATCACAAAATGCCCGTCATGGACGGCGTGGAAGCCACCCTGCGCATAAGGGGCATGGGTGAAGACGACCCGTATTATAAATATGTGCCGATAATCGCGCTGACAGCCAATACAGGCCCAGGCGTAAAAAATATGTTTTTGGAAAACGGCTTCAGCGATTTTTTGTCCAAGCCGATTGAGATAAAAGACCTGTACACCGTCCTCGCCCGTTGGCTCCCCGAAGAAAAACGCATTGCCGCACAGCAGCCCGAACCGCGGGAAAACGCACGCGTTTTCCCCGAAATAGAAGGGCTTGACACCGCAAAGGGCCTTGCGGCGGCGGGAGGTAAACCAGAGCTTTACACCGAAACCCTCCGCGCGTTTTATATTGATGTGTCCGAAAAGCGCGGTAAAATAGAAAAAGCGTTTGTATCGGGGGATATAGCCCTTTACACAACATACGCGCATGGGTTCAAAAGCGCCGCCGCCATAATCGGCGCGGAGGCGCTGTCGGGCGCGGCGCGTGAGCTGGAGGCGGCGGGCAAGCGCGGTGATCGCGTCTACATAGCCGAAAACCACGGCGCGTTTATCACTTTGCTGAGCGATGCCTGTAAATGCGTGGGGGACGCGCTCGGCTCATCGGGGGATGATAGAGGCGCTTCCGACAATATCCCCAAAGCGGATTTGCGGGAACTGCTGAAAGCCATTGAAGAGATGGACGCGAACGGGATAAACCGCCTTGCCGAAAAACTCGGCGCACATATGCGCGGGGCGGAGGATCTGCTGGACAGCATACTTGTCGGCGATTTTGAAAGCGCGGGGGCCGCGGTGCGGCTCTTGCTGGAGGAATAGAACTTATGAAAATATTAAAAGCCAAGTGCCTTTTTAACGCGGCAAAATCGCAGCGCGTGCTGTATATGCAGATACTGTACGTTTTCCTTGCCTTCGCGCTGATGGTGTACGCCAGCTACCGATTCACGTATGAGGTTGAGAGCAGGCACCTGGACCGCGAGATGGAGGACACCTTCTCCAGCGTGGAAATAAAGCTCGTTTCAAATTTAAAAGAGCTGGAGACCATGCTGGGCGTGGTTGCGCAAACCGCGCGCAGTATGATACTGCAGGGGGCGGGGACAGATGAAGTAAAGGCATATATGACCGATATGTCCGATTACGGCGTGGGCGCGGGGCAAGTAGCGGGTTTTGCCGGGTTTATCGCGGGCTTCGGCGAGGACGGCATGGACAGCTTCAATTCCCTTGTCACGGGCGAGCAGTGGGACGCGCTTATCGCATCGGGCTTCAACCCCGCCGAGCGCCCCTGGCATATAGCCGCCCAAACGTCGGGCGACAAAATCGCGGTGACTGACCCTTATGTGGACGTAGTCTCCAAACAGGCGACGTTTTCTTATGTGCAGAATATATACGACGACAGCGGCAAACGCCTGGCGATTATCGGCGTGGATGTACTTCTGGACAGGATATATCGGTTTTCGCAGGATAACCGCGGCAGTGAGATTAACACCTGGACGCTTACGGACAAAAACCATGTTGTAATCGCGCACCCGAACGCGGATTTTGTGGGGGTCCCCTTCGGGGAAATCGAAAGCGGCTTTGCGGCATACTCGGGTGAGCTGGAGCGCGAAGGCTCCATTAACCGCCGCTCCGCGCTGGATTACCGCGGCAGGGCGTCGATCTTCTCCGCGCGCCCCATGGAAAACGGCTGGATTTTGGGCGTTGTGTATTTTACCGACAGCTACTACAATAATTTAAGCAGTACAATGTGGTTCCTCATCGCGTTGGGCTCTTTGCTCGCCGCCAGCCTCAGTGCCGTGCTGGTTCACTTAAATATCAAGAGGAGCCGCGCGGAGGCTTTGACGCGATTGTCTGAGGAGCGTATGCAAAAAGCGGTAGAGGAGGCAAACACGCTCGCAAGCCTTGGCGTAATCCTAAACGGCCTGGATGTCATGGTCTATGTCACCGACCCTGCAACGGACGAGATTTTGTTCATCAACGACAGCCTAAAACAGCATTTCGGGCTGGAGGGCGACTGCATCGGCGTGCCCTGCTACAAGCTTCTGCAAAAAGACAAGGACGCGCGGTGCAGCTTCTGCCCCTGCTACGGGCTGGAGGAAAACCCCGATAAAGAATACGCGTGGGAGGAAAAGAACACCGCAACCGGGCGCGTATACCATAATGTAGACAGGTATATCGACTGGCCGGGCGGCAAAAAAGTGCATATGCAAAGCAGGATCGATATAACGCAGACAAGGCAGATACAGGAAAACCTCGCCGACAACAACCTGCGGCTGAACCTGCTGGTTAAGGGGCTGAATGTCGGGCTTTGGGACAGGCTTATTGACAACGCCAGGACCTATGACGACGGCGACACCGACCTCTGGTGGTCCGACGAATTCCGCAGGCTACTGGGCTTCACCGACGAAAACGACTTCCCAAACAAGGCAAGCTCGTGGCTTAACCGTATACACCCCGACGATATAGGCCCGACCATAGACGCGATGAACGCATTTTTGGAGGACAAAACCGGGAACACGCCCTATAACGTAATCAACCGCATCCAAAATAAAAACGGGGAGTACCGCTGGTACAGGTCATTCGGCAGCGCACTCAGAGACAGCGAGGGCAACCCGCTCCGCACAGCAGGCGCGACCGAGGACATCACCGCGTTTAAAGAGGCGGAGCGCGAGATCGCCGAAAAAAGCGAGCTTAACCGTATAATGTTCAACAACGCGCCCGTTGGGCTTACCGTGTTTGACGAGAGCTTCCGCTTCATCGACTGCAACGAAAAAGTCCTGCAAATATACGGCCTGAGCCGTGAGCAGTACGCGGAATTTTTCGGCAGCGCGGGCCATTCGCCCGAGCTTCAGCCGGACGGGCAAAGCTCCGCGGAAAAGGCGATGGACGTGATAAAGCGCGTCATGGACGGCGAAACCATGCGCATCGAGTGGACGCATATGCTGCCCGACGGCACGTTTTTGCCCACAGAGCTTACGATGGTCCGCACAATGAGCGGCGGGCGCTATGTCGGCTTGGGCTATATCTACGATATGCGCGAACAGCAAAGGCTCCGCAGTGAAATAAGGGACGCGCTGGACAAGGCGGAAACCGCAAGCCGCGCAAAGAGCGCCTTCCTCGCAAACATGAGCCACGAGATCCGCACGCCCATGAACGCGATTTTGGGCATAACCGAGCTGGAGCTGCAAAAAGAAACCCTGTCCCCCGACACAGAAGAAGCGCTGGGCAGGATGTATGAATCCGGGGATCTGCTGCTGAACATCATCAACGATATCCTCGACCTTTCCAAAATAGAGGCAGGGAAGCTGGAGATCGCGCCGGTAAAATACGATATGCCCAGCCTGATAAACGACGCCGTCCAGCTAAACCGCCTGCGGTACGAAAGCAAGCCCATCGACTTCAAGCTGGAAATAGACCCCTTCACCCCGCTTAACCTTATCGGGGATGAGCTGCGGATAAAACAGGTGCTGAACAATATCCTCTCAAACGCGTACAAATACACCGCAAAAGGTGAGGTCGGGCTTTCGGTTTCGCATGAGGCCGTACAGGGCGGCGCCCCCGGCGATATAACGCTGATTTTCCGTGTTCGCGATACCGGCCAGGGGATGTCCCCGGAGCAGGTCGAAAAACTCTTCGACGAATACACGCGCTTTAATATGGAGGCCAACAGGACTACCGTCGGCACGGGACTGGGCATGAGCATCTCCAGGCGGCTGCTGGACCTGATGGGCGGCGAAATTTCCGTAAGGAGCGAGGCCGGAAGCGGCTCCGTATTTACCGTGCGCCTGCCGCAAAAACGCGTAAACGGGCTGGTGTGCGGCGGGGATTTGGCACAGCGGCTGATGAGCAACCGCTTCCAAAGCACCGCGATGAAGAAAAAAGGCCGTATGCCGCGCGAATATATGCCGTATGGCAATGTGCTTGTCGTGGACGATGTGGAATCCAACGCGTATGTCGCCATGGGCATGATGATGCCCTATGGCCTGCAGGTAGATACATCCATCAGCGGCTACGACGCCATCGAAAAAGTAAAATCCGGGAAAATCTACGATATTATTTTCATGGACCATATGATGCCCGGTATGGACGGCATAGAGGCGACGGGCATCCTGCGCGGTATGGGCTATAAACACAGCATCGTGGCGCTTACCGCAAACGCCCTTGTCGGGCAGGCGGAAAAGTTTATGCAAAACGGGTTCGACGGATTTATTTCCAAGCCGATAGACTCGCGCGAGCTTAACATAATCCTAAACGAATTCATCCGCGACAAAAAGCCCCGGGAGGTCATCGAGGACGCGCGCCGCAAGCACCGCGCAGAACGTATGAAGGAAGCCGCCGCCCCTGCGCGCGCGGAAAACGACTTCACCGGGCTGTATGACCTGTTCCTGCTGGACGCGGAAAACGCGCTTGCCGTGATGGAGGGCATTTCCGCGAAACCGGGCGGGCTGAGCGATACGGATATGTACAACATTGAAATAAGCGCGCATGGGATGAAAACCGCGCTTGCAAACATCGGGGAGGAAAACCTTTCCCGCAGCGCCAAGGGCCTCGAGCGGGCGGCGATGGAAAAAGACAGCGCTTTGGTACACGCGCTTATCCCCGGGTTTATCGGCGAGCTTAAAGAGCTGGCGCAAAACCCTAAACCGGGAAAAACCGAGGGGCCGGGATACCTGCGCGAAAGGCTGGCGGACCTGGCGGCGGCTTGCAATGGCCGCAGCCTTACCGAAGCGAAGGCAATTGTAGGCGAGCTGATGCAAAAAACATGGCCCGACGCACTCGGCGATGTGCTGGACGAGATAAATGTGCATCTGCTGCACGGCGACCTTAAAAAAGCCGCCGAAATTGCGGCGCAGATAGAAAATAGAAATTAGGAATTAGGAAATAGTAAGGGAAGAAGCAAGAAGTTATATTCCTACAAAGAGCGCAAAACCACAAAGGCAAGCAGGCACAAACCTAAAACAGGGAGCGGCGCCCGGAAGCGCCCGCGCACGTAAGAATAGCGGAAAAAGTTTTTGATTTCCCTTTTTCCTTATACCTTTTTTCGCGTTCGAACCCTGGAGCCCGGCTCGGCTGGGTGATTGGGTGGATTATAGGACAAAGCTTTTGACGTGCGCGATGAAAGGCACAAGGCTATGCGGTTTGTCGGAATGGGGGTCCGGGGTCTCCCCGGCGCGTTTGCTTCTTTGCGCGAGCAAAGAAGAGCCTCCGCGGCTTGAGCGGTGAAAAACAACCGAAGATGGAATCGTGTTAAAAAACCACCCCGTCAGCCTTCGGCAGGTTTTAGGATTGAGGAATGAGGCTTTAGAAAGGGAAGAAAATTTCCGCACCGTCCTTTACCTAAAACCTATAACCTAAATCCTAAAACCTGCGCGAAGCGCAATACCTCCCCCGGCTTTTCAAAAAAATGCTGTGCGCCTTCAAACAGGGACACATCCCTCACTCCCCAAAGCGCGACCCCGAAGCTTACCCCCGCCGCCTTTGCCGCAAGGAAATCGGCTCGCCCGTCCCCTACAAACAGCGTGCTTTCCCGCGCCGCGCCCATTTGCCCCATGCAGTATTGCAGCGGGTAAGGGTGCGGTTTTATAAAGGGCGTGTCCCCGGCACAGCAGATGCCGCCGAAAACAGACTCGTCAATTTCCAGCCGTTTGAAATTATGCCTTAGTTCCGTGCGGTTTTCGTTTGTTACAATCCCTAAAGAGATTTTAGCTTCCAGAAGCCCGCGTATGCCGGGGAAAAGCTTTGAGAGGTGCGCCATTTCGTGGTATGCCCGCGCCACATCGGCAAGGAAAATTTTTTCGTCCCCGCCGCTTAAATTTACCGCCCTCCCCAAATCATCCCCTGAGGAATACAGCGCGATATCCAAAAGCTTCGGCGTAACCGCAATCCCCCATTTTTCCCCGGCTTTTTTCAGCGCGCCTTCCACGGCATCCAGGCTGTCTACAATCGTGCCGTCCATATCCAAGATCAGGGCGGAGTATTTCACAGGCACTTCCCCCCGCGGCAATATGTTTGGATTACATCATATTTATCCGATAAAACTACAATGTCCGCGTCATAGCCCGCCGCCAATTTCCCCTTGCGGTTTGCAATGCCAACCCTGCGGGCGGGGTTTATTGTACAGGCGTTCAGCGCGGCGGTAAACGGGACATTTGCGTATTCAACCAGATTGCGGAGCGCCCCCGCGAAATCCAGCGTGCTTCCCGCCAATGTGCCGGTGCCTTTTAGATACGCCGCCCCGCGCCCTGCCTCTACTTCCAAGCCGCCGAGCGATACCGGCACGCCTTCGCCCATACCTTTTGCAAGCAGTGAATCCGTTACAGCAACGGCGTAATCTTCCCCTTTACAGGCAAACAACGATTGCACCAGAGGATAAGGCACATGGATGCCGTCCGGGATAATCTCACAGAAAATATCCCTGCAGCTCAAAGCGGCGTTTAAAACGCCGGGTGATTTATGGCTGTACCCGCTCATGGCGTTGTGCGTATGCGTAAAGCCGCCCGCGCCGTTCGCGCCTGCCATAACCGCCTGATCAAAAGAAGCGGCGGTATGCCCCATACTGACGGCGATGCCTTTACTTGCACAATATCTAATAAACCCGAAATCTTCATCTTCCTCCGGGGCAACGGTGACAAGCATTATCGCCCCGCCCGCCGCTTCCTGCCAGCGCTCAAACTGATGTATATCCGGCTTTACGATATGCTTGCCGGACTGCGCGCCTTTAAATGCTTCGCTTAGGTACGGCCCTTCAAAATGCGCGCCGAGTATCTGCGCGCCTTCCCCGCCGAGCCGCATTGCCTGTGCGATGTTTTTTGCGGCAGCCGTCAAAGCTTCGTCGCTTTGCGTGACTGTAGTGGGCAAAAAAGAGGTTATGCCCTCCCCCGCGGCTTTTTTCGCCCATACGCAAAGCCTCTCCGGCGGCGAAGAGGTCGCGTCCACGCCGTAAGCACCATGGGTATGTGTGTCGATAAACCCCGGGACAACGCGGTTATCGCCCCAATCCTCGCAGGGGGAAATTTCACCGTATGGCAAAACCCGCGAGATTTTATCCCCGCACAGCAAAATCTGCGCGGGATAAAACCCGCCGAAAAGCCATACGCGCTTTGACTGTATTATCATAACAATGCACATCCCTTAATAGATTAGGAATTAGCAGAACGCCGCATTTTTAAATACATCATTCTAACAAGAAAAAGGCGCTTTCATTGCGAAAGCGCTTTTAGTACCGGCGGCTACTTATCTTTCCGGGGGGTCGCCCCCCAAGTATTGTCAGCGCAAGTGAGCTTAACTTCCGTGTTCGGAATGGGAACGGGTGGGTCCTCACCGCCATCGCCACCGGCTTGAAGCCGGACACAAAACGTGTCTTTAGATATATGCCTACCTGAGCTTATCCGCCCGGCTAAAAGAGAGTTGGCGCCTACCTATATATATCTGCTATTACCAATTATGCCCCTGCCCCCTCAAAATCGAACAACGCAAGCGTGGGAATTTTACTATTGGAACACTTAGGGGTTTAGGATATGGAACCGGCAGCACTTCGCACTGCTAATTCCTAATCCCTATTTCCTAATTCCTACTTGGTCAAGCCCTCGGCCGATTAGTACCGCCAAGCTAAACACATTACTGTGCTTACACATGCGGCCTATCTACCTTGTAGTCTACAAGGGGCCTTACCAGCTTTTGCTGTGGGATATCTTATCTTATGGGGGGCTTCACGCTTAGATGCCTTCAGCGTTTATCCCGTCCGGATATAGCTGCCCAGCTGTGCCACCGGCGTGACAACTGGTGCACCAGGGATCCGTCCATCCCGGTCCTCTCGTACTAGGGAAAGCTCCATTCAAATATCCTGCGCCCACGACAGATAGGGACCGAACTGTCTCACGACGTTCTGAACCCAGCTCGCGTACCACTTTAATTGGCGAACAGCCAAACCCTTGGGACCCAATCCAGCCCCAGGATGTGATGAGCCGACATCGAGGTGCCAAACCTCCCCGTCTATGTGGACTATTGGGGGAGATCAGCCTGTTATCCCCAGGGTAGCTTTTATCCGTTGAGCGATGGCATTTCCACTCACATACCACCGGATCACTAACTCCGACTTTCGTCACTGCCCGACCCGTCGGTCTCGCAGTTAGGCTGGCTTTTGCGTTTGCACTCTATCGCATGGTTTCCGTCCATGCTGAGCCAACCTTTGAACGCCTCCGTTACTCTTTTGGAGGCGACCGCCCCAGTCAAACTGCCCACCTGACAATGTCCCCCGGCCGGTTCCACGGCCGCAGGTTAGAACTCCAGTACCACAAGAGTGGTATCCCAAGATTGGCTCCACCGGAACTGACGTCCCGGCTTCCCGGCCTCCCACCTATCCTGTACATGTAATACCGAAATCCAATATCAGGCTGCAGTAAAGCTCCATGGGGTCTTTCCGTCTTGTCGCGGGTAACCGGCATCTTCACCGGTACTACAATTTCGCCGGGTGTGCTGTTGAGACAGTGTCCAGATCGTTACGCCATTCGTGCGGGTCAGAAC
>Ga0099364_10004343_pt1 | contig 21526 bp, 20 predicted proteins | sample TergutTh196P3_FD_73070 | JGI IMG/M metagenome (GOLD analysis project Ga0099364, IMG submission 73070) | Microcerotermes parvus P3 segment gut microbial communities from Pointe-Noire, Republic of the Congo - Th196 P3 | ecosystem: Host-associated > Arthropoda: Insects > Digestive system > Gut ... | reverse complement strand
AAGGGATGGGAGAATAGATCATGAAAAAAGGCGGTATTTTAAATTGTGAGATTTGCGCTTTAATCGGGAGCGTAGGGCATGGTGACATGATAATGATCAGCGACGCGGGGTTTGCTATTCCGCAAGGAGTAAAGCGCATCGAACTGGTCCTTGAGCAGAACAGCCCGACAGTGGAACGTGTTTTGGAGCTCCTGTATCAGGAGCTGATTATTGAAAAATATGTCGTTGCAAAAGAAATGCCGGAGGTGAATCCTTTGGCGCTGGAAAAATACAGAGGAATTTTTCGTGAAACGACAATCAAAGAAGAACGGGTTCCGCATAGCGATATCGTTTCCACGCTGGCGCCCGCTTGCAGGGCGGTTATCCGGACAGGCGCGTTTTCGCCTTATGGGTCGATCATATTGTTTCCGGCGATTGACGCCCTGGAATGGTACAAAGCCCCTGGCGTGAGCGTTCCGGATTTCTATAAGGAAAGGATAGACGCGGCAGCGAAAGCGTAGGTGCTGAAAGTGATTTACCGGCAAAGAGTAATAGACGCGATTCGGCATAAAAACACGGATTTAACTCCTTGGGCGTTTGAGATGACAAAAGAATTTGCTTCGAATTATGCCTCGCGTTTTGATTGTGCCGAAGTGGATATCCACTTGGAATCCCATATAATGTTTGGCGTCTATAAAAAAAACAAGTGGATAGCCGACGATATCTATCAGGATATATTCGGCGTACAGTGGAAAGTCGGGAGCGATGGCGGCGATATCGGCGTCCCCGTCAATAAAATCGTAGATGTAGATAATGCCGAGAACTATGTCTTTCCGGAACTGGATACGGCTTTGTTGGATGACGCGCTGAAAAAGATGGCCGCTGAGCAGAGTCGCTATAGGATGTTTCGCATGACCTATGCATTGTACGAAAGAGCCTGGTCGCTCATGGGGATGGAGGAAACCATGCTGAATTTCGTGCTTTATCCCGACGAAATGCGGCGGTTTATGGAGCGGATTACGGAATACCAGCTCAAAATTTTGGACTATGTTTTAGGCGGCGATTTTGAAGGGGTATATTTCGGAGACGACTGGGGCAGCCAAAACGGGTTAATTATGGGGCCAACGCATTGGGCTGCATACGTCAAGCCGGGTTTGAAAAAGCTATTTGAAAAAGTAAAATCAAAGAATAAACATGTTTTGCTGCATTGCTGCGGGGATATTGAAGACATATTCGGGGAACTAATCGAGATAGGATGCGACGTTTACAACACGGTGCAGCCTGAAATTTACGATCTTTCGCACATCAAGGCAAAGTACGGAAACAATTTATCCTTCTGGGGAGCAATAAGCACACAACGGTTCCTTCCATTTGCCGGCGCCGATGAAGTATATCGGACCAGCGTCGATACCATCAAGACGCTTGGGCGGCAGGGAGGCTATATTTTTTCACCCACGCACGCGCTGACGCCTGATATCCCTGTTGAAAACGTTCAGGCGATGTCGAAGGCGGTTAAGGATGTGCTGTGGTAGAAGGGAGTTTCATTGTATGCGTAAAATCATGTCACATGATTTGGGAACAACCGGAAATAAAGCGACTTTATTCAGCGAAGACGGGCAGATGCAAAAGAGCGTTGTGTGTTCCTATCCGGTCCGGTTTTTCAACGATAATTGGGCTGAGCAGGATCCAAACGATTGGTGGAAAGCCTTTTGTGACGCATCGAAACAATTGCTGCGCGATGAAGACCCTTCTTCCGTAAAAGTAATTTCCTTTAGCGGACAGATGATGGGATGCGTTTGCGTAGATCAAAACGGAAATGCTTTGAGAGATGCGATCATCTGGGCGGACATGCGCGCTGCCGATGAGGAACTTTTTTTGAGCGGACGAATCGATCCGGAAAAGGTGTATCGAATCACCGGGCATAAGCTGAGCCGGTCATACAGCCTTGAAAAGCTCATGTGGATTAAAAACAACGAGCCGGATATCTATGCCAAAACTCACAAGCTCCTTAATGCAAAAGATTATATTGTATCCCGGCTTACCGGCGGGTTCTATTCGGATTTTTCCGACGCTTCCGGCACAAACGCGCTTGATTTGATAAAAGGCGGCTGGTCCGATGAGATTATCGAAGCGGCCGGCTTGGCAAGGGAATTGTTTCCTGAGCTGCTGCCTTCAACATCCGTAGTCGGAGAAGTAAGCAAAAAATCGTCTGAAGAATGCGGGCTTCACCCGGGCACGCTCATTGTGCTTGGCGGAGGCGACGGCAGCTGCGCTTCTGTCGGCGCGGGCTCTATAAGCGAGGGAGTAACTTATAACTGTCTTGGTTCGTCATCATGGATATCGACGGTTTCCAAGGAACCGTTCTTCGATCCGGAAATGCGAACGGTGACTTGGGCGCATACCGTGCCGGACTTGTTTATTCCTTCGGGCACAATGCAAACCGCCGGCGCGGCATTTTCATGGGCAAAGGATCGTCTAGGTCAGCATGAAACCGCAATTGCGAAGGAACGGGGAGTAAGCCCATATGAACTTATTAGCGAACAAATCCAAAGCAGCGAACCAGGAGCCAACGCATTGCTGTTTCTTCCGTATTTGCTTGGAGAGAGGTGTCCCCGATGGAACAGTAATGCCCGCGCGTCCTTCGTCGGGCTGAAAATGGAACACACGAACGGAGATATGTTCAGGAGCGTCGTTGAAGGCGTTGCTATGAATATGAGGGTGATTTTGCAGATTCTCCGTAACGCGGTTGAAATCAACGAAATGATCCTTGTTGGCGGACTTGCGAAAGGGAATGTGGAACAACAGATATTCGCGGATATTTATGACATGGCCGTACGCTGCCCGCAACACCTGGAAGAAGCTACCAGCATCGGCGCCGCCGTTATTGCGGGCGTTGGAGCGGAAATACTGCCGGACTTCGAAAGCGTGAAATTTTTTAACCGAATCGTCGACACGAAAGCGCCGGCGAAAAAAAATGCCGAATTCTATGATAAGCTGTTCGATATTTTCAATCAGACATACGCAAACCTGACGGGAATTTTTGAGCAATTGGCTCAGCTCAAGGAAAAATAAAACCAAGCAGCCCTTAATCATTCCCGCGCTCCCATCTCTAACGGAGATTGATGACAAAGGAGGAAAAAAATGATTACCGCTCGCGAAAGGTTTTTGGGAATTTGCAAATTTGAGAGGCAAAACGACCCGTTTATCTGGACCATCGACGCTTGGAACCAAACCTATGCGCGCTGGAAAAACGAAGGAATGCCGGTGAGTAATCTCACTAACCGCAAAGACCTGAACATGCATTTTATCGGATACCTCAATCAAAAGGAAGTGATCCATCCCAATGCTGCAATCATGGGGATGGGGCCGTGCAACAATCCTCCGTGGGTACCGCCTCTCGATCCAATGTTCGAATTAACGGTTATCGACTCCGATGAACACACGATAACCCGCGTAGACTACGACGGCTGCATCGTACGCGTCAATAAGGCAGATCCGGAGATGATGCCGCAGTACCTTGAGTACCCGGTTAAAGACCCGAAGAGCTGGAACGATTTTAAAAAGCGTCTGGACCCATACTCCAAGGGACGTTTCCCCGATGGTTGGCAGTACATGAGCGAAACGAACACCGATTTTCCGGTCAAGCCGGAGCTTGACGGCAAGTCTTGGGAAATGCGTGATTTTCCGCTGGGCATGATGAGTCTTTCGCTTTGGGGAATGCCGCGTAACTACATGGGCCTCGAAGAGATAAGTTTCGCGATGTATGATAACCCGTCATTCGTGCAGGAAATCATCGAATATCAAGCGTGGTATTCGCTCGAAACGATAAAGCAGGTGTTCGATGCGGGCATCACGATCGACTGGGCGTTCATATGGGAGGATATGTGCTACAACAAGGGTTCTCTCGTTTCGCCAAAGTTTGTCAGAGAGGTCATGGCCCCGCATTACAGAAAGGTCATCGAATACCTGCGCAATCACGGCGTGGCTATGGTAATGCTCGATTGCGACGGCAATACAAATGACCTGCTTCCGATATGGGTCGATTGCGGAGTCAACTGCTCGTATCCTCTCGAAGCGGCGTCGGGAATGAACGCGCTTGAGGTTCGTAAAAAATTCGGCAAAAACCTCATGATGGTTGGCAACATTGATAAACGTAGCCTCGCCGCTGGTAAGGCGGAGATTGACGTCGAGGTGGCAAAGGTCAGGGAGCTCATAAAAGACGGGGGTTACTTCATCAATTGCGATCACCACCTGTCGCCGGATATTTCATATGCAAATTACGTATATTTTTTGAACGAGGTCTGGAAATTGAGCGATTACGAAGAAACCAGGCGGCATATATCATAGTATATATGAGCCCGGAGTAGAGGTTTGGGGGAAGGTCTCAAACCGCGGGAAATAAAAACCTGGCCGGCTTGTTGTAATAACAGTAGTTAAATTGCGTTTGAGATGGTACGCTTTCAAACGCAGTTTTTTATTTCGTGCCGGCAGGCATTTATAAAGGATAAAAATAACCTCCCGCTGCTCTCGTCGTTCAGTATGTATTCAGGATGCCATTGAACCGCCCACACGAATTTTCTGCCGGGCATATATACGGCTTCCACAAGATTGTCCTCAGCCGTCGCCATACATTCAAGTTCACGGGATAATTCTTTTATTCCCTGATGGTGATAACTGTTCACGGCAATTGAATCGGTTTTCAAAAGTGAATGAAGCGGGCTGCCTGAGTTAATCCTGACCGTATGGGACGGCTTGCCGTAAGGCGGCGCTTGATGGTGGTTTACCTGTAGGATTCCCTGGTGTTGAGCGGCCAAATCCTGATACAAAGTACCTCCCAACAGCGCGTTAAAAAGCTGCATTCCCCGGCAAATGCCAAAAGCGGGCTTATCAAGTTCCATCACGGCGCTGTTAAACAGCGCGGATTCCATTTCATCGCGCTTCGCGCAAAGCTCGTCGCAATATTTGCTTTTCTCTTCGCCATACAATGTCGGGGAAATATCCTGCCCGCCCGTGAATAGCAAGCCGTCAAGCGTCCGGCTGATCTGTTCGAGAATCGACACGTCTGTGGATAACGGCAGTATGAGAGGCAACCCGCCCGCCCGTTCAATCCCATCCATATAGCCGGGCAGCATCCAAATACTGTTCTTTCCCTCATCCCAAAGCGGAACGACTCCAATCAACGGCTTTTTCATACCGACTTACCTCCAATCGGGAATCACTATGCAACCCTGGATTAAGCCCATATTAACACACTCCATCGGATATTTTCGAACACAAAAACGGACATTTTCTCAGACGTATGGGCAGAGAGTTGTGACTGGCGGCCGCTAAATCTTTGCGACTCTGTTTACTAACAGGCTGATTAACGAATCAGCCTGTTAGTGGTACTATGTCAGTAAAAGAAAAAATAAGGCAAGCGCCGGTGAATAGGCTCCGGGCTTCCGATGTATCCGCATAACTTTCAATTAACCGACATGAGAGGAGCAGAAAATCATGATATTGCATCTTACAAAAAAACTTGCCGATAAATTAAAACTATTACCCAAACCCCAAACTGCGGCGGACGAGTTATTCTCGTGGCGAGCGAATTATGTTCAAGGACATGGTTTTCGTTTTGTAGTCTTTATGAACGATTCGAGCCGTTTCACCGTTATCATCAACGACGCAAAGGCCGCAAAACTAAAAAAACTGCCTGAACTGTTTATTCGGGTTCTGCGCGAAACCCTTCTTGCCCTTTGCGTCAATTCGGAAGTAGTTGACCGTTATATTGCGGAACTGGGTGAGATAACCTATTCCAAAAACGCCGATCGGAAAAGAACCGCGCAGCTTAACAAAAACGCCGATTCCGCATGGTGGGCTTTGCGGGATTTACGAGACGATACGGAACTCTCCGTATATGCGAATGGGATGTTTTACAACACTCCCGGTATCGTTGATGAATCCTTTAAACCGAAAGAAAAGATGCTCGGATTGCTGGGCAGATACGGCCTTCCTGTCCGAAAATTCCGCGCTTTCGACCTGAATGTAAAGCTTGATCTGGACGACAGGAGCGCGGTTCGCCGATTACGTGTTCCGGCAAACATCACGTTTGAGCGGTTACACAAATTATTACAGGCAGCTTTTGGGTGGAATGATTATCACCTGTACAACTTCGGGCTTTTCAAGGAATGGGGCGAAAAATATTATGCCCTTCCGGATGTCGAACTTGTTTTAGAGTCTGACCAATATGACGCATATGAAGCTAACCTGGAAGCAAGGCCGATGACTGGTTTGAAGTTATCCGATTTCGCGCCTGAATACAAGAAAATCCTGTATCTTTATGATTTTGGCGATGGCTGGCATCATTATATTGAGATAGAAAATATCATTGACGATTGCGAAGAAGAACTGCCGATACTACTGTCCGGAGAAGGCGATTCCCCGCCGGAAGATGTAGGCGGATCAGGCGGGTTTGCGGATTTTCTCGAAATCATTGCCGACCCGGAGCATGAAGATTATCAGCAAATGACCGAGTGGGCAAAATCCCAGTGGTGGAAACAGTTTGATTTTGAAATGGCAGCCAGACGTGTGAAAAGAAGTTTATAAAGGTGAAGGGCATATTGAAAAAACTGGATTTGAAAACGGCAGCGGAGGAGTTTGAAATGATCGACTCCGAAACGCATCTTTTCTTCAACATAGAAACAGGCGAATTCGATTTCTACAGCGATTTTATGGACGCCGAGGAAGCGGACGCCGAGAAATTCGGGGACATTGTTTGGATCGCCGCGCCTCGCCGGCAGGACATCGGCGAATATGATATCATGGCGGACTTTGCGGAAACCGTGACCGACCCGCGTAAAAATGAACTGCTCCGCGTCGCATTAGAAGGCAGGGGCGCGTTCCGGTGCTTTAAAGACACATTACGCCGCGTGGATTTGCTTGAAGAATGGCATGCCTTCAAACACAAGGCTTTTTTGGAAATTGCGCGGGATTGGTGCGAAGAAAATGAAATTGAATATATTGAAGATGAAAAAAACGGTAAGCCGCAGTAGTTGGTAAAAATCGCAAATGAGCGTAATAAGAAGAATTTACCGCACTCTCCTCGCCCATTACGGCGATCTTAATTGGTGGCCGGCGCGCACGCCATACGAGGTAATAGTCGGAGCGATACTGACGCAGAACACGGCATGGAGCAACGTTGAAAAGGCGATCGCCAACTTCAAAGACGGACTTTTCCCAGAAGCCGTGTTGCGCGCAAGTCATGAAGAATTGGCTGAAATCATACGTCCCGCCGGGTTTTTCAATCAAAAGACTGCGTACTTAAAGGCGGTGACGGAGTGGTATGCGGGATATGGCTTCGATGTTCGAGTCGTACAAAATGAACCGCTGAAAAAACTGCGAACCGAACTGCTTGGCGTAAAAGGCGTCGGACGGGAAACCGCCGATTCGATATTGCTGTATGCTTTCGGCTTTCCGACTTTTGTTGTTGACGCTTATACCGTACGACTCTGCGAACGCTTCCCGATTGATGCCGGAAAAGGTTATGACGCTGTCAAGGCATATTTTGAAAACGGCATTCCAAATGACGCTAAGGTTTATAACAACTATCACGCCTTGGTCGTTATCAACGGAAAAGAACACTGCAAAAAGAAGCCGCTATGTGTCGGTTGTCCGCTTTTCAATAATTGCGAAAGGAAGAACGCCAATGTCTAATTCTCATACATTTTCAACGACTTTTTCATACTAATTCGCATTCAATAGGGATTTAATATCCAATCCCACCCTGTGATGCTTTTGATTTTTTCTGAAAGCCTTTCCAATGTCCTTTGGGCTTTTGCCGCGGTATCCATCACCGAGTCAAGAGATGCGAAAGTCCTGTTACGGAAATATTTCTCCCTGAGCTCATCCCATATGTGTTCCTGCGGATTGAGATCAGGTGCGTATGGCGGCAGAAAGGCCAATTCAATATTATCTGGAATCACAAGCGCTCTTGATTTATGCCAACCAGCTTGATCCATGAACATCACAATGTGTTAACCCACATGCCGCCGGTTTACTTCTTCAAGAAAAATAGACATCGCTTCAGTATTTGCTTTTGGCAAAACCAAACTGTCATGAATCCCATCACCAAGGCTGACAGCAGCAAAAATATATGAGTATTCTTCCACAATAAAAGATAGAACCATTGGGTCTGCCGTATTCATAAAGCCTTCGTTTTTGAGTACGCGTAAAAAACTCCAGAAGTTCGGCGGTATCATTTGAACCGTTAGGGAATCCGAAGCGTTGATGCTGGTCGCCGTAGCCCTCAACCGAAGAATCTTTGCATACGTTCAAAAGCTTCGATACATTCATCCGAATTTCTGGATCCTTGAGCCATGTAAGCTCAATCGCGTCAAAATAATTGTCTACTGCGATTTTCTTCACATATTCAAGCGCGTTCTGTTCTTTTCCTTTTTAACATTGAAGGATACGCCATGAATGCGATCAGTCCAATTTGATAATATTTATGAATTGAGTCCTTTATTTTTGGAACCTCCTCTATTTTCTTGCTATAACCTCGGTAACTTTGTTGATAATAGCATTGGCATCAAGTCCGTATTTTTCCTGCAAAGCTGCATAAGATCCACATTCAGCGTGACAGTCTTTAAGCCCGATAAAACCGACTGGAACATACAATCCGATTTCACACAATGCTTCTGAGATCGCGCCGCCAAGTCCTCCGATAACATTATGCTCTTCGGCTGTGACAATCGCGCCTGTGTTTGCGGCGCATTCAAACATAAGTTTCTTGTCCAAGGGTTTTATACAGAACATATCGACGACCGTTATTTCGATTCCAGATATTGCGAGTTTTTCCGCAGCTTCCATCGCATTGCCAACCGTAAGGCCGCAGGCGATGACAGTGGCGTCGCCGCCCTCACGTAAAATCTTGCCCTTGCCTGCCTCAAAAGTATCGCTTTCTTTGTACATGTCGGGAAAAGTATCGCGCGATAGGCGCAGATACACCGGACCAGGATCATTAATTGCGTTTTTCACAGTCCAAGCCGTCTGTGTCACGTCGCTCGGAACGAATATTTTGAAATTCGGCAGCGCTCGCATGACAGCGATATCTTCGATCGAATGATGGCTTGGGCCGTCGAATACATCGGATAGGCCGCTATATGCTCCGGCCAACTTTAGCGGCAATTTTGCGTACGATCCGAACGAACGAGCGGAAACTAGTCCGATACTTGTTAAGAATACTGCGAACGTGTTTACAAACGGGATTTTACCGGATGCGGCAAAGCCAGCAGCCATTGCGGTCATATTGCTCTCGGCAATACCAACGTTAAAAAAACGTTCCGGGTACGCTTCGCGGAAGATACAGGACTGCGTTGAACTCGAAACATCGGCGTCAAGAACCACAACGTTTGAATACTCTCCGCCCAGTTGCGCTAATGCCTCGCCGTAAGCTGCCCTAATTGTTTTGGGCATTATATGCCACCCCCCAATTCACGCATGGCAATCGCGAATTCTTTGTCGCCTATTGCCTGGCCGTGCCATGTGTTTTTCCCTTCCATAAATGACACGCCTCTGCCCTTAATTGTACGTGCTAACACAATGGTTGGAACGTTTTTTATTTCCCGAGCTTGGTCATATGCGTCGCACAACGCGCCAATGTTGTGACCGTCACACTCTATCGTGCGCCAGCCAAAAGCTTCAAATTTTGCCCCGACATCTCCCATTGGCATTATTTCGTCGGAAGCACCGTCTAGCTGCACACCATTCCAATCAAGAATCGCGAGAAGGTTATCGGCCTTGAATTTGGCGGCCGACATGCAGGCTTCCCATACAGTTCCCTCGTTGATTTCTCCATCGCCGAGGATCGCGTAGACTCGGGCCGGTGAAGCGTTCAGCCGAAGGGAAAGCGCCATACCTAAAGCGGCAGAGAGGCCAATCCCCAAGGGGCCGGTCGAAATTTCAACACCGGGAGTTTCAGTGGAGCAAGGATGTCCCTGCAAACGAGACTCCAAATCCCGTAATGTCCTCATTTCCTCCACCGGAAAGAATCCCCTTTCGGCCAGTACCCTGTAAAGCATTGGCGCTGCGTGCCCCTTGCATAGTACAAGCCGGTCGCGATCCGGCGACGAAAAATTTTCCGGCGAAACATTCATTTCACAAAAATACAACGATGTTAGAATCTCGCAGACAGACAGAGAACCTCCCGGATGACCGGTCTGTTTTTCGTGTAACGTCGTCAGCACATCTGTGCGAAATCTGGCACATAGTTGGTTTAAAAACCGCATATCATTGATTGTCAAGTTAATCAAGACCACCTTTTGAGCGACCCAATACATTTTTAGCCGCTGTATTATCCAAATGTTCGCTCATATATTGCCTTGCAAGAACGGGATTGCGCGTCTCGACGGCCGATAAGATTTTCCTATGGTATTCGGCCCCAAAAGAACCCATTAAAGCCACGTTTTCTTCAAAAACGCGGATATACGTGTCGCGTAATATCTCAAATGACTGAATGATTGCACTATTATTTGTGGATTTCGCAAGAAGATAATGGAATTCCATGTCACTTTGGGCGATATCTGGTGGATTCAAATCGGTTTCCATCCGATGGATAGTTTCGAACATGGCGTCAATCATATTGGCTGTGGCTCGCAACGCTGCAAATTCCGCTACGGCGACTTCTATTACTTTTCGGTACTCAAATATACTGACACGATCGGATTGACTTAATACCAAATGCATATCGCTAAGCGGGTTGAATGAACTCAACTGGCGGACAAAAGTACCATTGCCTTGCCGACTTTCCAGCACACCCCAACTTGAAAACCGGCTAATCGCTGTGCGTACTGAAATGCGACTGACTCCAAGCATTTCGCAAAGCTTGCTCTCGGAAGGAATTTTTTCGCCTGGATTCCATACCCCCTTTGCAATATTATCTTTCAAGAAATTGAACACATAATCACTTACGGACGCTGTTCCGTTCCTAGACATGTTTATTCCATTTCTCCTTCACAAAATAAAAGCTATCCTCATTTATCAATGCTTATAAATTCAATTATAAATGTATTATAATTAGCCAGCATTCGTAATACAATTTTTTATGCTTTAAATGTATTGACAACAATTAAATGCTATGTTATAAGTAATTATACTACAAGAAGAATTGTATTACAAATTGTATTGTATTATAAATTTTGGTTTGAGTCAATTATTTAACTGGTGACTACTGGAATGAGTCAACAACTAATGTAATGTTTGCGGTGCTGTTTTTAACGTGGCAGGCAAAGATGCGAAATGTATGACATATGCTTGGATGTTTTTCGAAATTGGAGCACAATGCGAGAGGATGGACAGGATAATGATCGACATAAAAGGGGAAAAATTCCGAGTTATTGACGCACATGCGCATATCTGGAACAAGTTCGGCGGGAAACGGTTCGGCACCACCCCTATTGAACCTCTGGGCTTCGGTATGGTGAAACAGGGCGCGGAATTTTATCGAATGTTGCCGCCCGAATACCACGACCACCAGGTTCCAGTCGAGATATTATTAGGCTATATGGATACGGTTGGCATCGAAAAAGCGACCATTCTGCAAAATCCCTGTTACGGCGACAATCGCGACTATGTCCGGCAGGTGTGCACCAAGTATCCGGGCAAGTTCGTTTCCGTGGGCATGCTTGATCCGCGGAATCGCGACGATGTGGTGCACCAGATGGATATTCTGTTTAACGAATACAAGTGCGTCGGCTTTAAGCTGGAAGTGCCGGATGTACCCTTCAAAATGGACGCTCCGGAATATGAATTCCTTTGGAAAAAGATCAACGACATGGGAGCCTTGGTTGTCCTGGATCTGGGCTGGGGTGACGGTCCGTACGATTTCAACATCAAAGCGTTTACATCAGTGATGCTGAAATTCCCTAAAATGCGCACCGTACTCTGCCATTTGGGCGTTTCTCGTCTCTGGGACTACTCACAGCCGACTCCTTATCCGTTCCTGCAAAAAACCCTCGATCTTCTGGACATAAACCAGGACAACCTCTTTTTCGACGTTTCCGCCTTGCAGACGTGCGAGCCATCCCTAGAGTACCCTTTTGCCCGTTGCCTCGACATTTTCAGGACAACTGTGGAACGATGTGGCATCGACAGATTGATGTGGGGATCGGACGAGCCGATGATTCTAAGGCATTGCACATACAAACAGACGCTCACTTGCTTCACTAAATACGCCGATTTCCTTACCGCAGCAGAGTGGGAAAAATTTCTGTTTGGCAACGCGGAGAAAGTGTACTTTCAAGGAAATTAAGGACAAATGAAACTCGTAGCGGTAATGTGTGGGGCTTAATACCTAAATTACGCAATAGAAAGGAGGTGTACACATAATGCGTATGTTGGAAGATAATCTTCCACGGATACGATTAGGCGTTGTGGCCGTGAGCAGGGATAATTTTTCACAGGAGCTTTCCGCAAACAGCCTCTACTCCGTCGTGCAGGCGTGCAAGCGGCGCGGCATAGATGTTGTAACGTGCGGAACCATTGTGGAGAATGATGCGGACGTGCCCGTCGCCATCCAGGAGATGCGTCACGCAGGTTGCAATGCTTTGGCGGTTGTCTTGGGTAATTTTGGGCCTGAAGGGCCAGCCGCCATGCTGGCAGGAGCTTTTGGAGAACCGGTGATGTATGCTGCGGTTTCGGAAGATTCCACTGCAACCCTTTACGATAGTCGGCGCGACGCCTACTGTGGACTGCTCAACTGTAGCTACAACCTGAAGTTGCGCGGAAGCGCCGCTTATATTCCAGAAAACCCCGTAAGCACGGCGGAGAGTATTGCAGAAATGATCGAGGGATTTTTGCCAGTCGCAACTGCAAAATTAGGGCTTATGGGGCTGAAAATGATTACTTTTGGGCCGAGACCGAAAGATTTTTATGCCTGCAATGCACCGCTGATCGGCTTGTATGAATTGGGCATAGAAGTGGAAGAAAACTCTGAGTTGGATCTCTTTTTGTCTTTTCAAGAACACGAAGGCGACAGCCGTATCCCTGAAGTAGCGGCAAAAATGCGACTAGAGCTGGCTTCCCAAAAATACGAAGAACTTTTGCCAAGGTTGGCGCAGTACGAACTAACCTTATTGGATTGGGTGGAAAAGTACAGGGGCTCCCGTTGTTACACGGCCATAGCCAGCAAATGCTGGCCCGCATTTCAAAGAGCATTCGGATTTTTGCCATGCTATGTACACGGCAGATTGTTGCAGCAGGGATATCCGGTAGGCTGCGAGGCGGATATTTACGGCGCTCTCTCCCAATACATCGGTCTTTGCTTGAGCAAGAAGCCGACTTTGCTGCTGGACATCAATAACGACATTCCTTCCGACCTGTACGCCGAGGTTCCCGCAACGCACAAGCATTACCGACAAGACGAAATGTTCATTGCCTTCCACTGCGGCAATGCGCCCAAAAGCATGATGGCCAAGAGTGAACTCAAGTACAAACTCAACCGAAAAGATCCTTATGCCGCGGAAACTGGTAAAGAGAACTGCCGCGGTACTTTGGAAGGGCGTATCCGGGAGGGGCCTGCCACCTGCTTTCGTTTGCACGCGGCAGCAGATGGATCGCTGCAGGCATATGTGGCGCAGGGCGAAATTTTGCCGCTACAGACCAACACATATGGATGTTATGCAGTGTTAGGTGTGCCGAATATGGCTCGCTTTTACCGCTACGTCTTGCTTGCTCGGCAATTCCCTCACCACACTGCTTTGATGTATGGCAATTATGCGGCGGAGCTATTTGACCTCTTTCAGTTACTCGGCCTGCCTGAATTGCACTACAACCGGCCCGCTGGCGAGAGGTATCCGGAGGAAAATCCGTTTCGACCAAAAAAATATTAAGGAGGATTATCATGAAAAAGAAAGTTTTTTTTGCAATGTGTATGGTATTGGCGCTGTTCATAGGTTCTTCCGGCATTGCGTCGGCGGCAAGTGACAGAATAGTGATCGGGTACTCGATCAGCAATTTCAACAACGCTTATCAAACTTATGTTTACGACGGCGCCGTGGCTTACGCCGAGCAGAACGGTATTACGGTGAATGTCGCCGACGCGCAGGATGATGTTGTCAAACAGCTTGATGATGTAAAATCGCTGATTGAACAAGGAGTAAATGCCCTGATAGTCATCCCGGTGGATACTGCCGCGATGAGACCGATCACACAGGCAGCAGTGGATGCGGGCATCACGTTGTGCTATGTGAATCGCAATCCCTTTGCTGGAATTGAGGACACCATGCCCGAAGGCGTGTTCTACGTGGGCAGCGAAGAGATTGTTGCCGGAATGCTGCAGATGGAGTATGCCGCTCAACTGCTGGGCGGGGCTGGGAATATTGCGATCCTGATGGGACAGCTTGGCAACGAGGGCGCAATCAAACGTTTAGAAGGTACTGAAAAAGTCATAGCCGAGCAATACTCCGACATCAAAATCCTCGCCTCAGAAACAGCGAATTGGCAACGGGATGAGGGAATGACAGTGACTGAGAATTTCCTCATCGCATATGGCCAGGATCTCAACGCAATCCTTGCTCAAAACGACGAAATGGCGATTGGTGCGTTGAACGCCTGCAGAGCGGCCAGACGTGACGACGTGATCGTTCTCGGCATTGATGCTATTCCAGATATGCTTGAAATGGTGGCGGCAGGGGATATTCCGGGCACTGTCTTACAGGATGCGAAGGGACAGGGCGCAATGGGCGTAGAAATACTACATAGAGTACTCTCCGGCGAGAGTGTGGAAAAGGTCTTTTGGATTCCATTTGTGCTGGTTACCCAGGAGAATGTGGCCGAATATCGGTAGCAAGCAAACGCTGCCTTAAAGCTATGCTGCACACCAGGATACGCGGCGCGGCGGCGAAAATATATCCACCCTATTTTCGCCGCTCTCAGTAAAGGAGTGTGTGGATTTGCATCAACAGAACATTTTGGAAATGCGCGACATCCATAAACATTTCCCTGGTGTGCAAGCTTTGAATGGAGCCCAATTCTCGGTTCGCCGAGGGGAAATACACGCGTTAGTCGGCGAAAACGGCGCGGGGAAATCCACCCTGATGAACTGCCTAATCGGAATTTTCCAGCCCGACTCCGGCAGCATTGTCTTTGACGGACGGGAACAGGCACCCTATAATACTTTACATGCGTTGAACATGGGTATCTCAATGATCCATCAGGAATTGAGCCCACTTCTGCACAGAAGCATCGCGGAGAATATTTGGTTGGGCCGGGAACCAAAAAATCGATTTGGCTTGGTGGATCACCGTAAAATGTACGAAATGACCGGCAGCGCGCTTAACAGAATCGGCCTGCACCTGCCGCCACAAAAGCTGATGTTGCAGTTGACGGTGGCGCAGATGCAGCTCGTGGAAATTGCGAAAGCCCTCTCCTACAATGCGCATTTGATCATTATGGACGAACCTACTACATCCTTTACCCACCGGGAGGTCGCACATCTTTTTCAAGTAATGCACAAACTGCGCGAGGCAGGCAAATCAATCATCTACATCTCTCACAAGCTGGAGGAAATTTATACCGTTTCTGATCGTATCACCGTGATGCGCGACGGAGACTATATCGGCACCTACGAGATTGCAAACATCTCGCAACCACAGCTAATTCGCTTGATGGTAGGACGCGACTATAACGAAATGTTCCAGTCGCGTGATAGAGCGCCTAGCGAAGTGATATTGGAGGTGGAAAATCTCAGCCACCTTCATTTTTTCAGTGAGGTCAGCTTTGCCCTTCGTCGCGGAGAAATCCTTGGCGTTACAGGATTAATGGGCGCCGGGCGCAGCGAAATGATCGAGACGGTGTTCGGTCTGCGCAAGAAATCTTCCGGAAAAGTACGAATCAAGGGAAACTTCGTTGAAATTCGCTCCAGCAGGGACGCCATCCGATGTGGTATGGCGTTGCTTACCGAAGATCGACGAGGCAGCGGTATTTTTCCCATGCTGGAACTCTGGCTCAACTTTTCGATTTCCAAACTAGGGTATTTTGCCAACAAATTTGGGCTGTTTAGATTGCAGTCCATTTATCGAGAATGTAACAAATACGTGCAAATGCTGCAAGTGAAGTGTTCGAGTGTCCATCAACGGATGGAGACACTGAGCGGCGGTAACCAGCAAAAAGCGTTACTGGGCCGTTGGTTGATGATGGAACCGGATATTCTGCTGTTGGATGAGCCTACCAAAGGAATCGATGTGGGCGCGAAGGCGGAGATACATCGTCTGATTAGCGAACTAGCCGAAGAAGGAAAGGCTATAGTGATGATATCTTCCGAATTACCGGAAATACTGCGCATCAGCGACCGAATTCTCGTGATGTGTGGAGGACAGGTGAGTAAAATGCTGAAAAACAGCTCGGACATAACCCAGGAAACAGTTATGAAATATGCGATCAATCGTGATGTGGTTGTGGAATAAGGAGAATTTCTCATGGTCATGAAAAAGATCCGAAAAACGGATATCAAGGTTTTCTTGAGCAAATACGGTATAGTGTTTGTGTTATTATTGCTATGTTTGTTGATCGGTACCATTAAGCCGCAGTTCTTTTCGCGATCCAATATCCTCAATGTGCTGACGCAAAGCTGCATTTTTGGGATCATGTCGTTGGGCATGACTTTCGTAATCATATCCAAGGGCATTGACCTCTCAGTCGGCGCTATTCTGGCCTTTGTTGGGGTGGTGATGGCCAGTTTTGCGCAGGCAGGTGACGCACCGGGAAAATATTTCCCGCAGCTTGGAGAACTTCCCGTCATAATACCGGTACTGATTGCATTGGCGTTGGGAGCGGCGCTGGGCGCGATCAACGGATTTTTCATAGCCAAGGTGCGTGTTCCTCCTTTTATCGCTACGTTGGGAATGATGAGCATTGCCCGTGGGCTTGCGCTCATCTACACAAACGGCAAGCCAGTGAGTAATTTTTCTGTCGGCATGAATCAACTAGGGGGTATCATTGGGAACTTTGTTCCGGTACCGGTGTTGATTTATTTACTACTCATCATTATCACGTGGGTTATCATGCGCAACACCAGCTTCGGCAAGTCAGTGTACGCCATTGGCGGGAATGTCCGAGCTGCGTTCACTTCGGGCATCCACGTATCGCGCAACTATATTGTAATCTATATGATTTCCGGGATCATGGCCGGTGTTGCGGCAATTGTGTTTGCGGGACGTGTTGGTAGTATCAACCCGAGCGCGGCAAACGGCTTTGAACTCACAGCCATTGCAGCCACTACTATAGGTGGAACCAGTCATTCGGGAGGGATCGGTACGATATGGGGGGCTGTGGTGGGTAGCCTGATCATCGCCGTTTTGCGTAACGGCCTTACTTTGGTAGGTGTGCATGCTAACTGGCAACAGGTGATCGAGGGCTCAATCATTGTTGCCGCTGTCGCTATTGATATGATGAAAAACATTAAGGAGATCTGATACCAGGTTACAAAATTATAGCGATTTTCAAAATTATGACTTACAAATTCCTTCATGTCTCCGCATTGCGCTCATAGCGTTCAAAATCGCAATAACGGCAACGCCAATGTCGGCAAACGCTGCCGCCCGCATATTCGCTATGCCCACAGCGCCCAAAACGAGAACAATCGCCTTAGCTCTGAGAGCAAATATTATATTCTGCCACACAATTCCCCGGTGTTGAGCGTCCAAATACTGATACAGCTTACCGCCCAGCAGCGCGTTAAAGAGCTGTATTCCCCGGCAAATGCCAAATGCGGGCTTATCTAGTTCCATCACGGCGCTGTTAAACAGCGCGGATTCCATTTCATCGCGCTTCACGCAAAGCATATCGCAATATTCGCTTTTCTCTTCGCCATACAATGCCGGGGAAATATCCTGCCCGCCGGTAAAGAGCAAGCCGTCAATCGTCCGGCTGATCTGTTCAATAATCGACGCGTTTGTAGATAACGTCAGTACGACAGGCAATCCGCCGGCCAGTTCAATACCGTCCAAATAGCCTGGCAACATCCAAATACTGTCCTTTTCCTCATCCCAAAGTGGGACGACTCCAATCAACGGCTTTTTCATACCGGCTTACCCCCTTTCACCAAAAGCGGAAGGTATATCCCGCTTCCCGTAAAGGATTCTTGCAATGTTTACAGTTTTGTTTTCATCATCAACAAGATAAAACAAAAGATGGTTTCCTATCACAATGAAACGATATCCTTCCAAGCGAAGTTTATCGTCATTGTATAGCGGAAATATATATGGGTATTCACGGAGCAATCCGAGTTTTCCGTTTACCGCGTTATAAAAATTTCGAGCGGACTGCGGGCTGCATAATTCATCGTTTGTGTATCTGATAATCTCGTCAAGGTCATCAACGGCTTGCTCTGAATTTAACCGTGAAAGCCATATTTGTCGCCTAACCGTTCCATGGCGGCGTAAGCGTCGATTACCTTTCCTTCTTTAATCTGTTCGATTCCTATGCCTAGTTTTTCGTATAATTCCTCTTTGTTTCTCACCATAACGCTTTCAGGCGCCATAGGTACTCTTACATCAAACGGCAGACCTCCGACAAGGTTAACCTGATGAAGAAGTATATTAACCGCGTCGGATATAGACAGTCCAAGCATATCAAGCGTTTTTTCCGCTCTTGATTTAACCGCATCGTTTACGCGGATATGCAGAGTTTCATTTTTAGCCATGTAATATCACCCGGTAAAATTGTATCGCATTTATTATGCAAATCCAATACATTTTGTGTACATTTTTGTGTTTGGCATAATCGCTGCCTCTACCTTGTGAAGTTCAGTTACTTCATTAACCGCCAAACACAACCGGCATTTTACGTTTATGCCCGCTTGATTTATGGAACCGTTCGATTATGGCTCCGTCACGTTCGTTTACAGTCCCGGTCAACAGAAACTCATCTATGCTGCGGTAGGCAACCCCCATCTCGCTTTCATCAGTCTGCCCGTCAAACAGCCCGGCGGAAGGGGCTTTGTCGATGATAAAATCGGGAACATTCAAAAAACGAAGAAATTCGAAAATCTCAGTAACAGTAAGGTCCGCAATTGGATTAAAGTCATAAGCACCGTCGCCCCATTTTGTAAAATAACCCATATATCCCTCGCTGCGGTTGCCCGTCCCCGCCACAAGCCTGTTTTCGCACGCGGCAACGGCGTAGAGCGCGGTCATTCGAAGCCGCGGCGCAATATTCATAAGCGCGGAATCGTTTAAAAGCGTTTTTTCGCCTATAACCCGGACGAGTTCATTTTTGGCGTCCGATAGATCAACGACCCGCGTGGATATGCAGAACTGTTCGGCGATTTTTTCGGCGTCGGCTTTGTCCGTTTCATAATTTCGCTTTGACCCGCAAGGCATAATCAAACCAACCGTGTCCTCGCAAGCCATTTTACAAAGGATACCGACAAGCGCGCTGTCTTTCCCTCCGCTGTTTCCGAATACGATACCGTCCGCGTTTGCGGATTCCACAACCCCGCGGATAAATTCAACCCTTTGTTTTATTTCAAGCTCGTAATCTCTCATGACGAACCCTCCTTCACGCCGACAGCCGCTGATGGTATTTTATTGCTTCGGACTTTCTCATTGTATTCTCCTTGAAAATAAATTACGTTCTATTCCACAACCCACCGACCGTTTTTCCGCGCACCCTCACGCCGAAGCAATCCTGCATTTTGATATTCCCGCAATTCGCGCGAAATTGTGCGCTGCGATTTTCCTGTGGTTTCGATGAGGTCGTGTATTGTTGCGGTAGGATTGCTTTTCAAAACAGTCAAAAGCGGATTTATCTTGCCATTTATCTTGCCACTTATCATGCCATACTGCGAAATAAACGCTTCCTCAAACGGAAAGGTCACTATGGTAAAGCTTGGGGAAAGTTCAAAAACAGAGCGGTCATAGGCATTGAGTATGCGGCTCATGCCCGAACCGATTTGTTCAGCAAGTTCCATATCACGGAATACGCGCATAAGTTCGCGGTTGCGTGGCATAGAGCGGCATTTGAAAAAATCTTCTTTCGACAAATCAGCGACGAGACCTCCGCAAGAGGTAACGACAAGTTTATCCGAGAAAATCTCAACAAGCGGAACACCTTTAGTATAATCATTATGAACAATAGCGTTGATAACAGCTTCACGAAGGGCGATGCTATTCACTCGTTCTTTTTCAAGACGATTTTTTGCGGTAATTTTAGCAAACGTCCGATTCTCGGAATCAAGGCGATCAAGTATCCGTTGGGTCGCGGTTATCAAACAACGATTACCATATTCCCGCGTTTCGAGCAATTCAACTTTATCAGTTCCGGCGTACACCGCTACTTTTATAGACGCGCCGTTTTCATCGGCAAGTAAATATGCCGCGTAATTGTATTCACCACTGCTTTGCCGAAGGTCAAGGCTCTCTATGAATTGTTCAGTCGGTTCAAGATTCTTTTCCTGATAATATATAGAAAGTTGCTTGAATGTAAGATTTTGGCGCGGAGAAATCATTGATTGAAGCGTTATTTGCTGCCTTTTAGCGATAAACTCCTCTATCATTTGCTCGGACATCGGTTGTGCTGAACTTCCCACGCGAATAAAGCAACCCTGTTCCGTCATACCTTTTTTGCGGATATAGTAAGGTCGTTGCTGACCACAAGATACGATGACGCGAATTACATTTTCACCATCAATCTCCGTTAAAACGACGTCAAATAAACCGAGCGTCTGCGGACGGATATTATTTCGGATACGGTCAACGATTTTAAGTTGCATGGCATCGGCGCCTTCCACACCGACGGCAACGCCGTCGTTGTTAACGCCAATGAGAATCTCTCCGCCGCCTGCATAGTTCAAGAACGATACCACGGCACGCTCAAAGCGGTCGCTTAATTCGCGTTTATATTCAACTCTGTTCGTTTCCCGCATATGCAACCCGCCTTGACTTTAGTTACATCATTATAGCAATTATCTTGCCAATTCATTGCAACGACGGGCATCAAGTGATCAGAACCCCATTATTTTCAATGCATGCCGGATTCCTGCTTTTCACTCCCATTCAACCGTAGCCGGAGGTTTCGACGTAATATCATAAACGACGCGGCTGACGGACGGTATCTCGCCCGTGATCCGCGATGAAATGCGTTGTAGGGTTTTATGCGGCAGAGGAGCGTATTCGCAGGTCATAAAGTCTCCTGTCGTAACAGCCCGGATGGCGATCACAGGTTCGTATGTCCTGTCGTCACCCTTGACGCCCACCGAGCGGGTATCTGTAAATACGGCAAAATATTGATCCGGCCTGCGCTTTCGCCCATCCAGTTCGTTGCGCAGGATGGCGTCGGCCTGCCGTAGAATATCCAGTTTATCTTCCGTGACCTCGCCCATTATCCGGATGGCAAGTCCCGGCCCCGGAAAGGGTTGTCGGTTGATCAGAGCCGCGGGCAGTCCCAGCTTTTTGCCGAGAATGCGGACTTCATCCTTAAAAAGCCCGGACAGCGGCTCCAAAACTTTATTGAAAGCAAGATTTTCAGGAAGCCCGCCCACATTATGATGGCTTTTAATTGTCGCGCCGTGGCT
>Ga0099364_10004342_pt1 | contig 21527 bp, 13 predicted proteins | sample TergutTh196P3_FD_73070 | JGI IMG/M metagenome (GOLD analysis project Ga0099364, IMG submission 73070) | Microcerotermes parvus P3 segment gut microbial communities from Pointe-Noire, Republic of the Congo - Th196 P3 | ecosystem: Host-associated > Arthropoda: Insects > Digestive system > Gut ... | reverse complement strand
AAGCAGTCTCTCGCGCCGTATAAACTCCGCGTCTCTGCGTTATATATAACAAACGCGAAACCTCCCCTGATTTTCGACGCGGCTTCCCCGCCGTATTCCTCATAAAGCCGAAGAATTTCCTCCGGACTGAGCATAGACGAAACGTCGCTGAAAATTATTAGATTTCCGCTTTCATTTTTAACATAACCCGGAGCTAAACCTCCCCGGTGTTTTATTTTCTCCCGCATTTTCTCAAATATATTTATGTTATCTTCGCTGTTCAGACATAAATTATTATCGCCGGTAAATCCTGCAAATCCTCCCATATATTAAACCCTCTCCGCCTTTCTGTTTTTATTTTTATTATATTTAACCGGCTCTTTCTGAGCCAGCGCTCTCTGCGCGATTTTTAAATCTGATTCGTAAAATTCCCATCTGCCGTTTACTTTCTGATAGTTCTCGTCTCCTTTAGCGAGTAAAACAATCACGTCTCCGGGTTTTGCGTCTTTTACGGCTTTTTCGACTGCCTCGCCCCTGTCCGGGATTATCTCGCGCGGCGTATTTTCGGGCATATATCCCGCAATCTCCTCGCATATTTTTACGACGTCCTCATACTGCGGGTCTTCCGCCGTGAGATATATATAATCAGAGCCTTTCCCGGCGATTTCGGCGAAATCTTTACGTCTCCTGAACGCTTTCCCTCCCGGAGCTCCTCCGACCGATATTATTTTTCTTCCCTCATAGTCAAATTTAAGCGACTCGTATAGTTTAGTAAAGCTCAAAAAATTATGCGCGTAGTCTACTATAACAGTAACGTCGCCGTTGTCTATTATGTTCATTCGCCCCGGAACGCTTGTCGCGAAAAGCCCCGCTCTTATACTCTCGTCGTCAACTCCCATAGTTTTGCATAAAACTATTGCGGCGGCCGCATTCTCTATATTAAACAGCCCCGGGATTTTTATAGTAAATTTATGCGAGTAATTATATTTATCGCTCCTGACAAAAAAATGCGTTAAATTTCTATCTCGCTTAATATCACTATAATAATAATCGCACATATCCTTTATTTTTTCGCCGCCGTAAATATTAATCTTTTTTAACGCCGGGGAATTTTTCGCCGCTTCGAGAACTCTCTCAAAACAATCCGTCTCTCCGTTAATAACAATATTTGAGCAATTTTTTACAAATTCAAGTTTACAATTTAAATAGTCCTCAAAATCTTCGTGTTCGAGAGGCCCTATATGGTCCTCCGATATATTCAAAAATATCCCGTTGTCAAAAGTTATATTATAAACCCTGTCTCTTTTATACGCCTGCGAAGAAACTTCCATCGTAAAGTATTTTATGCCGCTTTCTTTCGCTTCGTGAAAATATAACTGCAAATCGCAGGGTTCAGGGGTGTTTATATGAGATTCCTCGCTTCTCATACCCGTGTATTTTTCGATATTATTGCTGAACGCGGTTTTTGATTTCGTAAACTCGTCCAGTATATTCCTGATAAAACAAGCCGTCGTCGTCTTGCCTTTCGTTCCGGTTATGCCGGTCAGTTCTAAATTTTTATACGGGTAATTATAATATAACGGCGCGATTAACGCGATAGAACGCAGTATATTTTTTGTTATAATATAATTGCAGTCAAAATTATATTTTTTCTCCGAAAGATAACAGACCGCGCCTTTCTCTACCGCGTCGGGCAGATATTCTTCTTTGAAATAATTTCCCTTGCAGAAAAACAGAGTATTTTCTTTAATATTTCTCGAATCGTGGGATATAAAATCTATATAATTATCGATATTATCTATGTTATGTTCGTCAAGAAGATTATTTTTCCCGAGAACATCGAGAACTTCACTGTATTTTATTTTTAAACTCCCCATTAAAACACCTCTTAAAATTTTATTATACACATTTTGTTAACAGATATATTATATAATTAATTTATAAAAACCAATTTATTATATAATAGCCGAAAAATATGTCAAATTTGCTACAAATTAAAAAAATTCTTGCAAAATATAATAAAATACCGAAAAAATCTTTGGGGCAGAATTTTCTGGTTGATTTAGGCGTCGCGAAAAGAACCGCCGAAGCCTGCGCCCCTCCGGTCTTCGCCCGCGAAGCGTCGGTTTTGGAAATCGGTCCGGGTCTCGGGATTTTGACCCGGGAACTCTGCCAACTTTTTAAAAAAGTGACTGCGGTCGAAATAGATAAAGCTTTTGAGCCGGTATTAAAAGAAACCCTCGGGGATTTACATAATCTCGATATCGTTTTTAACGATATATTAGAAACGGACTTGAATAATTTACTTGAACGTTCAGGTCAAATCAAAAAAATATATATATGCGCGAACCTGCCGTATTATATCACGACCCCGGTTATTTTGAAACTGGTAAAGAGTCCGGTAAAATTCGACGGCATAACGGTAATGGTACAAAAAGAAGCCGCGGATAAATTATGCTCGAAGGCGGGGGAGAAAAACTATAACGCCGCCGCCGCGATTATAAATTATTACGGAACGGCCGAAAAAATATTCGGCGTTAATCAATCGTCTTTTTATCCCCAACCCAAAGTTTTATCGTCGGTTATAAAAATAACCCCGCGCGAAATTCCCCTTGCAAACCCCCAAAACGAAGCCCTGACGTATAAAGTCATAGAGGCGGCGTTCTCGCAGAGACGTAAAACCCTCGCGAACGCTATCTCTTCGGGATTAAATCTAAAAAAAGAAGAAGCGGCGGACATAGTAAAAAAAGTGACGGGGCGCGAAAATATACGCGGAGAGGAACTGGACGTAAAAGCGTTTTCAGATATAAGTAATTTGATAAGTTTCATTAATTAAGGAGAATTTTATTATGCTTGATATTTTAAAAGCCGCGGCGTACGGACTGATTCAGGGACTGACTGAGTTTCTTCCGGTTTCAAGCTCGGGGCACCTCGCAATCTCCGCGAATATTTTCGGACTTGAGTTCGAGGACGCGATTTTATTTACGCTCATTTTACATCTGGGCTCTCTCATCGCCGTATTCATGATTTACAGGAAAGACATTCTCGAACTGTTCGTGGGTTTCGTCGTTCTCGCGGTCAAAATTTTTACGGGCAGGTTTAAATATAATAAGACCTCTCCCGGGGAACGCTTCGTAATCATGATTTTTTTAGCGTCGCTTCCCCTGGTTATAGGCGCGCTGATAGAGGGCGGAGTGGAATCGCTGTCTGAAAATACGAAGCTTATAGGCGCGTTTCTGATGATAAACTCGGTGATTTTGTTCTGCTCGGACAGAATCCCGACGGGGAAGCTTACCGAACGGACGGCTTCGCCCAAAAACGCGCTGTTCGTCGGCGCGTGCCAGCTTATCGCGGTCGTTCCCGGGATTTCCCGTTCGGGTTCGACTATCACCGGCGGACTTCTCAGCGGATTCGACAGGAAATTCGCGGTCAAGTTTTCGTTTATCATGTCAATCCCGGCGATACTCGGCGCGAGCGTTTTCAAGATTGCGGGGTTCGCCTCGTCCGAATCGGCGGCGAATTTCGATTTCGTGACGTTCATGATGTGCTTTGCGGGGTTTATTTGCGCGCTTGTTTCGGGATTAGCCGCGATTTACGTTATCAATATAATCGCGCGCAAAAAGAGATTCGTCGTTTTTGCGATTTACTGCTTTACGGCGGGTCTGCTGACGCTGATTTTCGGATAGGATATACAAAATTTAATTAAAAAAAACGGAGAAAAACATAACATGGCTCAAAAGGGCGGGAAAAACGCGGGCAGACCCAGGGGGCGTCCGCCGCAGAATAATAAAAATAACAGCAATAATAGTAATAACGGCGATAATAATATCAGGAACGAAGCGAATCCCGTCGTCCTTAACGTTATGCCGTTCGTTCTGGTTATAACGGCGGTATATATTCTCGTGTCCTTTTTCATGGACGAGAACGTCGGCGGAGTCGGGGGAGTAGGCGTGTTCGTCAAAAATACGTTCTACGGACTGTTCGGCTCCGCGGCGCTTCTGATTCCCGCGGGCTTGTGCAACACGGCGTTTTTCCTGAAAAAGGACGCGCAGTCGGGATTTTTCAGATACAGGCTTATATTTTCTCTGCTGTGCATTATTTTATTCTCGTCTATGTTTCATCTGGCTTCGGGCGAGAGCGCGAAAGAAGCCGGATATAATATAGGCATGATATTTACAAACGGTCAGAAGTCCGTCGGAGGAGGGGTTCTGGGCGGATATCTCGCGCAGACTCTGCTCAAAATAGTCGGGAGCATAGGCGCGTGGATATTTACTATTTCACTTACCGTCGTCGTAATTACGTTTATTCTCGGCTATACTCCGGCCGAAATCGTTAAGATGATTATCAGATTTATAAGAGACTTCGGCTCGAAAACGTCGGGATTCAAGCGTAACATAATAGTAAAAACCCCCGACCCCGAAAACAGATTCAGGGCAAAAACCCACCGCTATAAAATAACGTCGCATATAAATACCCCGCATAAAAATAATAATAACAGAAACAATAAAAAATTCCAGCCTGATATTCCTCTCGATTCGCCCGGCGAAAACAAAAAATCAAAATCCAAAGAGATATATATAAGCGATAATCCGTTCGCGAACGATTTTTCGGACGAAGCCGAAGCCGTCCGGTCGTCCTCTGAAAAAAACGCCGGACTAAAATTAAACTATGAAACTCCGCTTATGATTCCGAGCGAGGAACTTTTTGACCCGGATAATAAAAACAATAAAAATATTTCGGAGATTATAAATAAAAACTCTGATTTCGAAGATTTGTTCGAAACAAAAGGCGAAACGGACGCGGCAGATAAAAATACCGATATAAATATAGAAGCGGACGAAAGCTTCGGGGATATAAAAATAGTCGAGTCTCTCCCGCAGTTAAGGGGAGACGAACCGGATATCGACGAGAACAGCATAAATAAAAAAGAAACGCCTGAAACAATCAATTTTGAAACGTCGAAAATGTTCGAAGAGGACGATATACCGGTAAAAAAAGAATATAAGCTGCCTCCCGTGACTTATCTGACAAAGGACGAGAGCGTCGTCAACGTCGATATAAGCGAGGAACTGAACACGACGGCAAAAAAACTCACGGATACCCTCGCGAGTTTCGGGGTAAAGACCAAAATATACGGCGTATCGAGAGGGCCGTCCGTCACAAGATACGAAATATCTCCCGATTCGGGAACGAAAGTAAACTCTATAGTAAATCTCGTGAACGATATTTCGCTTAGTCTCGCCGCTGAAATCAGAATAGAGGCGCCAATACCGGGTAAGTCGGCAATCGGCATAGAAGTGCCGAATAAATCCCCGGAAACGGTTCATTTGAGAAGTCTTCTCGAAGATTCGCGATTCACCAACGCCGCGAGCAGGATTACTATTGCCCTGGGCATGGACGTCGGAGGTAACGCGATTTATTCAGATATAGCGAAGATGCCGCATTTGTTAATAGCCGGAGCGACGGGTATGGGTAAATCTATATGCATGAATTCTATTATAACGAGTATTTTATATAAAGCGTCGCCGGACGAAGTGAAGTTAATATTAATCGACCCGAAAAAAGTCGAGCTTAATATATATAACGGGATTCCCCATCTGCTTGTTCCCGTCGTGAGCGACCCGAAGAAAGCGGCGGGAGCGTTAAGCTGGGCGGTCAACGAGATGGAAAACAGATATGTTCTAATCGAAGAAAAAGGCGTGAGGGATTTTAGGGCGTATAACGAGTCGATTGCGGGAGACCCGTTCGCCGAATCCCTAACGCAAATCGTCGTAATAATAGACGAGCTTGCGGACTTGATGCTTACCGCTCCCGCGGACGTCGAGCAGTCAATCAACAGAATCGCGGCAAAGGCGAGAGCCGCGGGAATACACCTGATTATCGCGACGCAGAGACCCTCTGTCGACGTTATAACGGGATTGATTAAAGCGAATATACCTACGAGAATAGCGTTTACGGTCGTCGCGCCTCAGGACTCGAGAACTATAATAAATATGGGCGGCGCTGAAAAACTCATAGGCAGGGGAGATATGCTTTACGTGCCGACGGGTTCGAAGCCGATAAGAGTACAGGGAGCGTTCGTCAGTGAAAAAGACGTTTTGAATATAGTAGAATTTTGGAAAAAACAGTCGGACGGACAATACGACGAAGATATATTAAACGAAATCGAACAGGAAGCCGCGAGATGCAACACGAAAGGCGCGAAGATTAAAGACACGTCCGATTCTTCCGCGGACGACGAAGAACTGGAAAGGGAGCCTATGTTAAAGCCGGCAATAGAAATAGCGATAGACATGGGGACCGTTTCGACGTCGCTGCTGCAGAGAAAATTATCTCTCGGTTATGCGAGAGCGGCCAGAATCGTCGATAAAATGGAAAAAATGAACGTAATCGGACCGTTCGAGGGGTCGAAACCCCGGAGGGTGTTAATCACCCGGCAGGATTTTATAGAGATGACGATGAAAAACGAAAATCTGGAGTAGGTTATACGGTTTTTGAATGAGTTAAATTTTGTGACAAGTAATGGATTTATTCTTTGCCCTCTTTCGCAAAGAGGGTGCCGTCCGCAGACGGCGGGTGTTTTCGTCTCCCCGTAACAACGTCAAATTTCAAAAACACCCGTCAGCCGCTTACGCGACTGCCACCCTCTTTAAAAAAGAGGGCTTTGGCGATGATTTTTTTCGTTTGTTCATAATTTGTTTACTCGTTCAAAAACCATATCAGTTTAATTTTCCTGTTGCAATAATTTTATTTTTGGTGTATAATAATTATAGATTTGATAAATTAATAACATAGTCAGAATCGTTTGTTTTTTATTTTAAATATAATTGTCAAAAATTTAACAAATTAGTTCGCGTAATATTATATAATATAATTAAAATATATTAATTTTAATATCGGAGGTAAATCAGTCAATGAAAAAGAAAATGACCACGGTAACTTTTAAAGGTACGCCCGAACAGGAAGCTCAGCTTATTCAGGTTATCGGCGAGTACAAAAACACAAAGGGAGCGCTTATGCCGGTTCTGCAGAAAGCCCAGGCGATTTACGGCTATCTTCCCCTCGAAGTGCAGAAAATAGTTGCCGAAGGAATGGATGTGAGTCTTGCGGAAATTTACGGGGTAATCACGTTTTATTCGCAGTTTCTGCTTAACCCGAAGGGCGACGTCGCAATCGACGTCTGTATGGGCACCGCGTGCTACGTAAGGGGCGCGGGGGATATCCTCGATAAGATTTCGGGCAGTCTGGGCGTTAAATCCGGAGAAACGTCGGACGACGGAAGATATTCCCTCGAAGGCGTGAGATGCATAGGCGCCTGCGGTCTCGCCCCCGTCATAACAATCAACGGCAGCGTTTACGGCAGACTGAAATTAGGAGAAGTGGATAAAATTTTAGACAAATACAAGGAGAAGAATATATAAAATGAAAATAAATAATTTGGCGGATTTGAACGCTCTCAAAGAAGAAGCGAATAAAAGGCTCGAAGTAAAATGGAAAACTAAAATAGTCGTCGGCATGGCGACCTGCGGCATGGCCGCGGGAGCTACTCCCGTTATGAACGCCCTCAAAGAAGAGATAGCGGCGGGCAAACTCGAAAATATCGAGGTTTCGCAGGTCGGCTGCATAGGACTGTGCGAATACGAGCCGATAATCGAAGTATTTGAGGAAGGCAAAGAAAATAACAGGGTTACTTATGTTAAAATGGACGCCGAAAAGGCGAAAGAAGTCATAAAAACTCACATAGCCGGAGGAAAAATAGCCGAGGCTTACACTATCGGGGCGGGCGGAGAGGATAATATATCTTCAATCGAGAATACTCAGTTCTATAAGCATCAGCAGAGAATATCTTTGAGAAACTGCGGAGTTATAGACCCCGAAAATATAGAGGATTATATCGCGGGAGACGGCTATTTCGCCCTTGCGAAAGTATTGAACGGCATGAGCAGGGAGGACGTTATAAAATTGCTCAAAGACTCAGGACTCAGGGGAAGAGGCGGCGGAGGATTCCCGACGGGTTTGAAATGGGAGTTCGCGTTTAAACAGGACTCTGATAAAAAATACGTCTGCTGCAACGCCGACGAGGGAGACCCCGGAGCGTTCATGGACCGGTCTATTCTCGAAGGAGACCCCCATTCCGTCGTCGAGGCTATGGCGATAGCGGGTTACGCCGTCGGTTCGGACGAGGGATATATTTATATCAGGGCCGAATATCCGGTCGCCGTAAAGCGTCTCGGAATCGCGATAGACCAGGCGAAAAAAATGGGGCTTCTCGGGAAAGATATTATGGGCTCTGGCTTTAATTTCGATTTGGAAATAAGACTCGGAGCGGGCGCGTTCGTGTGCGGAGAAGAGACCGCTCTGATTACGTCGATTGAGGGAAACAGGGGAGAACCCAGACCGAGACCTCCGTTCCCGGCGGTCAAGGGACTTTTCGGCAAACCCACGATTTTAAACAACGTCGAAACCTACGCGAATATAGGTCAGATTATATTAAACGGCGCGGACTGGTTCTCGGGTTTGGGAACTGAAAAATCGAAAGGCACGAAAGTTTTCGCTCTGGGCGGCAAAATTACGAATACCGGACTTGTCGAGATTCCCATGGGTATGACTTTGAGGAAAGTCGTCGGCGAAATCGGCGGGGGAATCCCGAACGGCAAAAAGTTCAAAGCGGCGCAGACCGGAGGACCGTCCGGCGGCTGTATTCCGGCGAGCCTTTTCGATACGCCGATAGATTATGATAATTTAACCGCTATAGGCTCTATGATGGGTTCGGGCGGACTAATCGTTATGGACGAGGACACCTGCATGGTCGATATCGCCAAATATTTTCTCGATTTCACGGTAGACGAATCCTGCGGAAAATGCGGTCCGTGCAGAATAGGCACGAAAAGAATGTACGAGCTTCTCGAAAAAATCACCTCGGGAAACGGCGAAGAGGAAGATTTGGATAAGCTTGAGGAACTGGGCGCGCATATAAAATCGGCGTCGCTCTGCGGATTGGGTCAGACCGCGCCGAACCCGGTGCTGTCTACTATGAAATATTTCAGGGACGAGTATATATCGCATGTCAAAGACAAGAAATGCGCCGCGGGAGTATGCAAGAGTTTATTAAGCTATATAATACTTGAAGATAAATGCATAGGCTGTACGGCGTGCAAAAAAGTATGCCCGACAGAGGCGATAAGCGGCGAGAGAAAAGAAGCTCACGCTATAGACCAAAGCAAGTGCATAAAATGCGACGCGTGCGTTCAGAAATGCAAGTTCGGCGCGATAATAAAGCGGTAATATTTTAAATTTGACGTTTTGGGTTTATGTATAGAAAGAAAAAGCGAAAGGAGCGGTATTACAGATGGTCCAGACTTATCAGGGTTATTTTAAAAACGGGAGATTTATGACGCTTGAGGCGGTCGAAATTCCCGAAGAGGCAGAAGTGTATATAATGGTAACGGGACGTAAGGCAAAACATCCGGAAGAAGAGGAGGATATATCTAAAAGAACGGAGATTTTCGAATCTTTAAAAGGCTGTCTCACAGGGTATGACGTCGATTTGAAAACTATAAGAGATGAAAGACTGAATAGGAGATTGCGAAAGTAAAATATGTAGGGTACGGCTTCCATGCCGTACCGCCGATAAAATTAACGCTTTCTTTACTTAGCGGTCGGGCATGGAAGCCCGACCCTACGGAATATTATTCAACAGGCTGAATTTTTAAAACTCCCCAAAACTGTTTCGCCGCGCGAATTTTTAGAAAATATTTAATCAGGAGGAATTATAATTATAATGGAAAAAATAAACGTGAAAATAAACGGCAGGGATTACGGCGCCGCGAAAAATTCGACTATACTCGAAGCCTGCAGGGAAGCGTCTGTAGAAGTTCCCACGCTCTGCTATATGAAAGGCGTAAACGAGCCGGGCTCCTGCAGAATCTGCCTCGTCGAGGTTAAAGGCGCGAGGAGTCTCGTCGCCGCGTGCGTCGCTCCCGCTAACGAGGGCATGGAGATTTTTACTAATACGAAAGCCGTTCAAAAAGCGAGAAAAATAAATCTCGAGCTTATTTTGTCGGACCACAAAAAAGACTGTTTGAGCTGTATAAGAAACCAGAACTGCGAGCTGCAGAAAATGTGCAAAGACTTTTCTGTGGACGACGAGAATTATTTTAAAGGAGACAGAAACGAATATAAGACGGAAGGTTCGACGGAGTATCTTGTCAGGGATAATAACAAATGCATACTGTGCAGAAGATGCGTCGCCGCCTGCGAAAAGCTTCAGGATATTTCTGTGATAGGCGCGAACGACAGGGGTTTTTCGACGCATATAGGCTGCGCCTTCGAAATGGATTTGTCAGACGTCGCGTGCGTAGGCTGCGGTCAGTGCATAGTCGCGTGCCCGACGGGGGCGTTATCGGAAAAAGACGACACTCGGCAGATATGGGAAGCGATAGAAGACCCGTCTAAACATGTCGTCGTGTGCGCCGCGCCGTCGATAAGGGCGACTCTGGGCGAATGTTTCGGCATGGAACCGGGCAGTTTCGTCGAGGGAAAAATGGTAGCCGCGTTAAAACGCCTCGGGTTCGACGGGGTTTACGACATGAACATGACGGCAGACCTGACTATAATGGAAGAAGCGAACGAGTTAATAGACAGAATTAAAAATAACGGCAGACTGCCGCTTATAACTTCGTGTTCTCCGGGCTGGATTCAATACTGCGAGTATTATTACCCGGAGTTTACGGAAAATCTCTCGACGTGTAAATCCCCGCAGCAGATGTTCGGCGCGGTTTACAAATCTTATTACGCGAAGAAAAAAAATCTCGACCCGAAAGACGTATTTGTAGTTTCCGTTATTCCGTGCACGGCGAAAAAATTTGAAATCGCGAGAGACGGACAGTCCGCGAACGGGGTAAGAGACGTCGACGCCGCGGTTACGACGAGGGAACTCGGCAGAATGATAACGAAAGCGGGTATAAATTTCAACAATCTGCCTGATGAAAAATTTGATTCGCCAATCGAGACGGGTTCGGGCGCGGGCATGATATTCGGCGCGACGGGCGGAGTTATGGAAGCCGCCCTGAGAACAGCGGCTGAAACTATTATGGGCGAACCCCTCGAAAAGCTCGATTTTGAGGAAGTCAGAGGCATAGAAGGCGTGAAGAAAGCGGCGTATAAGCTCGGGGATTTAGAAGTCAAAGTCGCCGTCGCAAGCGGAACCGCGAACGCAAAAAAAATTCTCGAAGCCGTGAAATCCGGAGAGCTCGACGTTCAGTTCGTCGAGATTATGGGATGCCCGGGAGGCTGTATAAACGGCGGCGGACAGCCTGTCCAGCCGATGAGCGTCAGGAACTTCACGGACTTGAAAACCGCGCGTTCAAAGGCGTTGTATGACGCGGACGCGAAACTGAAAGTCAGGAAAAGTCACGAGAATCCGGTAATAAAAGAACTCTACGACAATTATCTCGGCGAACCCGGGGGAGAGAAAGCGCATCATTTACTGCATACGCATTATACTAAACGAAATAAATATAAAAAATAAAAAAATATATTGACGTTATGTATAATTTCTGATATAATTAGATTCGTACACGGGGCGGTGGACATAGGCTGAACTCTGAAAGGAGCGTATGCCGATGGTAGATTTATTTATAGATGTTGTTTCGATTATAGTTGCTTTAATTTCTATTATTGTAACCTTGATGAATAATAAGAAAAAATAAACCCCCGCCCGTACAAAAGGTGGGGTTTATTTCTTCGTTTGACTCTTTGAGTTAATCGAGTTCAGCCGTACTGTTCTGTGTACGAGAGAGGGTGTTGTAGCCCCTCTCTGTTTTATTGTATCTCTATTATATCATGTTTATTCTGAATTGTCAATATTATTTTTAAAATTTATCAAATCGTTATTTTTATCTATTATTTATCCCCCAGCGTATCCCTGACTTTTACTGTGACCGTCTCTTCGTAACACTCAAAACAAGACTCGACAAATTCTTTGCCGGGTTTTTTTGTGACGAGACTTACGACCGGAACTATTATAAGCCCCGCGAGCATGACGAACGCTCCGGCATTTATCGAGGACTGCAGTATTTTCGGGAAATATTTGACAAATATATCGTTGAAAAATAAATTTAACGCGACGTTTGAAGTCATGACCGTAATACTGAAAGCGAAATTCACCCAGACCGCGGTTTTAGAAACGCCTTTCCAGAACAGTCCGTATAAAAACGGCGCGAGAAAAGACCCCGCCAAAGCTCCCCACGAAATCCCCATGAGCTGCGCTATCCAGATTACGCTGCCTTTGCTCATATACTGGAAAACCGCGATCGCTCCCGAGATTAAAATAAACGCGACGATTAAGATTCTAATCACTATAAGCTGCGTTTTCTCGCTCATGTCTTTTATAATCCCGGCTTTTAAAAAATCAAGGGTGAGAGTAGACGACGACGCGATTACAAGAGAGGAAAGCGTTGACATCGACGCCGCCAGAACAAGAAGCAAAACGAGCCCGATAAGTAAATCCGGGAAATTCTCAAGCATTTTCGGCACAATCGAATCGAATACGACGGCTCCCGTCGCTTCGTTTCTCTCGACGACGTCTGAATAAAGTCTGCCGAAGCTGCCCAGAAAATAACAGCCCCCCGCGATAATAATACCGAAAACGGTCGAAATGATAGTGCCTTTGCTTATCATTTTTTCGGATTTAATAGAATAGAATCTCGCGACCATTTGGGGCAGCCCCCATGTGCCGATAGACGTCAGGATAACGACCCCCAGCAAACTCACGGGGTCGGGACCGAAAAACGAAGTCAGCGCCCCCGGGACAATATCGCCGTTCACGTTAGTAGCCTCGATATTCGCGAGACCCGTCAGGGCGTTTATAAATCCCCCGTTCGCGTTGAGAACCGCGGCGACAATCAAAACTATGCCGATAAGCATTATTATTCCCTGGATAAAATCGTTTACGGCCTGAGCGAGATATCCCCCCGCGACGACGTATATCGCCGTCAGAACGGACACGCAGATAATACAGTATATAAAATCAAGCCCGAACGCCATCGAGAAGAGCCGCGAAAGTCCGTTGTAAAGCGACGCGGTATAGGGTATAAGAAAAATAAATACTATCGCCGCCGCGCCGATTTTCAAGGCTTCGGACTTAAACCGCGCGCCGAAAAACGCGGGCATCGTCGCGCTCTTTAAATGATTGGTCATAATTCTCGTACGTCTCCCCAGAATTACCCACGCGAGAAGCGAGCCGATAAGGGCGTTACCCAGACCTATCCACGTCGCGGCCGTTCCGAACCTCCAGCCGAACTGCCCCGCGAACCCGACGAAAATAACCGCTGAAAAATAAGTCGTACCGAACGAGAACGCCGTAATCCACGGGCCGACGCTGCGCCCCCCCAAAACGAAATCGTTCACGCTTGCCGCGCGTTTCCTGAAATATATCCCGACTGAAACCGTAATCGCGAAGAACACCGCGAGAAGTAAAATCTTGACAGCCATTTTTTTCACACAACCCTTTCTTTTAAATTAAAATTTAATAAATTATTTAACCCATCTCTGCTGGTCGTCTATCCATGCTTGTACGCCGCTTACTATTGCGTCCGCCGAACGGCTTGCTCCCTCGGCGGTATTCGCAAATTCGTATTCGTCGGGATTCGTCATAAACGACATCTCCAGAACCGTCGACGGGAATTTGTGGTTTCGCAGCACCCCTACGGCCTGATATCTCGCGCTGCGCGAGCGTTCGAGCCTGTTCAGCTCAGACGATACCACTCTCGAAACGGACTTCGCGAGCAGTCTCCCCGAATCGTTCGTGTAAAGCGATTCGAACCCCCTTACGTAAGTGTTGTCCTGCGCGTCGCCTACCGAATTGTGGTGAACCGAAATCATAAAATCGGGATTAATCTGATTTAATATTTCCATTCTTGCCGACGGGGTCGCAAGGGTAATATCCCCCGCTCTCGTCATTACGACCTCCGCTCCCAAATTACGCAGTCTCGTTCTCAAAGCCAGCGCTATTTCGAGATTCAAATCTTTTTCGTTCTTGTGAATCAGATACCCGAGAGCTCCGGGGTCTCCCCCTCCGTGACCCGCGTCTACGACAATCGTCATACCCTCGAGCGGACGCGCGCCCTCTGTCTTCCTAATCGGATTCTTCACTTTTATCACTATAAAGCCCCCCTCGTAAACCAGTTCGAAGCCGTACCAGTTGTCTGCGTGGATTAAATCGAAACTATACGTAACGGTCTGCTTCGCCCTGTCCGAAGTAACCCGCGCCGCCCTGAACACCGGGTTATCCCCGAGTTTCATGCCCCGTCCTCCGTCCGGCGTGTTAAACAGGGTCACCCGGAAAACTCCGTCTCTGCATACCGCGTCGACCGGAACATTCTCGCTTACCGCGAATCTTATTTCCGTAATATTCCCCGTATTTTCAGTCGCGGCCGACAATATTCTGTTTATGAGCAGGGTTTTTTCAGGCATTAGAACGGCGTGAGTCGCGGGGATAAACCCTCCGCATCCAAGCTGATAAAATCCGTCTCTGAACGAAACGACGTTGTCTCTCATACCAATAGAAGCGAACATATAATCGTTATAAGAATCGGAGTCGATTGCGATTTTAAACGGCGTGTAATCTTTTATCACTTCGACCGGTCTGTATGCCGAATCGTTAATCAGCCTTATATTTATTCCCTCGGCGGACGCGCTTTCTCTTCCTCTCGACGCCGAATAGACTATATTGCCCAAATCTATCATCTCTCCCTGCGGCTGAGTCGAAGGCAGGGTAAACGTACCCGAATAAACCTCGGTCATATAAGTTCCCTCGTCCGGCGGAATCGTCAGGGCTTCTAAATTTATAGTCAAGCTGCCCAGTTTCGCCGTTACCGTACTGTTTGACGGGGCCTGTACCCTCACGGAGACTCTGTCGCCGGGATTCGTGATTATATCGTTTACCGGGGTTATAATCTCTATCCTGTACGAGTTCATCTGCGGATAAACATAAGGGGTAGGCGCCGCGAGGGAACGCGGCCCTTTGTGAACCACGTGCGTATGAGTTAAATTATTAGACCTGAAATTAATATTGTTCCTTCCGTCTGAAAGCGGCGCGTAAACCGTGAAAAACCCGCTTTTTGTCCTCGCGATTTTCTGCCCGTCGTAATAGACCGGATAAGCCGGGTTCGACGAACCCATTATATTTACCGAACCGTCCGTAACGGTCGCGCCGGTTCTCGGTCTGCCCACCTCGATATTTCTGCCGGTGTTCGCGGGTTTTGGTATAACCCGGACAGACGAGAACAGCTTCGCGAGATTGTCCTTTATTTTATAGGAGTTCGCCTTTATATCGCCGTAGCCGAAAAATACGCTCCCCGCGACCCCCATATACGCGCGCCCGTACTCGACCTGACGGGGAATTTCAAGCTCGCTCTTGAAATCCGTCTGCAGCTTGTACGCCGCGTGCCCGATATATAAATCCACGCCCGTTCCGTCGACCAGCGCGCTCCACCATCTTACTAATATGTCATATCTCGCGACGCCCGTGTCGAACGCCCAGTATATCTGCGGGCATATATAATCTATATACCCCCCGTCTATCCATGATTTCGCGTCGGCATAAATAGAATAGTAAGCCTCGAATCCCCTCGTATCAGAACCCGTCGGAGCTCTCGCCGATTTATTCGCCCATATACCGAACGGACTCACGCCGAACCTGACGCTCGGATTTTCTTTTTTCACCGCGTCGTAAACTTCCTTGATTAATTTATTTATATTCTCTCTCCTGAAATCGTCGAGGCTTAAACCCGCCCCGTATCTCGCGTACGCCGCGTCGTCGTCGAACTTCGCGCCGCTTACCGGATACGGATAGAAATAATCGTCGAAATGAATCCCGTCTATATTATATTTTCTTATGATTTCGACCGCGCCGTCGGCGACCAGTTTTCGAACTTCGGGAAGTCCGGGGTTATAATATAACTTCCCGTCGGCGTACTTAACCGTCCACGACGGATTTTTCCTCGCGGGGTTGCTCGCCGCGAGAGCGTTTACGTCATGCTCGGGATTCCCCGCCGAACCGTTCGTTATCCTGAACGGATTAATCCATGCGTGCAGCTCTATATTATTGGCGTGCGCCTGTTCCGTTATGTATCTTAACGGGTCGAAACCCCCGGCAAAAGAATTTCCCTGAGTCCCGACGAGATATTTCGACGTGGGGAACAGCCCCGAGTCGTAGAGGGCGTCGCCCGCGGGCCTTACCTGGAAAAAAATGGCGTTCAGATTCGCCTCTTTGCAGGTTTTGATAATTTCGTCGATTTCCTCTTTCTGCCGTTCCGCCGAAAGTCCGGATTTCGACGGGAAACCTCCGCTCGAAACCGGAATCGACGGAAGCCATACCCCCCTCAGTTCGTTCCCGCCTCCCACTATGGAAGCTCTCGAATCGGACAATTCCGCCGCCTCGACTTCCAGAGTAAGCGAAATAGCGGGGATTATTTCGCCTAATCCCGGCAGACCGGACAGCAGACCTATAGAAACCGCGAGCGCCAAAAGCAAAAATCTCTTTAATAAAATATTATAATTTTTATTCCCGTTTGACTTCTCATAAATTTTCAACGTCGAAAACCCCCCTGAATTTTTTTTATTTTTTTAAATTTTTTAACGGCCCAAAATATAAATAACGCCGCGCAGACTCCGGTAAACGCTCCCGCCGTATCCACGGCCCAGTCCTGCCATCTGCACTGCCGCCCCGGAACGAAATACTGATGCCATTCGTCAGTAGCTCCGTAAAACGAACTCCAGCACAAAGAAATCAAAAAAATATATTTCTTATTGTCCGTTACGCGGCTGATTGCGTTCGCAACGCAGAACCCCAGGGTAAAAAATATTGTAAAATGCGCGAATTTGCGAACCAGTACGTTCAGAGAATCTTTAAATCTATATATATTATAATTATTCCCTTCAATATCGTTAGTATCGTCAAAGTCAAAATCCACGAACAAATCGATAATAATACCGCTCAGCGAATTGCTCGCGCCGCTCGACTGCGCGCCGCGCTGCTCCGAAAGTAAAAATATCGCGCCCATGCAAAACAGCGACGCCGCCAGCCATATGTAAAAATATTTTTTTATTTTGATTATTTTAAAAATTTTCAGAATTTTCTCTCCCTTGCCGTAGGGCGCGGCGACCCCGACGCGCCGTGAATTTCAATCCGACGTTGGCGGTATTTTGCGGCGCGATGCGAATTTACGTTGGTTTTTAACGGCGGCGCGTCGGGGTCGCCGCGCCCTACATTCACAGAATTTATGATTTACAGGATTTTCGGCAAAAGCGGTTACGGTAAAAGCGAATATTTATATGAGAAAATCAAAGAGAAAATCGGGGAATTTCCCGACAGACGATTTGATATTTTTTTGGTCGTTCCCGAACAGCGGACTCTTGTCACAGAACGTAAGGTTCTCGACAGGTTCGGCAACGCCGCGAATTTGAGAGTCGAGGTTCTCGGGTTCGACAGAATGTCCAACAGAGTGTCGAGAAAAGTCGGGGGTATGACTTATGACTACGCCGATTCGACGGTCAAAAAACTCGTCATGAACAAAACGCTCAGACTTCTCGACCCGGTTCTGGAATTTTACTCGAAAGTTTCGTCCAATATAGATTTCGTCGAGAAGTTAGTCAAGACTTCCGACGAATTAAAACTCGGCTTAATTTCTCCCGTTATGCTCGATAACGCCGCCCATGAAATATCCGAAGTAAGCGAAAGTCCCGATATCTCGAAAAAAATAAGCGAAATCAGTTTAATATACGCGGCGTATATCAAAAATTTCGAAGAGGGAAGCGGCGAACTTAGGGATATTTCGGACGAGATGACTTATCTGTGTTCCCTTCTCGATACTGATTATATAGACTATGCCGATATTACGAATAAAAATTTAGAGAAACGGCGTTTTTTTACCGGAACTAATATTTTTATCGATTCTTTCGATACTTTTACGAACGGCCAGAAAGCCGTTTTGTCGCGTATGTTTACCCAGGCCGAAAACGTTTATATAACCTGCAAATGCCTGCCTTTGGGAATAGATTCGGACAGAGAAGAAGAGAATATTTTTAACCGGCCTATCGGCGCGGCTGATTTCATCAAAGATTTATGCGGAAATAAAAACCTGCCGTTGTTTGATTTTATTTTGGGCGAATCAAAAAGATTCAGAAATAATATACTCGCGTATTTAGAAAAAAATTTATGGACGAATAATAGAAATTACGCTTTTTTAACCCCGGAATTTAAAGATACGCTCGAGATTTACGAGTGCGAGAAAATCTTCGACGAGGCTGAAACGGCCGCGAAAAAAATAGTTTATCTAACCCGGGAGAAAAATTACAAATATTCGGACATTCAGATAATCGCGGCCGATATCTCTTCTTACCGGGGGATTCTCGACGCCGTTTTCGAGAAATATAATATCCCGCTGTTTATGTCGGTCAGGACGCGGCTGAGTTCAAAGCCCCTGATGTCTATGATTTTATCGCTTTTTGATATAATTAACTATGATTTCAGATTACAGAATATTCACGCTTATATAAAAAACGGTCTGTGCGGCCTTACCGATTCTGAAATTGACGATATAGAGATTTATATAACTTCATGGCAAATCCACGGTTTAAAAAGATATATCAGCAAAGACTGGAATATGCATCCCGACGGCTATGTAGAATATGACGAGAACGACGAAAAAATAAAACAGACGCTTAAAAATATTAATTCGGCCCGTAAGAAATTTATAACCCCGGTCTATAATTTTCTGAAAAACATAAAAAAATTCGAGGAATCCGGAGAGAACACCGTTAAAAATATAACGGTTGCGCTTATCGATTTTCTCGACGGGATTAAGACTTACGATAAACTTTTTGAATTATGCGGGGAATATAAAGCGAACGGGGAACTTACGGAAGCTGCGGAGACGACGCAAATCTGGAATATTTTGATAGACATGCTTCAGAAAATAGTGATTGTCTGCGGCGATGAAATCACAGATTTAAGAAGATACGCGGAGTTGTTTAAATTTATATTAAACGATATAGACATAGGAAAAATCCCGACTTCAGTCGACGAAGTCACGGCGTATAACGCCGATTTAATGCGCGGGGGCAACAAAAAATGCTCGTTTATTCTCGGATTGAACGCCGACGTCTTCCCCGAATCTCCAAGCGACGACGATTTACTGTCCGATAACGAAAAGCTTATATTAAAAAATTATAAAATAGATTTTTCGCTTGACGCGATGCAGAAATCATATAATCAATTATATTATTTTTACAACGCGGTAAGTTCCGCTTCTGAATGTATTATTTTAACCTATAGAAAAGCCGATATAAACGGCGAAGCAATGCCGCCGTCTATGGCTCTCGAAAAAATCAGGAATATATATCCGAATCTGACAACATATAAACAGGACGAAGATTTCGGGGATTTATTTTTTAATCTCGAAGGGCGCGAAAACGGATATATAGAAATGGGCGTAACCCAAAATCAGGCTCTGCGCGACGCTTTGACGGAATATTTCACCGTAGGGCGCGGCGACCCCGACGCGCCGTATAATACCCCATTGGCTTACGCCGGTTTAAAATCCGGGGAGATTAATATAAATCAGGATTTAGCCGACAAATTATTTTACAATATAAATTTATCCTCGACAAAACTCGATTCTTACGTCAACTGCCCGTTTTCTTATTTCTGCAAATATATACTGGGGTTGAAATCGACGAGCAGTCCGAAAATGCAGATGCATGATATAGGCAGGTTTATCCATAAAATTCTCGAGATTTTTATGTTAAAAATACGCGATGAAAATATAGATTTTAAAACTATAAGCGATGATTTTATTAAAACGGAAGCCGGGAAAATCATAGATAATTATTTAAGCTCGGTTATAAAAGATTATGAATTTAAGACAGAAAGATTTATATATTTGTTAAAAAGATTAAACAAAATTATTTTTGAGATTATAAAAAATTTAAGGGACGAGTTTAAAACCTGCGATTTTATACCCGCCGCTTTTGAACTTAAAGTCAATGACAATAATAGTAATAATACGGATAATAACAGTAATTTTGTCAAACCGGTTGAAATAGATATCCCCGGTAAAGGCGTCCTGAAAGTTACGGGAATCGTCGACAGGGTCGATATATATAAATCCGGAGGGAATATATATATAAGAATCGTCGATTATAAAACGGGTTCGAAAAGATTTAATCTCGCAGACGTTTTATCCGGGATTAATTTACAGATGTTTATATATTTATTTTCAGTCTGGCATAACTGGAGTCCGCCGGAATCAGGCGGCGCATCGGGGGCGCCGCGCCCTACGGAAAAATATGACGATAATTCCGGGAATATCCCGTCCGGGGTTTTATATATGCCGTCGGTTTCGCCGGGATATGAAAAAAAACCGGGTATGACCGGAGAGGATATACATGAAGAGAAGAGCAAAGCGTTTACGAGAGGGGGATTATTTCTGCGCGACGAAGTGATTTTAAGAGCGATGGAGCATAATCTCGAAGGGAGATATATCCCCGTAAAATTAAAACCCGGGAGCAGTATATTAAACAAAAAAAGCACGGCTTCGGGAGTTCTCGCGTCTCTTGAACAAATCGGCAGACTCGAGCGTTATATAGAAAATTCATTGAGGGAAATCGCGCTCGAATTATCCCGGGGAAAAGCGGATATCATGCCGTTTAAAGGCAAAAGCGACAGCTGCCTTTTCTGCGGCATGAACAATATATGCAGATTTGAGGAGGGCGACGCGAACAAAAAGAGCGCGAAAACATTCGCGCCCGACAGGGTCCTGGAGATTATAGAGACGGAGATGGGGTTGTAGGGCGCGGCGACCAGTAAAGGTCGAAAAAAACCAAACCGAGAGAAAACCTTTTTTCTTTCGGTTTTTCTATGGCTATATTATACCACAAGCACATATATATGTCAATGGGGGTGGATATAATAATGAGCATAGAAAACATGGAAAACACAGGTCAAAAAGCAGAGCAGGGGAAAATCATCTTGCCAAAAGACGTACAAATACGCATGATGAAATTCTTTTTGCGGACGTCCATTCCACAAAAGAAAAGGGAAGAACAGGAAAAAATGCGCCTATCAAATACAAATGATGGGAGCGAAAAGTAATGGAAACAGCGATTTATTGCAGGGTATCAACGGAAGAGCAAGCGCAAGAGGGCTTCTCAATTCGGGCGCAGGAGCAGAAACTAAAGGAATATGCGCGGGTCAAAGATTGGTCGATTTACAAAATCTACATGGACGAGGGCATAAGCGGGAAAAATCTAACCGAACGCCCCGCGATTCAAGAAATGCTTGCGGACGTTGAGAGCGGAGCGGTCCAAAACGTGTTAGTGTTCAAAATTGACAGATTAACGCGAAGCGTCGGCGATTTAGTCTACCTCACCGAACTTTTTAACAACCAAAATTGCGCGTTCAATAGCTTGACGGAAAGTGTGGACACGCAATCCGAAAGCGGGCGAATGTTCCTGCGGATTATCGGCATATTCGCGGAGTTTGA
>Ga0099364_10004341_pt1 | contig 21530 bp, 17 predicted proteins | sample TergutTh196P3_FD_73070 | JGI IMG/M metagenome (GOLD analysis project Ga0099364, IMG submission 73070) | Microcerotermes parvus P3 segment gut microbial communities from Pointe-Noire, Republic of the Congo - Th196 P3 | ecosystem: Host-associated > Arthropoda: Insects > Digestive system > Gut ... | reverse complement strand
TATATCGTCATAATCGGGGTTTTCAAAATTTACTTCTGATGATGTGCTGTCATATTTTTCTAAAAATTGAGTGTCATATCCGGTTACACCAAGTGATTTATATCCCGAATGTTCTTTTACAAGAAAACTTTCATCGCTTGATAAGAATAATTTGTCGTCCAACAACAAATCCAACAACAAACCATGACGGTCGTCGCCGCTTACCCAAACACGGTTAATAAGACCTTGATAATATGTGTGTACTGCGATAGTGTTTTTCCCCGGGACTAAATATTGCGTAATATCAATAGTGTTATAATAATAATGAAAATGCCAGCCGGGGCATGGGCCTTGTGTTACGAAATTCCCGTTAATGTACAGTTTATAATAATCATCTGCGGTAATGTGCATTATCGCTTTTTTTATGTCGTTTTTTTCTATTTCAAAAGATTTGCGGAATAATATATGTTTGTTTTCTATGTCACTTTTTGTATGTTTCATTGATTCTGATTGTCTATGAAATACATTTACGGGTTTACGGTTTGCAAATAATGGTGATGTTATCCATTTCCCTTTGAAAATATGATGATTCATAATATCCTCCGTTATATCATTCCCAGACAAGTTGGAAATGATAAATTACAAATAATAAATAAAAAATAAAAAATTATGAAAATATTTATTATTTTTTATTTATAATTTTTTATTTATTTGCGTAGCTCCAATAAATTAATAAAAGATAAAATAATTATCAGCACAATAACACATTTAAATATAAAATCAACTTGTTTATTGCGTATTTTATGTGAAAAAACATTCCCTAAAATTCCGCCGCATATGCCGCCTGTAATCATTAACAACAATAATATCGGTTCAAAATTCGGAACAGCATTATTTGCGATAACGGTGATAAGGCTTGAAACTTGTGCGAACAAAATAATGAAAATGGAGTTTTTTACGCTGGTTTTTGTGTCCATTGCGAATAATAAATTTAAAATTATTACATTAAAAGGGCCGCCGCCTATCCCAAGAAAAGACGAGATTATTCCAAGAATTGCCCCGATAATGAACGTTAAGGCAACATTGCTAATTATAGGCTTTTTGGTTTGGATTTTTAACCGCGGTTTTATTAAAATAAAAATGAAAACGAAAAGCATTATTACAATCAAGAGTGTTGACTGTAATGTTTTCAAATCGTTTTCATATAAAATATTCCCCGCTGTATCAAATAAAAATTGCCCTAAAAATCCGCCGAATATCGCACCTGCCGCCAAAAGCGAGCTTGTTTTTAAATTTAATTTTATTTTTGATTTTCGGTTTGATAATACAGAAACAACTGCCATTGATAAAACGGTACAACCCGATAAAAAGTTTATCACGTCAATAGTTTGTACACTTATAAAATCCAACAGAGGTTTTATGATAATACCGCCGCCGATTCCCGAAATTGCTCCGATTGTTGTAGCAAAAAAACTGATTGAAAAGTAAATTATATATTCAAACATAAATATGCTCTTTTTCTGTTTCTGTTTTTGTTTCTTTCATCATATTCTTTCGGTCGCGGGCGGTTGCAAGCATTAATTTTATGCGGTTTTCTTGATTTACTTTTGTCGCACCCGGGTCATAATCGATCGCCACTATGTTGGCATTTTCGTTGTATTTTAAAATTTTGCGTATCATGCCTTTACCCACAATATGATTAGGTAAACATCCAAAAGGTTGGGCGCATATTACATTATCTACTCCGTTGTTTATAAGTTCAAGCATTTCAGCGGTTAATAACCAGCCTTCACCCATTTTGTTGCCGTATCCTAAATACGGTTTTACTTCTTTTTTTATTGTTTCAAAATCGGCAGGCGGTGTGAATTTTTGATATTGACTTACGGATTCGATAAGTGTTTTTTGTGCTTTTAATAAAAAATTCTTGAATTTTTGAACAACCGCACGTTTGATTGAATTACCGCCATAAAGCTTTATGTCTTCAATTCTGTTGTCTGTTTTGAAAATAATAAAATCCAACATTCCGGGAACGACAACTTCGACATCTTCGTTCAGCAAAAATTCTTCTAAATTATTATTTGCTAAAGGAGAATATTTTACGTAAATTTCCCCCACTATTCCGACTTTCAGCTTGTCAGTTTTTACAATATGTACAGTATCAAAATCCGCCGCAATCGCGTTGAAAACTGAACACATTTGTTTTATTGAAAAGCCGTCACTTTTTTTATACATATCCGCAAGATTATTTATCCATTTTTTTACAATTTCATCTACAGAGCCTTTTACTAATTCATATGGGCGTAATTGATTCGATAAAAGCGTTAATATGTCACCATACAAAAATGCGGATACCATCTTTTTCACAAGTTTTAATGATATTTTAAAACCGTCATTTTTCTCGAATCCACTAAGGTTAAATGAAATAATGGGAACTTTCTCAAACCCTGCTTTTTTCAACGCCTTGCGTAATAAGTGAATATAATTTGATGCGCGGCAACCGCCGCCTGTTTGGGTGATAATTAATGCGGTGCGTTCGGGGTCATATTTGCCGCTTTGCAATGCGTCAATAAACTGCCCAACAACGAGCAAGCATGGATAACAAGTGTCATTGTGTACATTTTGCAACCCTTGTGTTACAATATTTGAATTGTTTGTATGTAAAAGTTCTGCATCATAACCATAATTTAAAAAAATTTGACGAACTAATTCAAAGTGCATGGGTAACATATTCGGTATTAAAATTTTGTGAGTTTGTTTCATTTCCTTTGTGAAAATCAAACGCCCTGTTTTATCATATTTTAATTCTGGCATATACCCATACTCACCCCTTTTTTCTTTCTTTAATAGCCGCGAATAGACTTCGCAGTCTGATTTTTACCGCGCCTAAATTTGCTATTTCGTCTATTTTTATTTGTGTGTATAGCTTGTTTTTTTCTTCTAAAATTTTTCGGACTTCATCAGAAGTAATCGAATCGACTCCGCAACCGAAAGATACAAGCTGTACAAGATTCATATCATCATGTTCGCACACATATTCTGCCGCGGTATATAACCGTGAATGATATGTCCACTGATTAAGCACCTTTACATCAGCTTTTTTCGCAATATGCGAAAGACCGTCTTCGGTAATAACAACAGCTCCGTAACTCGCCAAAAGTTTGTCGATTCCATGATTTATTTCGGGGTCAATATGATATGGACGTCCTGCGAGAACAATTATCGGTTTTGAATTTTCACGCGCATATTCAATGGCCCGTTTTGTATAATCAACAATTTTGCGTTTGAAATTTGCATATGTTTTATATGCCGCATTGCTTGCGGTTTTCACTTCGCTTTTTTTAATGTTATCGAAATATTTTGACAACACAGTATATATTTTATTCATAAAATCTTTTGGACGGTGAAGTCCGAAATAATCAGCAATATAAGCTGTGTTTTCACCGATAGTAACATTAGCTTCGATAACTTCGGGATAATATGCAACCACAGGGCAATTATAATGATTATCTCCAAGTTTTTCATCGAAATTATAAGGCAGGCATGGGTAGAAAATCGCATTAACTCCCATTTCTGTCAATGCTTCGATTTGCCCATGAACTAATTTTGCGGGGTAACATACAGTATCAGATGGGATTGTATGCTGCCCTTTTAAATATAAATCTCGTGAAGAACGTGGATTTATCACAACTTCAAACCCAAGTTTTTCAAAAAATATATTCCAAAAAGGAAGATTTTCATAATTATTCAAAGCCAAAGGGATGCCTATTTTACCGCGAAAATTTTCATTAGGCTTATTCGGAAATTGTGCAGTATTAGGATGATCGCCGCCGTATGTAGATATTGTAAGAGAAGATTTTGGAGATGATATTTGTTTGTACTTATATTCAAAAGAATTAAATTTGATTTGAGATTCGTTGTTATTTGAAAATTTATTGCAAATATTCCCAGACACATAAAGTTTGTCGTCATTAAATTTATTAATGGTAAGCTTACAATGATTTTCGCAATTTTTACATACAGCATTTGAAACGGTATGTGTGAATTTTTTCAATTCATCGAGTGAAATTACCCCTTCAGTATTAGATTTTTTATAGTTATTTGATGCGTACAACGCACATCCATATGCTCCCATCAACCCTGATATAGGTGTGCGGGTAACATTTATATTTAATTCGCGTTCAAAAGCTCTTAAAACCGCATCATTTAAAAATGTTCCGCCTTGTACGACGATATTTTCCCCTAAATCAGAAGGCGACACAGCGCGTATGACTTTGTAAATAGCGTTTTTAACGACACTGATTGAAAGCCCTGCCGAAATATCGCTTATATTCGCGCCTTCTTTTTGCGCTTGTTTTACCGATGAGTTCATAAAAACTGTGCATCGAGAGCCTAAATCTACAGGACGTTTTGAATACAATCCTTCTTTTGCAAAATCTTTCACAGTATAATTTAACGCGGCGGCAAAAGTTTGCAAAAACGAACCGCACCCTGACGAACACGCTTCATTTAACATAATCGAATCGACCGCGCCTTGTTTTAATTTAAAACATTTTATGTCCTGTCCGCCTATATCTATAATAAAATCCACATTCGGTACAAAATGTTTGGCGGCGGTATAATGTGCGACGGTTTCTACTATACCGTTATTTAATTTAAACGCATTTTTTATTAATTCTTCGCCGTATCCTGTTACGGCAGAGCTTTTTATTACAATCCTGTCTTGTGTTTTGCTATAAATTTCCATTAACGCGGAACGTACAATAGGAACAGCATTACCTTGATTGGAAATATATTTTTGATATAAAATATCGCCGTTTTTGCATATAAGCACTAATTTTGTTGTGGTAGAACCTGCATCAACGCCTAAATAAGCATCCCCTTGATATGTAGTTATATCTTTAAAACCAACTTTCAAGGACGAATGACGCTTATGGAAATTTTCATATTCTTCTTTGTTTTCAAATAATGGGGGGATTGCTTTTGTGTTTTCGGCAATTGTAATTATATTCAAATTTTCAAGGACATTTTTCAGTAAAACATTTTGTGTGTTTTTAGAATATATCGCTGCTCCCATCGCAATAAAATATTGCGCATTTTCGGGGAAAATCGCATTATTTTCACTTAAATTTAATGTAGATACAAATTGTTTTTGCAAGCTTTTAAAAAAGCTGAGAGGCCCGCCCAAAAACAAAACTTTCCCTGTAATATCGCGGCCTTGGGCAAGTCCGCCGATAGTTTGGTTGATAACCGCTCCGAAAATAGAAGCGGCAAGATCGTTTTTTTGTGCGCCTTGATTTATTAAAGGTTGTATATCTGATTTTGCGAATACACCGCATCGGGATGCTATGGTATACATTTGCTTATATGTTAATGCAAGTTTGTCAAATTCCTCAAGACTAAGTCCTAAAAGCACGGCCATTTGGTCTATGAAAGAGCCTGTCCCGCCTGCACAGCTGCCATTCATGCGTACTTCAGAAACACCGGACAGAAACAGGATTTTTGCATCCTCTCCGCCCAGTTCGATAATAACATCTATATCCGGATAATTATTTTTAGCCGATAATTGTGTCGCATAGACTTCCTGCACAAAAGGCAGGTTATAATTTTGACATAATCCGAGCCCGGAAGAACCGGTAATTGCTAATTTTACAGACTCGCTTTTCACAATTTCTTTTTCTATGTGCGATAATAATGCAAAAGTTTTTTGACGTACCCGCGATAAATGCCGTTCATATGATTTATATATAATATTTTCGTTTTCATCGTATACAACACATTTTATTGTTGTAGAACCAATATCCAATCCAATTCGATACATTGACTCTCCCATTCCCACTTATTTATATAAAAACTTGCAAAGCAAGTTTGAAAACTCCTAAAACCTAACCCCTATCTCTTAACTCCTGCGTTATGCTCTACGCTTAAAACATCGTCGTTATTTTCCAATGCGTCTAATAATTTTTGCATTTTTATTTGGCTTTCTTCATCGTCTAAATAAGTATAAGAAGAAGGTATTTGTTCAATACCTTGACTTATAAATGAATATCCCGTATTTTCTAATTTTATACAGACATCGGAAAAAGCCGCAGGAGTTGTATATATCGTTATTATTTCATCCTCAAAAATAACATCATCGCCCCCGGCTTCCAATACGTCTTCTAAAATTTTGTCTTGGTCGGGATTTTGTTGTTCAAAAACCAACACACCTTTTGCGGAAAACATGAAAGAAACACAACCCGAAGTTCCCAAATTACCGCCGTATTTATCGAAATAATGCCGCATATCGGCGGCTGTTCGATTACGGTTATCCGTCAAAGTTTGTACAATAATCGCTATACCGTTTGGGCCGTATCCCTCATATGTTATATTTTCGTAGTTATTTTTATCTTCTCCGCTTGATGCTTTTTTGATAACACGCTCTATGTTTTCGTTGGGAACATTGTTGCTTTTCGCTTTTAAAATAAGCTCTCGTAATTTACTGTTAGCCGCAGGATCTGCTCCGTTCTCACGCACGGCGACTGATATTTCACGTCCGATTTTCGTGAATATTTTTCCCTTTTGTGCATCAGTTTTTTCTTTTTTACGTTTAATATTATTCCATTTTGAATGTCCCGCCATAAATTATCCTTTCCTAATTAAAAACTTTGGACATATTTATTTTACATCCGGGTAAAACTTTAACCGGGATTTTGTCTTTTTCTCCATACATTGTTACATAATATTTATTGTTGTCCAGTATGCAAACTTGTACTGTTTCATGCACAGGGTCAACTATCCAATATTCCCGTACTCCCGCATTTTGATATTTTTGAAATTTCACCAATGTATCATGTTTTAATGTGGAAGGCGATAATATTTCAACAATCATATCAGGAGTTCCGTTACATCTTTTGCCGTCTAATTTATTATGGTCACATACTACTAATAAATCGGGTTGCACAACATCTTTTTCATCATCACCGTCAGCATTTAAGCACACGTCAAAAGGAGCATAAAAAACTTTACAAGACTTACCTGTCAAGAAATTTTTCAATTGAAAATATAAATTTCCGCTTATATCTTGATGGCTTTCAGAAGGAGCAGGTGCCATCATGCAAGGGATTCCGTTAATTAATTCATAACGGACATTTTCGCTCCATTGCATATAATCTTTGTAAGTATAATACTTATCAAGCTTTAATTCTTCCATGTTCCCACATACCTTTCAAGTGAAAAGCTTTACAATCATTTTTTGCGTTTACACTTTAGATGTCGCTTAAACACAAAACTTTTCTTTTAATTTTTCGTATGCTGTTGCGGCGATGGATTCGTTTACCAAAATTGAAACATCTGTTTCTGATGTTGTTATAATAGCAATTTCAATTCCTTCTTCTTCTAATATTTCAAACACTTTTGCCGCTACACCACATTCTTCCGGCATATCTTCGCTGAACAAGCTGATTTTCGCATAATTTCCGCTTACCAAAGGTTTTACTTCCGGATAGCTTTTTGTGATGCTCTTACTCAATTCCAAAACTTTTACCATGTCTTTATTGTCTACAGTAAATGACAAAGTAACTTTTTTCCCCATAGGAGCGGTTTGTGAAATCATATCAACATTAATCTTTGCATCGGCAATATCTCCGAACACACGTGATAAAAATGACACATTAGCCACAGCCCCCGCTAACGTCACCAAAGATATATTCTCTTTTAAATAAATGTTTGTAATTAGTCCCATAATTTCCCTCTTTCCCCAGGCAAGCTGGAAATAATAAATAATAAAGAAAAAATAAAAAATATTTTATAAATTTTTATTGAGATTTAATTGTGTAGAATCTATAAAATTATTACCTGCCAAAAACGTGCAGGATTTGGAAATATAGTACCTTCCCATAAACCATCTATTATTTATTATTTGTAATTTGTAATTTGTTTCTCACCAATTTATTAGGTCATTCATATTATACAACCCCGGTTTTTGTTCGCATATAAACAATGAAGCTTTTAATGCGCCTGCCGCAAATACTTCTTTTGAAATAGCGCTGTGACTTAATGTTATAACTTCATCACGTCCTGCGAAAATTATTTCATGTTCTCCGGGGATTGTTCCGCCGCGTATGGTGTGTATGCCTATTTCTTTTTTACCGCGTTTATTGCGTTCTAAATGGCGGTCGTATTTATATTCATACGGTTCGGGCAAAGTTGAATTTATCACATTTGCCAAAGACAGAGCAGTGCCGCTCGGCGCGTCTATTTTCTTGTTATGATGTTTTTCGATTATTTCTATATTAAAACTTTCTCCCAAAATAGTAGTAGCTTTTCGGGCAAGTTCTGCAAGCAAATTTATTCCCAACGACATATTCGATGCGAAAAATATTGGTATTTGCTTGGAAATACGCCTAATTTCGCTAATTTCATCTTCATTATATCCTGTCGTCGCTAAAACTATCGGAAGATTTTTCTTTTCGGCAAAACTAAGTATATTCCCCAAAGAATTCGGATGCGAAAAATCTATTAAAACATCGGCATCATCCGTAAATTCAAAAGGATTTTTATATACAGGAAATCCTGCATAAACTTTTGCCTTTAAATCTATTCCGGCAACAATTTTATATTCAACACTTTGTTCGGCACATTCTGAAATAACGCGTCCCATCATTCCGCAAGCACCGCTTAAAATTATTTGTTTTTGTTTTTTCATTATTTCACACATCCTTTTTTCGCTTGTGCCGCGAATTGGCAGTTACTTTTTGTAAAAGTAAGCAAAATCTTTTTTCGCTGGTTTCAGCGGAAGAGAAGGTTTGTCGCTCATGCCGCGACGGAATCCTTGCGAAGGGGAACGCACTTACTTTGTAACGATACAAAGTAAGCAAAAATTGTTTAGGCGTTCCCCTAAAAACCCCCTAAACTGACACCAAGAAAGTCTATTAATCGTCGTTTGCTCTCGATTGGTAAGATTTCTGTATTTTCTTCGCTTTTTCGCACCGTTGTTGAAACGCAACGACGATACGGTGTTTGTACTCCTCATAATCCCAAAATTGTTGTTTTGTATGTTTAAAATTTAATTTTTGTTGATATGCAAATTTTGTTTTATCCATAAAAACCTCACGTCAACAAAAATTGTCTAATATCTACTGTCTAATGTCTAATTTCCCATCTTCAATATTTATTATTCGATTTGCCTGTAACGCTATGTTTTCGTCGTGGGTTATCATTATTAGGGTTTGTCCGTATTTTTTGTTGCTGTGTTTTAAAAGTTCTATTATTTGTTGTCCGTTTTTGCTGTCAAGGTTTCCTGTGGGTTCGTCTGCTAAAACAACTGCGGGTGCGTTTATTAACGATCTTCCGATTGAAACTCTTTGTTGCTGTCCTCCCGAAAGTTGATTCGGAAGATGTTTTATGCGGTCTTTTAAATTTAATGTTTCAAGCAATTCATTTAAACGCTCTTTGTTGACTTTTCTCCCGTCCATTAAAACAGGGAGAGTAATGTTTTCTTCTACATTCAATATCGGTATAAGATTGTAAAATTGATAAATCAACCCTACTTGTCTTCTGCGGAAAATTGCAAGCTGGTCTGGATTTTGGGCATAAACATCTACCCCGTCCACATAAACTTTACCGAATGAAGGCGTGTCCACACCTCCCAAAATATGCAATAAAGTAGATTTACCTGACCCGCTTGGTCCAATTATCGCAACAAATTCACCCTTTTTCACCGAAAACGAAACATCATCAAGAGCCTTGACCTCATTTTCACCTTTCCCATAAGTTTTACACAAATTTTCAACCTTTAATATTTCCATAAGTATTTTTCTCCTTTTCGTAGATTTATAGACGATTGCAAAATACAATTTAAGTGGTCAATGACATTATATGTTTTGGAATCTGATCACTGGTCACTCAGATTGTATTTATTATATTATAAATATGTGACAAGACAGTGACTGTAAAATTACAAAATTGTCACAAATCAGACAATGTGATGAGGTTGTAGGGATTGCCCTTGGTCAATCCGTGAGATATAGTAAATTAACTTGAAAACACTAAAAATATAAAACATAAAAAAACCATATATTCAAGTTTTTTTACGTTTTCTATTTTATGTTTTCTAAGTTAATTTACTTTAAAAAATTCACGATAAAAAATTATTTTTAATATTATCTTGCTATATTGTAATAAATATTATATAATATAAACCACGTGATTAAATAATAAATAATTTCATAATTTTTTATTTTTTATTTGTAATTTATCTGGAAAGGGGCGATTGTAAAATGGACATATATGAAAATTATGAATATGTTGAAAACGGAATATGTTCACCCCAAGGATTTTCAGCGAACGCCGTTAATTGCGGTTTTTCGGATATAAAAGCCAAACCCGATTTAGCGTTGGTTGTTTCCGGTGTTCCATGTAAAGCCGCAATGTATTTTACTCGCAACAAATTTAAAGGAGCTCCTTTGACAGTTTCAAGACAAGCTCTTGTGGAAAAAAACATACGCGGAGTATTAATCAACTCAAATAATGCAAATTGTAATAAATTTGAAGATGATATAACGACCGCATTAATGTGTGTCAATTCTGTTTCTGATTGCTTAGATGGAAACTTTTTAAATATAAGCGTCGGTTCTGTTAATGTTCCGTTCAATCCGGATTATGTGATAAACAGCATAAATACATTAATTTCGGGGTTATCTCCGTCCGGTTCTGAATCTGCCGCTAATGTTTTAAAGCGCGATACAATAAATTGTATCCCGTCTGTGCATACGCACATGACTGAAAATATAAACAGTACAGTGAAAAATCAATATGCTTTAAAATTCAAAATCGGCAAAAGCGAATGTACTATCGGCGGTATAGTTACTTATGGTGCAGGATGTGACATGGATTATGCGGGAAATTGTATTATCCTCACTTGCGATGTTAATATCCCAACATTATTTTTATCCGCCGCTTTGAAATATGTGTCAAGGCTAACTCTTGACATGAAAGCGGGGAATCCTACAATAAACGACGCCGCGGTAATATTATCATCATGTCAAGCAAAAAATCGCAAAATTATAATAAATACCGAAAATTATGATATTTTCGTAAATGCCCTGCATATAGTGATGACAAAACTTGTTAAGCAAATGATGTTATCCGCTCGCGGTAAAACGAAATTGCTTGAATGTGTTGTAAAAAACGCATACGATGAAATTTCTGCTAAAAACATGGTGCTTTCCACGATAAATTCTCCGAATGTTATATATACACTTAAAAATTTAGATAAATCACAACGTGCTTTTATACACGCAATCGGTAGTATAAGCGGAGAATTTGCAAGAAGTGAAATGTCAATAGAAGTTTCCACCGACAAAGGAAATATCGTTTTAATGCGGGAAGGTGAAATTACATCGAGTAATAATGATAGTGAATATATACTCGATGTATTGTCGTCAGAAGAAATAAAATTGACATTAACAACAGGCGAAGGGAATTATGATTCAATAGGCTGGGGGAGTTTGTAAATAACAACTAACAGATAACAGATAATATAGAAAGGATTTTTAAAAATGAAACATTTATTAAAGATGTTGGATTTAACATCACAGGAAATTATTGATTTATTGGATTTTGCGGATGATTTAAAAAAACGGCAAAAACAAGGGAAAGAGCATCATTTACTTAAAGGTAAAACGTTGGGAATGATATTTGAAAAATCTTCTACACGCACAAGAGTTTCTTTCGAAACAGGAATGTATCAGCTTGGCGGACACGCATTACATCTTTCTTCTAATGAATTGCAAATGGGTAGAGGTGAATCTATTGCCGACACCGCAAGGGTTTTGTCGCGGTATATTGACGGTATAATGATACGCACATTTGCACAACAAACAGTTGAGGATTTGGCAAAATTTGGTTCTATTCCGGTTATTAACGGACTTACAGACTTTTCACATCCTTGTCAAGTATTGGCGGATTTAATGACTGTTCGTGAATATAAAGGTAAATTATCCGGGCTAAAACTTTGTTTTATCGGCGACGGTTTTAATATGGCAAATTCGTTGATTGTCGGCGGTTTAAAAGCGGGATTAGCCGTTTCGGTTGCTTGTCCGGAAGGTTACAAACCTGATGATTCTGTTTTGACATTCGCAAAAGATTACCCCGATTTTATTTTAACCGAATGTCCGGAAACTGCCGCTAAAAACGCTGATGTTCTTGTAACAGACGCATGGTCGTCGATGGGACAGGAAAGCGAAAATAAAAAACGTCTTGACGTTTTTGGCGGAAAATATTTGATAGATAAAAAATTATTACAGAAAGCTGACAAAAACGCAATGATTTTACATTGCTTGCCTGCATATAAAGGAAAAGAAATCACAGAAGAAGTTTTTGAACTGCACGCAAATGAAATTTTTGATGAAGCAGAAAACCGCCTCCACGCACAAAAAGCTGTACTCGCAACTTTGTTAAAATAAATTAGTAAATTTATCGCGTTTACATTTTTAATGATATTTCGCATATACACACCCGTCATAGACGGGTGTGTATATAATTCAAATTTTCCTATTTTTATGGTAAAAAATACATATTATTATAATTAAAATAAAAAAACACATTTTTTATTAAAAATGTGTTGACAAATTTTTCCAGTTATGGTATTATTAGTATTATCAATTTTAAAAACATGGTTGTTTCCTGTCTTTTTTATGTAAAATATGAGTAAATGAGCTGAATAAATCATCATTTACAAGGATTTTAAGTTAAAGTTAAAAAGAATCGGGAAATTATAACCATATGGAGGTAGAAAATGAAAAATATGTATAAGGTAATAATAACCCAAGGTATGGATTACACAGAAAACTTAAAACAAGCGCTTACAACACAAGGTATAGAAGTTATATTGGTTCAAAAAGATGCAAAACTTTTTCTTAACGCTATTAATAGTGATATTGATGCCGTTGTAATGGAACTTTCTATGAAAGGAATGGATGCTTGTGCATTAATTGGAAAAGCTAAACAAACTATGTTAAATCCACCAAAATTTATAGTAACTTCTGCGGACGATTCCGAAGCGACAGAAAATCTTGTTATTAAAAGCGGAGCTGCAATGTATTCGATAAAACCTTTTGACAGCGAAATGCTGGCCGCTACAATAATTAAAATACTAACAAATTTTATTGCACTAACAAAATTAAAAGCGGAAGAAAAGCATTTAGACATTCAACAAATAATAACAGATGTAATGCATCAAATCGGAGTTCCTGCACATATCAAAGGATACCATTATCTTCGCAAATCCATTATTTTATGCGTACAAAATGACGACATGATAAACGCAGTTACTAAAATTTTGTATCCAACTATTGCCAATGAATTTGATACTACACCGTCACGTGTTGAACGTGCTATTCGCCATGCAATTGAAGTAGCATGGGACAGAGGCGATGTTGATATATTAAATAAATATTTCGGATATACAATACATAACAGTAGAGGCAAACCCACAAATTCAGAATTTATAGCCATGATAAGCGATAAATTGAAATTAAAATATAAAGAAAGATTGCAAGAAATAATATAGATGGGTTTTATGTACACACACCCCGCCGTAGGCGGGGTGTGTGTACGCGAAAATAATAACTTTATCAATGACAGGACGTATGTATGCGAAAATAATAACTTTCAATGGCAGGAGTATGTACGCGAAAAACAATAAACACGCCGATTGTAGCCCATAAAATATTAGTCGTGCAATATAATGCAATATTTTAAAATAAGTCGTGCAATATAATGCTACTATTTATAAAAAATACACTTGAATTTTACATGACTTTATGTTATAATAAATTATAACCCACTCGTGCAAACGCACTTGTTTGTGTTATAGTAATACTAAACATTGAAAAACCCTATGTTTTAAATAATAAAAAATTCTAAAACATTTATTATTTTTTCTTTATTATTTATTATTTCCAGCTTGTCTGGGAAAGGAGTTTTAGTCATGTATCGTAAAATAATACATTTTTTTGAAAAATGGAAGAATAGTCCTCATCGCAAACCGCTTGTTGTTCAAGGAGCAAGACAAGTTGGAAAAACTTATTCTATTCTTGATTTTGGACGCACTCACTATGATAATGTCGCATATTTCAACTTTGAACGAAACAAAAAGCTGAAAAAAACTTTTGAAGAAGATATTAGCCCTTCTTATCTTATCCCATTGCTTTCTCATATCGCAGAACAGACCATTATAAAAGAAAAAACCTTGATTGTGTTTGATGAAGTGCAAGTTTGTGAAAATGCGTTAACTTCTCTAAAATATTTTTGCGAAGAAACCCCTGAATATCATATTATTGTAGCAGGAAGTTTGCTTGGTGTTGCAGTAAATCGCAAAGAATTTTCATTTCCTGTTGGAAAAGTAGATATAAAAACCATGTATCCGATGGATATTGAAGAATTTTTAATTGCGATGGGACAAGCAGATATAACGAAAAAAATCAAAGAATGTTTTGATTCTAATTCTCCTATGCCTTCAGTTTTGCATGATTCTGCGTTGAAATATTATCGGCAATATCTTGTTGTGGGCGGTATGCCGGAATGTGTTTTGCAATTTGCTGAAACAGGCGATTATATTCTTGTTCGCAACATTCAATCTACAATACTTGCAAATTATCTTGACGACATGAGTAAATATAATAATAAAACAGAAATTCAAAAAACACGTCTTACTTATAATAATATTACTGTTCAACTTTCCAAAAAGAACACTCGTTTTCAATATAAACTAATAAAAAAAGGCGGCAGAGCCGCTGAATTTGAAAATGCTATTGAATGGCTTAGTTTGTCTGGGATTGTTTCGCAAGTTTACAAAGTAGAAAAACCTCATAAACCGTTGGACGATAACAAAAATATAGATGCTTTTAAAATTTATGTATCAGATTTAGGATTGCTTTGTGCGAAAAAGGAATTAATAGCACAAGATGTTCTTTATATGTCAAACGATGATTCTCGCGGTGGAGAACTTGAATATTTTAAAGGCGGTATAGCAGAAAATTATGTTAATACCCATTTAATTATGAAGGGGTACACCACATATTATTGGGAATCTAATCGAGGTGCAGAGGTTGATTTTATCATTCAACGTGATGGGGTTATAGTTCCTATAGAAGTAAAAAGTGCAGATAATACACAAGCAAAAAGCTTAAAAGTGTATGTCCAAAACTATAAGCCAAAATATGTTATAAAAATGTCTACTAAAAATTTCGGTTTTGCGGATGGAAAGAAAATTGTTCCGCTTTATGCAGTGTTTTGTATATAATTATAATAAAATTAATACACATACTCCCCGCCGTAGGTGGGGAGTATGTGTATTAATCCCCTTATATAACTTTATCTATAATTAATTTTGTCGCTTGCCCTAAGGTTTCTGGTAAATATTTCTTTTTATATTCTATCAATTCGTGTGTATTATAATTACCGCTTTCAAGACAGTTAATTATACCGTCTGCTGTTTTAAAACTTGATTCGGGCATTTCTATAAATGGGTCAAGATTTAAACCGTTTCGTGAAGTATATTCGTCATAATCGTATAAATAATACAACGTTTTTTTATCTAGCAATGCCGCTTCAACCGCTATTGCCGAATAATCTGTTATGACATAATCACATACGGTCAACAATTCGTATGCTAAAAATTCATCGCAATTATATATACCGTTTTTATCATAAATCAGTTTTTCGTTGGGGTGTCCTTTTAATATTACATTAAATTTATCGGTATTTATTTTGCTGATTAACGTTTTCCATTCGTTTGATTCTGAAAATATTTTATCTTTAGTTTTTCTAAATGTAGGGGCATATAAAATAAGTTCCTTTTCGCGAAATTGCGGATATTTTTTGTGTATTTTATCTTTTATGTTATCTTTGTTTTTCAACAAATAATCCATTCTCGGAAGTCCTGTGTTGTATAATATATCTTCGGAAACACCAAAAGATTCACAATAAAACTTGTTCCATGCCTTGCCGCCTGCTATGATAATATCATAATTTTGGTGCATTCTCATGATTTTTGCAACTTTTTCACTGCGTCCCGAGGTTTTATTCAAGGTTTGGTATCCTGATTTCTTAATTTTACCCATAGCGTGCCATATTTGTATTATTTTGGTATGTTTTATATTTTTTATAACCGATACCGCCGGCCAATATGAATCGAGTATGCAGGTTTTAGATGTCGCTATATTATATATGCTTTTGATAATAATAAGTGCATATTTTACAGTATGTATAAATCCGCTTTCCAATCGTTTACATATAAATACAATTTTTATATCTTTTTCACGTCTTAACAATTCATTTTTAAGCATAATAAAATCCATAGACGGTTTATTATCCTGCCTACTTAAAAAAGTAATTTTATTTTGCATAGGAAATATCCTGCAAATCATATAAATAAATCTTATGCTAAATATAAAAATATACAAAAATATAATCAATTGCTATCCTTTCCCAGACAAGCTGGAAATAATAAATAATAAAGAAAAATTAAAAATTAATAATTAAGTAGGATTTATCCCAAAACCGCCCTTGCGGGCGGTTTTGATTTTAATTTTGCAATATTTGCTTTTCCACATAGGATATATCCTCGATTTTCATTGGATCTTTCGCTCTTGAAATTTGTTCCTTTAAACCGATAACCTCTTGTCCTTTGTTTAATTTTTCGAGCAAAAGCAAATCATACAATTTTTCTTTTTGATTAACCTTTAATTCAAAATCTGATATTGGCATTTATTTACATCCTTTCGGAATTTGTTGCGGTTGCCTATAATGAAGTCATCATAGGGTCTTTTAATTTTATTATATACTAAATGATATATTTGTCAATGTTTTAAGTTTTTACAAAATTATCTTTTATATCAAACGTTTTGTTGTTCAAATAGTTTAAAATTCCATCGTTGTCCGAAAAAGAAAAGTTGATTTTATGAGCATATAACGCTTGACCTGTGTTTTTTGCACACTCTGTGCTGCCGTATTTTTTGTCACCCAGAATAGGATGTCCTTTTTCTGCAAGTTGCGCCCGTATTTGATGGGATTTCCCTGTAATAATTTCGACCTCAAGCAAACTGTAAGTTTTGTGTTTCTCCTCGTTTAATATGGAATCACTTGTATTATTTGATGATAAAGTTTTATACCTACTCTCGACATAATCGTTTTTGTTATTGTTTTCCAAACTTATTTTTGAATTAACTGTTGCTTTATTTATGATTTTATCTTTATAATAATGCCCTTTCAATATTCCTTCTTTTGGCGTTATTTTTCCTTGGATTATACACAAATAAAATCTTCTTACTTCACGCAAACGGATTTTTTTGTTCATTTCGCGTAATGCAGCGGCGTTTTTTGCGGCAATCACTAATCCTTGTGTGTTGCAGTCAATGCGATTACATAAAGCGGGTGAAAAAGACAAATCATTTTGCGGATTGTATTCGTTTTTATTTTGCAAATATATTTTCAGCATTTCTGCAAGATTTTTAGAATTACTTTTATCTTGATGACACAAAATTCCCACCGGTTTATTCAACAAAATTATATTTTTATCTTCATATACTATATTAAGAACGGTTGCTTTTTGAACATCTTTTTCGTTTTTATCGGCGATTTCCGGAAACTTACTTATAATTAAAAATTCATCGTTGATATATAATTGTAATATATCATTTTCATTAAGAAATTGTTCGCACCTTGCACGCTTGCCGTTGATTTTAACACGTTTTAATCTGATATATTTATAAACAGCATTTTTGCTTAATTTCGGGAAAGCTTTTAATAAAAACTTATCAAGTCTTTGCCCGCTGTCATTTTGCGAAACAATTATTTCTTTCATAAATACTCCTATTTACTCCACATTTTTCAGTGATTCTACCATATCAATTTTTGCAAGCTTGAAGTTCATTACCCAATTTACAAAAATTGCAAAAACTGCTGATAATATTATTGAATATAAAAAGCTTTGTAAATTTATAATTAACGGGAATTTCAACATATCAATTTCGACTGATGTTAGTACAAATCTGTGGAGCATGATTCCCCCGAAAATCCCTGATAATATCCCCATAATTGTCACCGCCGTGTTTTCTCTATATACATATAACGACAATTCGCTGTTGTAAAAACCCAATACTTTTAATGTGGCAAGTTCTCTTATGCGTTCGGTGATATTTATGTTGGTAAGATTAAAAAGCACTACCAACGCAAGAGAACAAGCTAAAATTATCAAAACAATGGTGACAATCCCCATTGCGTCGGTAGAATCTCCCATGGTTTCCAACAATTCCGACACCTTTATAAACGCTCTGACATCTTCATTTTCTAATAAAACAGCTGCTGTTTGTTCTTCGTTTGCGGTGTTAAAGAAAATCCCGTTATATTTTACATCTTCACTAAATATTTGCAAATATGTTTCGGGGGACATATAAATATAATGCAAAATATAATTTTCTACAATATCGCTTACAAACAACGAATGTGTTTTTCCGTCGTTGGTTGTTACCTCAAAAGAATCGCCTTTTGAGACTCCTATTACCCTTGCTATTTTTTCAGTTACAAATATTTCATCTTTTGAAAAATTTAGATATTCCCCTGTTTCCATCGAAATTAAATTTATATATTCATCTAAATTATCGGCAGTTTGCGGAACAAGAATTGACGCGGACTGTCCGTTTTTTACGTCTACAGATTTTTCAGAAAAATATAACATATTTTCGTTATTTATTGCGTTTGTGCTGATTATTTCATCGTTAAATTTATCATATTGCTCTGTTGTTGTCAATTCTTTTATATAAGCGAGCGCGTTATATTTAACTATATCGTTATATTGCAGTTTTGCAACGCCGCCCAAACTATCTCTCAATCCGAATGCCGTCACTAACAACGCAGAACACCCTGCTACACCAATCAATGTCATTAAAAATCTTTTTTTATACCTAAAAACATTTCTTGCCGTGACTTTGCCGATAAAATTCAGACGATTCCAAATAAAAGGAATTCTTTCCATAAATACGCGTTTTCCTTTTGAGGGCGGTTTCGGACGCATTAATACGGCGGGTTTTCCTCTCATCGCACTTATACAAGTTGCAAAAGTGACAAGTATAACAGAAGCTGAGGCCAGCATAATTGCGGCTATTCCGATAAAAACAGGGATGGGCGTTTTTATCGGCGGCATAATATACATATGGTTATAAGCATCGGCAATTATACGGGGGAACAGATTGCTGCCGATATATACACCTGCAATTCCGCCTGTTAAACTCGCGCCCGCGGCATATATCAAATACTTCATCATAACAGCGGACGGACGATAACCCAACGCTTTATAAATCCCCATTTGCGTTCTTTGTTCTTCTACCATTCTTGACATTGTGGTTAATGACACCATAATCGCAACCAGAAAGAAAACCAACGGAAAAACATATCCGATTTTTTCCAGTCTTAATGTGTCTTGAAAATATGAATCATAAGCTATGCCGTCTTTTCTTGTGAAATAAAACCATTCGGGGCTTGGCGCATCATTAAGTTTGTCTTGTGCATCTTGCAATTCGGCTTTTGCATCGTCTAATTCAAGTTTTGCATCTTGCAATTTTATTTTTGCATCGTTAAGTTCGTTTTCGCCGTCTTGTATTTTTATCTTAGCATCATTCAATTCGCGTTCTGCATTATCTAATTCGATTTTTGCGTTATTCAATTCTGCTCTTGCGGTTGTTTCTTCTCTTTCCAACTCCAGAACACCCTGTTTGTATTCCGCAAGACCTTTGTTATATTCAATTTTGCCGCTGTCAATTTCTTTTTGAGCGTTACCACGTTCATTTTCAAGAGTTTTTTTGCCGTTGTCGAGTTCTTTCTTACCGTTATTTATCTGTGTTTGGGCGGCGGTGATTTTTGCTTGCCCTGCATTTATTTCTTGCTGTTTCTTTTCAATTTCCGCAAGTCCTGCGTTTATCGCGGCATATTGAGCGTCTATTTCCGGGGAAACTCCCTGCGGTGCGATTGTTTGAAGTTGTTTCAAATTCTCGTTAAGTTCATTGCGGTTTTTATTAATTTGTGCTTGTCCGCTTGTAAGTTCTGCTTTTTGTTTGTTGAGTTCTTTTTGTCCGTCGTTCAATTCTTTTTCAGACTTTGTGATTTTTTCAAGTCCTGCTGTGATTTTTGTGTCCAACTCTTTTTGACCGTCGTCAAGCTTTTTCTTTGCCAAATCAAGTTCTTTTTTCGCATCGGCTAATTTAGCCTTGCCTTTTTTGAGTTCATCTTCTAATTTTATTACACCGTCGTTATATTCGCTTAGTCCATCATTATATTGAACCCAACCGTCGTCAAATTCAAGCTTTTTTTCGTCGAATTCGGCTTTACCTTCTTCATATTCGACTTTTCCGTCGTTATATTCCGCCAGACCGTCGTTGTATTTTTCCCATCCGTCGTCGATTTCTTTTTGTGCATCCGCAAATTCTTCATTTTTTGATAAAGCTTGACTCTCCCCTGTTTGAGCGAGTATATCTTTCCATTTGTCGGTCAAATCGTAATATTCCTGCGAAAGATTGTCCATAGAAATTGATTCTTCCATCAAGACATAAACATCGGTATAAACTTCTATTTTATAAGCATCGGGGTGCAGATATACATAATAATTCAACATACCGTCGCCGAGAGATGTGTTCCCTCTTGCGAAACGAGAAATAAAAAGCGGAGAATTTACAGTGCCTACAATTTTAAATGTTTCAGAGTTTAACATATCATTGTATTTGTCCATATCGTCCAAAGAAAAGGAGATACTGTCGCCGATTTCATGCTCACTGCTGTTAAGAAAACGCCTTTCAACGACACATTCGTCGGAGGATTCGGGGAGACGTCCCTCTGTAACTTCGAGAGTGTTTAGTGCATCATAAGTTGCGTGCGTTTGCGGTGACGAGATATGATTTGTTGTATCATAAGTCTCGTGCGTTTGCACGGACTGGATATGAGCTAATACATCATGCGTTGAATATGTCCGCACAGTTCTTGCCTCATCACCTTTGTCAACATAAACATCAAAACTATAAGACGGCATGACAGATTTAACGCCGTCAACATCAGTCAATGCGTTAATATCATCACGGTCAAATCCGACAGTGGATTTTATATGAAAATCATACAAATTGCGTTCTTTATACATTCTATCGGCGGCATCACGCATATCAATAGATGTAGCTTGAATCCCAACAAAAGAAGCCGCTCCTAAGATTGTGATAATAAGCAGAGAAAAAAACCGCCCTGCGGTATTTTTTATTTCTCTGTATATATCTTTCCAGAAAGCGTTCATTATTCTCCTTTCGCTCTTGCCGCGAAGTGGCATTTACTTTTTGTTAAAAAGTAAACAAAAACTTTTTCGCTTGTGCCGCGAAGTGGCATTTTCTTAACCGCTAACTTCAGCGGAAGGGGAGGTTTGTCGGGATTGCGCCCGACAGCGCACTTACTTTGTAACGATACAAAGTAAGCAAAAATCGTTTAGGCTTTCCCCCTAAAACCCCCCTGTACTCCTATCGTAGCTTTGTGTTACGCAG
>Ga0099364_10004340_pt1 | contig 21531 bp, 16 predicted proteins | sample TergutTh196P3_FD_73070 | JGI IMG/M metagenome (GOLD analysis project Ga0099364, IMG submission 73070) | Microcerotermes parvus P3 segment gut microbial communities from Pointe-Noire, Republic of the Congo - Th196 P3 | ecosystem: Host-associated > Arthropoda: Insects > Digestive system > Gut ... | reverse complement strand
TTACATCCAAAAATATCCCTTGCCCTGCCGCAACATCGGTTGTTCTGTATTTCGCCATTGTTCCCCCCTTTCTCCATCCTATACATTGTTTGAGAATTTGCATAGCGGGTTTTTCTACAAACTCCTGTGCCTTTGTGAGAGGTAATTAAAACAAATAATATTCAAGGAAAAAAAATGAAAAAAATTATTACAGCAGCATTGATGTTGCTTTTGGTATGCGGCGCGATCTTTGCCGGCGGCAACAGGGACACAAGCGCTACAAGCACAAGCACAAGCACAGGTACGAGTACAAGCACGAATACGAATACGAATACAGATACGGTAATCCTCGATATTTCGTCATTTATCGGTACATGGGAGTCTGATACTTTGATGGAATATCATAACTGGCTCGACAGGGAAGCGCCTTATACCTTCGACATTTGGATAAATGGCGAAGGGGAGACAGTAGTTGAATCACCGTTTCTCCACTGGCATTTTGCACCCAGAGCGGCGCTGGAAGGAGATACTCTTGTGATCTCTCTTTTAGGCGATGATGATGAAGAATATGAAGAACATTCACGGTATAAAATTGAAGGAGATACGCTGATTCGTACCGTTGTAGAAAATGGTATCGAAACCAGACATATTTTTACCAAACAACAGTGAGAACATTTTATGCACGAGATTAAAACCGAAAAACAGGCGATTACAGCGTTAAACGAAAATGGCTGGAATATACGGGAAGTGCCTTCGGATCTGTTGAATCAACGGCTTGTGGATATAGCCGTTGACTATGCAGATAAAAAGAAAGACGGAGAATTGCTCCTTGTGATACTGAATATAGCTCCGCAGGAATTCATTCCAAAAAAAATGATTGAGTGGTTAATCGAGCATGTAAAAATAGAACACCATAATGATACGTTAAGGCATACCTTTGAAGGACGACTTGCCGGCGGTGTTACGGCATCTCATCTTGTTAAACTGGTAAAGAAAATTAATCCCTCATTCTGGACGAACGAACTCACTGTTATATGTCATGACGTGGTAAAAAATATCAATGACGGCCTTTATTTAAAATATGTGCCGGAAGAACGAATGACGCAGGAAATGTGCATTGATGCGGTGAGTAACTCTCCCGGCGCTCTTGAAAGCGTTCCTGTCCGATTCAAAACAAACCAGATGTGCCTGCAGGCGGCGCAGGCGGGATTTACTTCGGGTGAATTTTTTAAAATACTCAAATGGGTGCCAAGGGACTGTATGTCGGAAGAACTTGAAAAATTGTGCATCGAAAAGATTTCCCAAAAGGGATCTTATGGACAGTTCTCTTCGATACCGAAAGAAATCAGAATGTTGTCAATATCGCTTTTTGCTGTTCAGCAAGCCTGGGATAATCTGCGCCATGTGCCCGATGAATTCAAAACTTCGGAAGTTTATTTTCACGCGGTCAAACAGAATGGAAAAATACTTAAACAAGTACCGCGTGAATTAAAGAGCGTGGAGATGTGTCTTGCCGGAGTAAAACAAGACGGCTGGCTGCTTCAAAGCTGCATACCCGATGATCTCAAGACTGAAGAAATTTGTCTGGAAGCGGTGAAGCATGACGGGGATATACTTAAATATGTACCTGAAAATCTAAGGACAGCGAAAATATGTCTTGAAGCGGTAAAAAAAACCGGCAGGGCGTACGACCTGATACCAGAGCGTATCAGAACGCCGGAAATGCTGGAAACAGCCAAGTCGAATCTTTATATAGAAAAAGTTTCGGCGGAACAACTCAGCACAATGGACAAATACAAAGCCGCTCTGACTGACCAGACGAAATATATGTCGCAGGAAACAAAGGATTTATTAAATGAACAGTTGCGTACAACGTCTAAAGCAGGAGAAGGCGCGGCAATCGAACAGCAAAAGAAAGCAGTGGAAGCTCTTGTAGCCGCCATCTACCCGCAAGCCGTACAAAAAACTGTCATGAACGCTTACTTGAACAACCTCGGCTCCGGCAAGCTTGATTATTGGGAAGCCATACGAAAGTCTTTGGAAGAAGCGCGGGCGGCAAGTAGTAATTAGTGCAAATAGCAATTAGCAGGTAACAGGTAGCAGATAACACAGTTAACAGTGAGAGGTTAGAAAGTAAATAGAGTTGTTTGGGAACTTTAGTTTCAGAACAACTTTTTTATAAAAATATTTTGGAGGATTTTTATGGTGATGAAGAAACTTGTAGTTTTGGTTTTTGTTTTGGCAATCGTTGTGTCGGCTGCGTATGCAGGCGGCAATCGGGAATCATCGGCAGCGCCATCGGCGCCAGCGCCGTCCGCAGTTACACCCGCAGCAGCGCCGATAACGGCGGATTATTTCCAGAGCGGCATGGCGGCTTTGAACGCCCGGAATTATGATCAGGCTATTGCTGATTTTGAACAGGCAGTCAGTTTGGATCAAAATATAACAATGGCATATTTAGGCATTGCCTATTCGTATGATCTTAAAGGCGATGAAGAAGGAGGAGACACTATTGAAGCTTTAATAGGTGCAATTAACTCTATGCCTTCAGTTATAGAAGCGTTTGACCAGCGTATTTATGTGGATTTTAGAGACGAATTCTACCTGATCATCGCAGACTTTGAATCAAGACTGGAGATTAACACAAACGGTGTAGACGATTTTGCACTGCACCTTGCCATGCAGAGCGGGGCCTTCCGCCTAATGATGAATGAGCCGGAAGAGTGACTCCTCTTTTAAAATGAAAGCTACACTCTTAACAGTACTTCTTTCTTGCCTGAATTCTTTGGGTAGGCATTTATTTCCAAACCCATGCCAAGGCTGTCTAAATAATCTATTAACGTAGAAATTCTTATATTTTTACGATTTTCTATTTTTGAGACAGCGGTTTGAGTGAAGTTTGATATTTCGCTTTGTTTAATACCATATTTTTCACGCAACATGCCTAGCCTGATATTCAGGCTTTCTTGCTCCGCCATTTTTTTTGCCTTTGCCAGAACTTCCGGGTTCATTTTTTTATCAAGCTCGCTTAATGGTTTTGTTTTTTTTAAGGTTTTAGTCTTAGCCATCTCCTTATTCCTCCTATTGTTCTTTTTGATATTGCTGATAGATTTCTTCGGCCTGTCTTATTAGATTCCGATAGAACCGCTTTTTATCTTTACCTTTCTTGTCTCCACCAATAAGCAAAATTGCTTTGCGTTTTTTATCAAAAAGAAAAGCTACCCGAAATACATTGTTTTCAGTATGTGTTCTTAGTTCCTTCAGGTTTTTCAGTTTGCTCCCTTTTAAAGTGTCCGCATGGGGTCGGGGTAAAAGCGGACCATATTCTTCAAGAAGATCAACCTTCATACGAATGGTCGCTTGTCCATTTTCATTTTGAGCTAAAAACCATGAGTCATATTCCTCTGTTGTCTCCACTTCCCATGCCATTAATAACAGTATATGAACAATAATTCATATTGTCAAGCGGTCACAAATTGTTACCGCAAATAAGAACACCACTAAAATATGACAAACTAATCTTTAACAGGCGTTGTTTTTTTCCCTTGTTAATAATGCACTTTCCGTGTCTGAAAAGGCTTGTCTCAGGTTTAGTTCTGCAGTATCATTTAATGGTGAGAATATTCAAAAACACATAAACATGGTTGGTTAATTGAGATTCAGGAGGTTAGCAGGATGATTATGCAAAAGATTTTGTTTAACGATGGATGGAAGTTCAAAAAGCTGCCAATCGAAAAAAAAGATGAAATTATCGAAACTTCCGGCGCAGATTGGCTTGACGTACAGCTCCCGCATGACTGGCTTATCTATGATACGCATAACCTGTATGAAAGCGGCACAGGCTGGTACGCCAAACAATTTACTGTTGATGAAATTTCATCTAATAGATTTCTTATTACCTTTGACGGAGTTTATTTTAATTCAACAGTTTTTGTAAACGGAAACAAAGCCGGTGTTTGGCGTAACGGCTACACAGCCTTTACAATTGACATTACAGACTTCCTTAACATTGGTGAAAACACAATCGCAGTACGTGTTGTACATGAAAGCCCGAACACGCGCTGGTACTCGGGAGCCGGAATATACCGCAATGTGTGGCTGCGAACGGCAAATCCGCTTCATGTTGCAGATAACGGCGTTTATGTCAACGCAGACAGAAGAGACGGGAATGTAAAAATAAATACAGAGCTTGTAAATCAAAACAAAGAGAACTGCCCTTGCGGCAAAGATCGCGGTACTGTAACAATAAAACAAACAATCACTTCGCCAGAAGGCGTTGCAGTTTCCGAAACTACAAGCGGCGAAATAACAATACCCGCAGGAGAAACTAGCAGAATAGAACAAAACATAAAAATAGATAACCCGGTTCTATGGGATATAGATAATCCAAAAGCGTATCAGCTTGAAACAAAAATTTTTCATAACGGTGAACTTGTTGATGCAGCAACAACATCTTTTGGGTTTAAAACATTTTATTTTGACGCAGACGAAGGTTTTTTCCTAAACGATAGATACTTAAAACTGCACGGCGTTTGCATGCACCACGACCTCGGTGCGTTTGGTTCTGCGGTTAATTACAGGGCGCTGGAACGCCAGCTTGTTATCATGAAAGAAATGGGCGTTAATTCGATAAGAACTTCGCATAATCCCCCCGCAAAGGAACTCATGGAAATATGCGACAGAATCGGGCTTCTTGTGTTATCTGAAATTTACGACATGTGGGAATTTCCCAAAACAAAATTTGATTTCGCGCGGTTTTTTGAAGAAAGCGCGGAAGCAACGGTACGAAGCTGGGTAAGACGCGACAGAAATCATCCAAGCCTTTTTATGTGGAGCATCGGAAACGAAATCCACGACACTCATGCAGGCGAAAGAGGACTTGAAGTTGCATTAATGCTTAAAAAATGGGTGGAAGAAAACGATTTTTACGGCAACGGTTTTGTCACCATCGGCTCAAATTATATGGAGTGGGAAAACGGGCAGAAGGTAGGCGATGCGCTTAAATACGCAGGATACAATTACGGCGAAAAACTTTACGACGAGCACCACAAAAAAAATCCCAAGAGGATCATTTACGGAAGCGAAACATCATCGGCAGTGCGTTCGCGCGGAATCTATCATTTTGCAGATACGCTTTCGCATAACGATTTACAGTGTTCGTGTTACGACAACAGCGTTGTAGGATGGGGAAGAAGCGCGGAAGATTCCTGGATAATGGACAGGGATCGAAAATTCTGCGCCGGGCAGTATATTTGGACAGGCTTTGACTATATCGGCGAGCCGACTCCTTACAGTACAAAAAATTCGTACTTCGGCATCGTAGACACCGCAGGTTTTCCAAAAGATATTTACTATTTCTACCAATCAGTGTGGACCAGTGTTGAAAAAAATCCAATGATTCACCTGCTTCCCTATTGGGACTGGAATCCCGGTCAGGAAATTACCGTAGCTGCATACACAAACGCTCCCGAAGCAGAATTGTTCTTTAACGGAAAATCTCTTGGAATCAGAAGGATTGATCACCTAACGGGAAAGAAACTCCGTTGTGAATGGACTGTAAAATATCAACCGGGTGAATTGATCGCAAAAGCATATTACAAAAACAAAACTGTTGCAGTTGACAGGATAGCTTCCTTTGGCGATTCTGCGGAAATAGTAATGAAAGACTGCTGGAAGGGCGGGTTTATCGAAATTAGTACAATTGATAATAACGGAGAATTTGTCGCAAATTCCAGAAGCAGGATCAATGTTGAGGTAACAGGAGCAGGCCGCCTTGCAGGACTTGACAGCGGAGATTCCACAGATTACGACAGCTATCAGGGGATGAGCAAAAGGCTTTTCGGCGGAAAGTTACTTGCAATAATTCAATCAACCGGAAGCGACGAAATTAAAATAAAAGCAACATCCCCGGGCTTAAAACCCGCAGAATTTGTGTTGCAGGCAGGCGATTTAGACCGCGCAGGTAACGAAATGCTCGGAATAAAATTCACCAAGCACAGCGATGAAATACCCGTTCGCAAAATTATACTTACCAATAACGGAAGCTCTCTGCTGGACAAAAGCAACCCAAGCGCAACTGTAACTGCCGAACTCCTTCCAAAAAATGCAACATACAGCGATCTCTCGTGGCGGCTTGTAAGCAATAAGGGAATTGACACAAACTGCGCAGATTTTCTTGCCGAAGGCAAAAACGTGAAGGTTAACGCAAAAGGCGACGGAGAATTTACGTTACGTGCAATGTGCAGTAACGGCGGAGAAAACCCGCAGGTTGTTTCCGAGCATAACTTCAAAGTTGAAGGGTTTGGAGAAGCGGCAATTGATCCTTACAAATTTGTTTCGGCGTCAATGTACACAATCAGTGAAGCGCCAATCAGGTTAATCGACAAGGGCGCACTTGGCTCGTTCAGCGGTTATACATATTTTGGATTCAGGGCAGTAGATTTTGGCAAAGCTGGAACAGAAAAGATAAGGCTGTACATTGGCAACTGGGACAAAGAAGCCGAAGTTGAAATATGGTCGGGCATTCCAAAAGACGAAGGCAGCAGAAAAATAAAGACGATCTTTTTCCCAACAAATGACGGCTGGGACAAATTCTTACCCTGCGATTTTGATATCGGCGAAAAACTAACAGGCGAACAGGTAATTTGTTTTGTAGTACATAAAAACCTCATCTTCGGAGGCTTCGAGTTTATCCCTGTAAACAGAGCCTTTGAACAAATTCCTGCAACCGAAAACGATAAAATTTACGGCGATGATTACAGAATTCTACCGGAAAGCATTGAAGGAATAGGAAACAATGTTGTAATAGAATTTAACTCAATTGATTTTGGCGAAAATGGCGCAAAAAAAATCATAGTCTGCGGCAGGACGTTAAATGTAACCAATACCATCCAGCTTCGTTATTCCGGTAAAATTCAACTGCTGGAATTTACCCACTCGGACGAATACACCGTCCGCGAGTTTACCCTTGATCCAATATACGGAAGTAATGATATTCAATTTGTTTTCCTTCCGGGAAGCTCTTTCGACTTTAAATGGTTTGTGTTTAGCGGGTAATGTTTATACCACAGCGGCGATCTACTCACATACCATTTAAACTATGCAGAAAATCAAGCGCAACGTCTAACGCATCAGCAGGGTCGGTCATAATATCGGGGTTCAATGTTATCGGGTCAGCGTTCACATCAGGTCGAAGGAATTGTGTGGTTGAAATAGCAACAGTTATCCCCGAATACGGCAATGTAATCCTAATGCCCGTGTCTCCAAAGGCGTTGGGACTGTTGGGACTAGGTGTGCCAATGACATTCCCAAAACCGCCGTCCTGTACCCACACGCCCATCATCGTTGCGCTGCTATAAGTGCCGCTGTCTGTTAAGACTGACACAAACACATTGTTAGGGTTATTGTTAGCTGTAATCACAGGTTCAAAGTGCACATAACTAACACCAAACAACCTTGGAACGCGAAAGATCCAAAAAAAAGGATTGGCAACCATTAAATCACTTATTCGGCGGGTAGCGCCATATTGCGGAACTTTGATTCCCATCGCTTCAAGCAATCTTCGTCCTGCAGAAGAGTTGCCGCCGCTATTACCTCGTAAATCTACAACAAACTTACGGGTTCCGTTCGCTACAACTCGTTCAATAGCTTTTGCAGTTTCTGTAATATGTTCTCCGTCTACAAAGGTACGCAAATCTATAAAGAAGACATCGCCTATCATCTCATGCCTAATGATATAGTCCGATTGAGAAGAACGTGAAATTAAATCATCCATAGACAGCAGCCGAACATCCATCACACTTAATACGCCATCCTCATCTATCATAATTTGCACGGTGTTATTAATAATTTCTCCGCCAGCTTTTTCAATCACGTCGCCAAACCGGGAAATATGGCTCAACCTGTGAATGCGGTCTGCTTCGTTTTCCATATAATAATACCGATTTACCACAGCCAATACTTGCGTTGTGGAAACGTTTCCAATATGCGTTATTTGTTTATTTGTAATATCTCCGTTTTCGTCAACCAAAAACAGGCGATTGTTCTGCAATAACCAGCGAATGTCAAGGCGGCCGCCGAATATAACAAGGTTATGAGTATCTTCAATTAACGCGGTGTTCATGTGTCCGTCTCTTAACGTGGTGATATATCGTGCAGCAGCAAAAGCAAAATCCAGTCTGGTAATGCTGTTGTTTCGGGAATAATCCAAAAATTCGTCCCGAATATCCACATAATCTTCAGCTAACCAGCCGTCTATTACGAATATAGGGTGTGAGCTTTCCAATGTTTCCACCAAGTAAAGAGCGTCTGCAGCAAAACCTTCGCGTTCGAGTGAAGACGCGGTATCAGAATAAGCTGCCGCTCTTGTTCCCAAAACATCTGAAAATCCAAAACTCGGCTTACCGTTAAGAAACCATAATATAAATACGGCAAGCGCTATTAAAACAAAGAACGCTAAAATTGAAATAAGAATGACTTTCAATGTTTTTCTTTTTGAAACACTGTTTTTCTTCAAATAAAAACCCTCTTTTGTTATTAACATCATTTTTATTGATTTTTGTCAATATATTTCTTAAAAACTTTGAGTAAATTGTATGTAACGTTCCGGTTGACGAAGTTTTGCCAGATCGAATAAGGGTTTGCGAAGTAAATATTGCTTTTATACTAATATTCTTTAATTTAATCTTTATATTCATCTTTTAGAAATGAATTAATTATTTCGATATATGTTTTAGTATAAGATAAGCTCAATTCTCCATGTTTCATCTTTTTGGCAATAAATATTTTGCTGTTAGTTAGTTTTTTATTTAACTTTTCTGCTGACTGTTTTATTTTTCCAATCTCTTTTTCCCCAATAATAATCAATACTTTTGTTTTAGTGTGTGAAATTGATTCTTTTAATTCATAATTAGAGTTACTTTTAGATATATTTATTAATGATTGCTTAGATATTTTTATACTGTCCTCAAAATATAAATCCCATTTATCTTTCGGAAGGCAAAGTTCCTTTGCTTGAATCATTGAAAACCACTTTTTCCTTATTAATCCATAACTACTTTTAATCATTACAGGGGAAATCACCCCAACGTATTTCATTGGACAGACTAATGCGCTTTCCACAATTGCATATTCTGTAATATTGTTTTTTTGAGAAATGGCCTCTATAATTATTTGGCCGCCAAGTGATAAACCAATCAATGCATATACTTTTTCATTCAATTCATTATCAATATAATTAATTAACTGCTCTGCTGAATTTTTGATATTAACAAATGTTTTATCGGAATCTTCTCCATGTCCATCAATTACAACGGCTACTATAAAATAATATTTTTCTAAAAATTCTATAATTTCCTGATTTGACCACCAAGATAAGCCTCCACCGTGTAATAAGACAATTGTTTTATTCTCTTTATTACCCCATGTTTTGAATATCATTTTTTGTCTTTTATTTCTTTATAAATTCTTTAATCTCGCCCTCGATAACTTTAAGGCTTTGCATCCAGAAGGTTTTATCCCGCACATTTATATCAACAAGTTTACCTACTGCCGCAAGGTCGTTCATGCCTGTTGTAGCTAAAAGTGATTTGTATTTTGGAAGGAAGAGTTTGCCTTCCTCAAGATAGCGGGCAAATAGTCCCAGAGAAAAAAGCTGGCCATAAGCGTATGGGAAGTTATAATAGTTGCGTGCAGCATAGTAGTAGTGGGGCTTGTTTATCCACATTCCCGGGTTAAGGCAATTATGGTCGATGCCTTCGCCGTAAGCCTGTTTTTGACATTCCACCATTAATTCGTTTAACTCTTTTACAGAGAGAGAACCTTTTTCCCTGCGGCGGAACACTTCATCTTCAAAAAGAAAACGCGAATAAATATCCACAATTATCTGTGCGTTACCTGCAATATCATTTTCCCGTATAATGTAGGCTTCTTCCGGTGAGGCTGTTTTTAGGGCAGCTCTGGCTACAAGGGTCTCGCAGAAGGTGGAAGCTGTTTCAGCTAACGGCATGGGATAATGCATATTCAAGACAGATGCATCTTTAAGGCATAATCCGTGGTAACCATGACCCAGTTCGTGGGCAAGGGTCAGCATGGCATCGAAAGAGCCGTCAAAGTTTGACAGAATACGGCACTGACGCAGTTCCGGTAATCCTGAGCAGAAGGCGCCGCCTTGCTTTCCGCTCCTTGGGAAAATGTCCATCCAACGCATATCAAAAGCATGACGTGCGAATCCTCCAAGTTCTTCGCTGAAATCATTAAAATTTTTTACAATATAATCCGCAGCTTCCTCTATGGTAAATTTCATAGAAACAGAGCCTACGGGAGCCATAATACCATGCCAGGGCAGCCCGTTTTTATAACCCAATAGTTCAGCTTTTTTTCTGTAGTACCCATGGAACACAGGCAGAAATTCTTTCATGGCTGAAAGCATGGCGTTCAGGGTTTCCATATCCATGCGGGACTCTTTTACAGTCATTTCCAGCGGCGATTCATAACCCCGCAGTTTTGCAACGGTTATCACCTCACCCTTGATTGCGTTAAGCGCTCCCGCAACAGCCTTGTCAACTTGTTTATAACTTTCCAGTTCTCCCTTGTATGCCGCTTCACGTACACCGGCGTTTTCATCCTTTGCAAGATTTCGCGCCATTGAAAGAGACATTGTCTTTTCTTCTCCATCTACGAGAACCTTAACTTCCATGGTTGAAGTTAATTGCTCCTTAGTTATATTCCATGCGGCGGAGCCGGTATTGCGCATTTTGACAAGTAATGCTTCTTCTTTTTCTGAAAGCATATATTTGGCTTGTGTCTGGATTTCTTTTAAAATAAAAGAATGTTCTTTAATCAAGGCTGATTTACTGATAAAATCATCAAGTTCTGCTGTCTGTGAAACAAATTTTTCAAACATCACTTGAGGCAGTCTAATATCGCTCATAATCTGCTGAAACATATCCTGATTTTTTACAGCCGCCGCATTTTCGGAGTTCACCGAGACAGACAACCGGCAAAAAGCGCCGATTTTATAATACTTCTCCATGCCCTGTATTATTCTAATGTATTCCTCAATTTTTCCTAAAGCATTATTCCGGCTGGAAAAATTCTCCGCCGCCCAGATTTTTATACGGGCTATTTCTTTTTTTGCATCCTCCATATCCTGCTTGAAAGCAGGGCTTTCAAAACCATCGTAGAGTTCCTTTAATGACCATGTCCAATCTTTTTCCATTTTATTCTCCATAGTTCTTCTCCGTTAATAATTTATTATCTCATATTTTTCAGGCTGCTTGTTAGTCATAATATTCTGATATTATAACATTAATTTGCAATATTGGAATACAGATTTTTAATCTTCTTACAAATAAAAAAGCCGCTGTCATGGACAGCGGCGGCAGTGGTATTACCCATTCTCTGAAAGAGCGTTAATTTTATTTTCCGCCCAGGCTTGAGTTGGAAAGAAAACAAAAAAGCCGAAAGCAATTGCATAAAAAAGTGATAATATACTGGAAACTATAATGGGTCCAAGCAGTTGTTTTTCAAAGAAAAATGCAAAAGCAGCCATTATGCCGATAAAAAAGCAAAATCCGCCGGAAGCAAGTAAAAACTTGATAATGTTTTTTATTGCTGTAGTAATACTGTTTAGTTCGATTTTTGTGTAAGTATACTCTTTAATAAAACTTGATTTGATATATCTCCTGATAACTTTTCCGCTTTTTGTAACGATCAGGAAAAAAGTTAAAGGAATTAGTATAAATAAAGCCGCCGGCAGATCTGTGAGTATCCCTAAAGCCAATAATGAGCCCCCTGCCATAATTGTCACAATAGAAAATAGCATCAATAGCATAAATAAAATCCCAAGAATGATTAACATTTATTCGCCTCCTATAAAATTATTTAAAACGCCGGTTATATCTTTGATATAACTTTCCAACGCTTCTGCATGACCCGGCAGCATATTGTGCCAGTTCCTGTAATACATATCCATTAATGGTTCAAATGGCTTGGTGTATAAAGTAAAACACATTACCAGAGTAAATACGCAGGCTGCAAGAAGCTGAAGCAGCTTTCCGGAATCTACCCTGTTGTTTTTTGCTTTGAGAAACCCCTTGTTCAAAGCAGCATCAAGAGCAGCCGGATCGCAATCCCGTGTAATTTCTATGTGTTGTAAAAATACTTTTTTATCCATTTGTTACCTCCAGCCGCAGAACATTAAGCGCTTTGTTCAGACGGCTTTTTACTGTTCCTTCCGGTATTTTCAGTATTGCCGAAATTTCAGCCAATGTATATCCCGAGTAATATTTTAGACTGACAATCTCACGAAGTTCAGGTTGTAAAATTTCAATTAACTGATTAAATTCCAAATTATTGTGATCGTCATAATATGATCCTTCTGGTAATTTTTCTACAGTTAATTCATATTTTTGCTTCCTGCGCATATCGTTTGCAACATTCAGCAGTATGCGCATAAACCATGTTTCCGCATATTTTGGCTCCCGAAGATGTTTAATTCCCCTGAATGCACGAAAAACTGCTTCACTGACTGCATCAAGGGCGAGGGTTTCATTGCCAAGAATACCTTTTGCTGTACGGTAAAGTTTTGTTTTCAAAGCGTTGCACAGCGCGATAAAACATTCTTCACTGCCCTTAGAAGCCTGCCTTGCAAGATATTCCGGTTTTTCATCTCCAGTAAGCACTTGTTTTTGCCTCCTGTATATTAGACGTTTCAAGAGCCGGTTTAGTTCTTCAATTGTATAATAAATTTTTATTTTTGCGGAGATTTGGCTGTTCAAGACAGAAGATAATATGACAACTTAATGTTACGTGCGATCCCTTACAATATCCCCATATCCGTTAAAGTTTTCTTCAAAAACGCTTCGTTTGCGGGGGCAAGTTTTCCCAACGGCAGGCGGGTAGAACCTGAAGGAAGACCTTTCCATGACATAACAAGTTTTATGGGAGCGGGGTTTGTTTCAATAAACGCCGCCTTTATAAGAGGCAGAAGCTCGTAATGGAGTGCGCGCGCTTCTTCGAAATTACCTTCCAAGGCTGCTTTTGTAAGAGCTTTTACTTTTGCGGGTACCAGATTGGAGATAACAGAAATTACTCCTTCGCCGCCAAGAGCGGTAACAGGCAGAGTGAATCCGTCGTCGCCGGAAAGAACCCAAAACTTTTCGCCCTTTTTCTGCTTTGGAATTGCAATTTCTTTTATAACTTCGCCGACTTGGTTAATGTCGCCGGAAGATTCCTTTACGCCCGCAATATTTGGAAGGCTTGCAATTTTTGCCATCAATGAAGTGGGAATGTTTCTTCCGGTACGCGAAGCAATGTTGTAAACGATTATAGGAATGCCGACCTTGCCGGCAGCTTCAAAATGCTGTAAAAGACCGCCGTCGTTTGGTTTATTATAGTAGGGAGTTACAACAAGAGCGGCATCCGCTCCTATGTTTTTAGCGCGTTCTACATACTTAGCCATACACTTTGTATCATTGGAACCGGCGCCTGCAATAATGGGAATTTTTCCGCCCGCTTCTTTTACGGCAATCTCCAGTAATTTTTCTTCTTCGTCTTCTTCCAAAGTGGGGTTCTCTCCGGTTGTTCCCAGAGGGACAATCCCGTCAATGCCTTGTTCCATTTGAAACTGTATAAGACGGCGGAAACCTTCGTAATCAATTCTACCGTTATCTGTCATTGGGGTAACAAGCGCCGTAAACGCTCCCCGAAAATTTGTCATACTCATATTAAACCTCTCTATACTTATTTTATGGGTTGGGTGCCGGATCGAAAAAATCCATGTGGAGCGCTTTGACTGTTTCTTCCGCTTCGGTATCATCCACAACAAAACTGATATTTACCTTGCTTGCCCCCTGCGATACCATCTGCACAGTTACGCCGATAAGCTGGCAAATTCTAAATGACCGCGCAAGAATGTCCGATGATCTTCTTACATTGCCAACGATCGATACTATAGCTTTTCCGGTTTTTACTTCCACGTTTGCAATTTTGCCAAGTTCTCTTTTTACCTCTGTAAGATCGTAAGCAGTATCCATAGTAAGAGAAACCGATACTTCGCTTGTGGCAACTATATCAACCGACATATTGTGGCGGGCAAAAACGGAAAAAACTTCAGACAAAAAACCGTACTGCCCCAACATTCTGGTAGACACAATATCAACAAGGGTAATTTTCTGGCGCGATGTAATTGCTCGTACAAGCGGTCTTTTATTTACAATGCCTGCTGCAACAGGCTCAATTCTTGTGCCGTGAGCGTCAATGTTATATGAATTTTTTACGACAACAGGCGTTCCCGTCTTCATGCACGGCTGCATTGCACGCGGGTGAAGCACCTGTGCGCCAAAGTATGCAAGCTCGGCGGCCTCTTCGTACGTTACGCTTTCTACAGGCTTTGTGTTTTTTACAATGCGCGGGTCTGCTGTTAAAATACCGTCAACGTCTTTCCAGATTTGCACTTCATCTGCTTTGCAGGCTGCGGCAATCATTGTTGCAGAAAGATCGGAGCCGCCGCGTCCAAGAGTTGTGATGCTTCCCTTTTCATCTTTTGCAATAAATCCTGTAATGACAGGAACTAAATTGCTCTTAATTAAAGGCAGTATTTTTTGCGGGATTAAATCCCAGCTTTCTTTTAAAAGTTCCGCTTTAGTGGAATCGCTGTTGGAAAGAAAGCCTAAATCAAAAGCGTCAAACGCTTTTGCGTTAATGCGTATCGATCTAAAATAAGCTGCCGCAATGCGTACGGATAATCTTTCGCCAAACGAAACCAGATAATCTTTAGTGCGTGGAGTAAGTTCTCGGATTAAGGAAATGCCGGAAAGCAGGTGTGTAAGCTCATCCAAAAGAACATTGACTTCTTTTTGAACGCCGAGCTTTAACGCTTTTACTGTAGTTATGTGCAAATTTTCTATGCCGCTAATATCAACTTTGCCTTCCTTTAACGCTTTGTCGGCGGCTTCCAAGAGATGATCCGTTGTGTCTCCCATAGCGGAAAGTACGACAGCCGGTTTTTTTAAGATTTGAGTTTTTACAATATCCGCGACATGCTCAAGCCGCGCCGCGTCCGCTACCGAACTGCCGCCAAACTTCATTACAATCATGGTGTACTCTTTTTCCCCGTTTCTTCCGTTGTAAAACTTTCCTTAATAGTATCAAACGTTTTTTTTATGTTAAGCAGCAGCGCTTTTTTTTCGGTAACCTGCATATTTTGGATATCAAGTATATTATTGCGAAATACAAGTTCCTTGTTGTCTCTTATCTCGATTACTTTAGGCGCATCCTTGTCTTCTTTTATTCTTAGGGGAGTGTATCCTTTTGCTTTTTCTCCAATTCCCTTTAAGGTAAAGGCGCCGACTTCTGTACATTCAATTTCTTCACGGACAAGCATATAGGTTTCATAGCTTATCAGGATCGAACCGGGTTTGCAGGCGCTTTCATAACGGGCGGCAAGGTTTACGTTGTTTCCGATTATAGTATAATCCATTTTAGATTCTGAACCAAAATTTCCGATTGTGCAGAATCCGGTGTTAATTCCAATTCTTGCATGGAACGGACGTTCTATTCCTTTATCCGTCCACTCAACTCTTAATTCTGCAAGCCGCCTTTGCATTTCCATAGCCATCTTTACCGCTCTTATGGCATGATCCTTATCATTGGTAAATATTGGATCGCCGAAAAATATCATAATGGCGTCTCCGACATATTTATCAATTGTACCGCCGTACTTCTCAGCAATTTTTGCCATATTGTCAAGATAAGAATTAAGAAGTGCGGATAAATCTTCCGCTTCCATGTGTTCTGTTGTATTTGTAAAATTATAAATATCCGAGAAGAAAACTGTAAGTTTTTTTCTGTAATACTTGTCAAGCGAGGCATCTCTCTCGCCCCCGACAATTGAAGCATATAACTGCGGGGACAGATAACGTTTCATTTTATCATTAAGTGTGTTAATGGTCTTTGTGCGTTCTTCAACTTTCTTTTCAAGATCGCTGTTCATTTCTTCTATGGTAATAATCTTTTCGCTTAACTGAATGCGCATTTCGTTAAACGCATCCCCAAGCCTTCCAATTTCATCTTTCATTGTAAGATAAATTTCATGGGCAAGATTTCCCTCTTTAATAATATTTACTCCGTCAAGCAGTATATTAATCGGATTTAAAATAGTTGCTGATACTTTAATTACCAGAAACAAGACAATGATAATTACAACTACCATCAATACGATATATATTATTAAAGCCGTTCCAAGGGCTGCTATATATGAAAACGCAGAAAGATGCATGTGCAAAAGAGCAACCGCCTCTCCGTTATTGGCGTACAAGCCCCGAAATTCATTAAGCCCTAATCCTGTAAAGCTGATAATCTCAGTATTTTTTTTCATAAAAAGAACATCGTTATATTGTTCAGGAGTTACGCTGATATCCGCAGTTGATATAACAGGTTCAGCGTTCACATAAACGGCAATATCGGCGGCTGTGTTTCTTGCCATTTGATTAAAAAAAGCAAAGTTTTCAGAAAAAACAAAACGAACCATCACAACGCCGTTTAATTCATTATTATTTCTTTTAACAGGATACGCGGCAATAAAAACAGGAAAAGGTTCCTGTAAACCGTTTGTAATATTAACGATGTCGCTTACCACATTGTCATTAAGAGCTTCCCGCAGCACAACTTCTTCAGGCTGCGACAACCGGTTTCTACCTATATAGAAAGGCGAGTCGCTATGCCCTATATCTGCAAGTACATTTCCATTACGGTCAAAGACAGTTATGGAGTACGACCTGTCTGTTTCAATCCATGTCATAAGATATTCGGTTAACCTTACGCTGCTTCCAAGATCAATACCAATATTCACGGCGCGATCCAGCGCGATTGATTCGGCAAATCTTAAGGTTTCCGTTTTTTTCTGTTCCAAAAAAACATCAATAAGATGTATTTTGTTCCGCATAAGGCTTACCGCTTCGTTCCTGATGAAGAAGAAAAAGTATACAAGCGAGAATATTGTCATAAGTAAAACAATAGACACTGATATTAATATAAATACCTTCTGGAGTCTGTTTTTTATAGAAATTTTTTCTTCTAAAATGGAACCTTCATTCATATAAATCTCATTTTTTTTCATGGCCTTATAACTCTCCCTTGATAAACAATCTGATCTACCATTGAAAGTACATTCAATGGAACCTGAAAATCAATTGCCTGCGCTGTATCTAAATTAAATATAATAGAAGGAAGCCCTTCCATTCTTTGGTTTAACGTTCTGGGGCTTACCCCATGAAAAATAGCTGCAATTTTATTCGCGTTGTATAAACCGAACTTTTCCGTTTCCAAATTTGATATTCCAAACATAATACCCTGTCTTACCCTTATATCCCCTTCAAGCGCGAATGACGGTATTTTTGCTGCATTTAAAATTCTTACCACATCATCCAAAATGTCAAATTCGGTAATTGCGGTAGTCGCTCCAATATATACAGCGTCAACTTCTGTACTTATGTCTCTTAACGCACTAAGATACAAACCGGGAGTATTTGGAGCGACAACTTCGCTGACATTGGTATTTCTAATAATGTTAAACCCTAATCTTCTGGCAATTATTTCCACATCGGAAACGGCCGAATAGTTTCTGCCGTCTTCGTTATCTCCATAAATAAGCCCCAAGTTAATAAAACCTGTAAGGTCATGGAATAATTGCACCTGACGCTGGTACTGCAGAGGATCTACTCTGCATGTAACATAATCTTTACCGGAATCCTCTATTGATAAAATTGCTCCGATAGCTAACGGGTCTGTAATCCCCTCCATTAATACCGGTATTGGGAACTCCCTGTAAGAATTGAACAGGCGTCCTGCCACTCCGCCAAATGCAATAATAAGATCAACATCTGGTTTTATATCTGCAAAAAATATATTTGCCGCACTTGAATTTTCTCCCCATTCCAGATTAATAATATATTCCGGCGGAAATTCAATATAATCGCTGAAGTTTCCAAGACTTCTGACTATTTGGGTTATATTTGAACTTTCGGGGATAACAGTATTACTTTTAGCCCAGCCGTTAATTACTAACCCTAAAATGATTCCCCTGAAATGCTCGTCATATTCCCAGTATTCTCCGCTTTGTATTATTGCAATGCGGAAAGGAGCTCCGTCTTCTTTAAAAAGTGGCGAATAGAAAGTACCATGGGAAGCGCTTGCTGCGGCATAATCGGTAAACCCGTTTCCAAATGCTTTTCCTTTATTTCTGTTAAAAGGCTCAGCCTGATTCCATGCTGTATAAACTTCATCAGCATTAATAAGAATTTCCAGAGGAACGTTAAAATTTATCCTTGAAGCGGTTTCCAGATTAACAGCAATTGATGTTGTGTTTTCAAAATGCTGTTCCAAAGACCGTGGAAGCGCTCCGCCGAATATTCGCGCCGCTTTACCTGCGTTAAAAATACCGGAACGTATTATATCGCTGTTTGACTTACTGAATAAGATGCCGTCTTTTACCCTGATTGAGCCTTCCAGCGAGAAGGAAGGCACGTTTACCGTCTCCAGTATTCTAGCTATCTCCGGCATACTATCGTATTCTGTTACAGCATCAGGAGCCGCGATATAAAAGGCATCCGCTCTTGAAGCTACGATTCTTAATGCGTCAAGATACGGATCGATATCGTCTTCTTCCATAATTCCACGGATTATTTCAAATCCTCTTTCCTGTGCGACAGTTTCTATGTCGCGAACCGCCCCGTATATTATTCCGTATTCATCATCACTGTAAACTATTCCAAGTGAATTAAATTTAACAATATCGTGAAAAATTCTTATTTGATTTTTGAATTGTTCTGAGTCAATTCTATTGGTTAAAAAGTCCCTGCCGGAATCTGTTTCAGTTAACGTAACTCCGGCGGAAAAAGGATCTGTAATGGCATCGGCTATTACGGGAATGGGATATTGTTCATGCTGATAAAAAAATCTTCCCGCCCTGCTGCCTAAAGATAAAAACAAATCAACATTTGGCGTTTGATTTATAATTCTTTCTTCTACATACGAGTCATTATCACCCCATTCAAGGTCGTAAAAATGTTCGACGGAGAATTCAATATAGTCGCTGTATTCCTGCCTTGAAACCCACTCTATTAATTGGTAGCTGGATCTTATTGTCAAAGGTATATCAATCGGATTAGCCCAGCCAATACTGCTAAATCCTTCTATAAAACCCTTGATGCTGTCAAAAAATTCCCAGTATTCGCCGGATATTACAATGCCAATTCTAAATTTAGAACCATCCTCTTTTATAAAAGGATATAGAATATCACTTGGCATATTTAGCGCGGAGGAAACCTGTTCTCTTCTGCTTTGTTCCGCAAGCATGACTTCGCCTCTCCAGAAATCTTCCGCCGTAGGCTTTCTTAAATCGCAGGAAAACAGAATAAAAACAATTGTTGAAAATAATAATTTATGCTTGATTTTCATTTATCCTTCCCTTTTCCCAGCGTCCATTAACCCCCAGGAATATAAAAGCCGCAGCTCCTATTACGCACCATGATCCTATTGCCAACAGTCCTATATTGAATCCTGCAAAACTTACAAGCAACCCCGTCATTGTAGGCAAAAATACAGAAATAATTTTTTCCGTAACTTTATAGCTTTGAAGAAGATCTTCTTCTGAAATATTCTTTATATTGCCGTTTGCAAGGTACACTTCTTCGATAGCGTCAATAAACAGGTTGTCAATCCCCATGCCGACAAGAACAGCAAAGAACAATATCAAACCGCCTTCGGGGTACAAGCCAAATCCGATAAGAACAAGGCCCACTATAAATGCTCCAATTGATATAAGAAGCTTATCGTTCTTTGCCCAATCTGAAAAACGGCTGACAAATGCGGCGCCAAGGCTCACAATACAGAAGATGCTTAATATGCGTCCGATATTGCCCTGAGATAAGCCAAGAGAATCACTCATGTAAAAAGGCATTATAAACTGGAATAAACCATAATAAATAAGCTGGAACGGTATATTGATACATAAGATATACACGATAACATGTTTTGATTTAACCACCTTTATAAAGTTTGAAAACGAAAAAATATCTTCTGGCGCTCTGCGGTTGGTTTTTCTATTTTCCGAAGTCATACAGGCATACGAAAAAATCAGCAATAATAAAACAAATCCAACAGAAACCATAATGCCGGCATTATAACCAAATTTGTTTACAATAATACCGCCCACCGGAATTGAACAAATACTTGCCGCTGCCGCCGCTGCGGCATTTGTTCCAAAACCAACGCTGCGGTTTTTTTCTGATGTATAGTGCATTATAAGCGAAGTTAAATTAAGCAATACGCCGCCAAACCCCATTCCGGTAATAAATCTAGCAATTGTTAATAAGATAAATGTATCAGCATATATAGTAGCTACAGAACCAATAATAAAGACTACGGTTATTAATATATGACGTTTCCAAACATTAAGTTTTTTCATGAAGAAAATGGAAATGAACATGGAAACAACAATACCCAGCATATAACTTCCCATTGGCAGTGAGAAGATAAATTCATCCGACATACCAAAGAAATTTACAGGATTGTTTTTGTAAACGTGCTGAATTAAAAGCGGCATAAACGAAAGCGTTACAAAGGCGGCGAACATGAAAACAAAAGTACTTATTTTGATCAACCGCAGACCGTATTTTTCAAAATCGCCCGCTTTCATATCCTTCCTGTTTTTAATTAACACCCTTCTTGATGACATAAAGATAAACAGATCTCTAATAATAAAAGAGAAAATAAGAGTTACAACAATAATTGTCATGGAGTCCATTGCCATATCCAAGAGGATGCTGTTAATCATTGGGCGGTTGATCCTTAAGACCAGATAACCGGTACTGTTATTTGAAACAAGCTGAATGGCGGTAATGTCCGGGTCATTGCGGGTTAAGCGCCTGTTAAAGTCATCCTGCTCCTGAATCATATCCCGCCGCGCTTCAAATAAAATGTTAAGGTTAAAATCTGTAATGTAGATTTGTGAACAATATGGATTTCCCTGCATACGCTTAGCAAGATAGGTATTAGTATCTCCCATATTATCAATCCTAATTCCATAATCAAGCGGAATATAAAGTTCATCTACAATTACCTTTGACAATACCGACATATTTTTATTAAAGATGTCGGAAATAATAGTATTGTAAAGATTATTATTATGAACGGTAAAAAAGACTTGAGAACCCAGAAGCACCAGGACAAGAATAAAATTTTCCGCTTTTTGTTTGTTAATAAATATCCATGAAAGAGCAAGATACAAAACCAAAGAACATAAAACAAGAATTACAGCAAATCTAAAAACCGTAAATCCAATTTTGTAAATATAGGCGCTTATATCCTCACCGTAAAATTCCACAATAAGCGTCCCTTGAAAATTTACACCTTCTGAAAAAAGAGGAATACACATATAGTAATTGTCAAGGAATTTTACAGTATTGCCGGAAGGAGGCTCTTCCCCGGGAAGCAGATTCCTTGTGTGTTCGATTTCAAACGGCACAAAAGCCTGATTTGTTCCAATGCGCG
>Ga0099364_10004339_pt1 | contig 21531 bp, 17 predicted proteins | sample TergutTh196P3_FD_73070 | JGI IMG/M metagenome (GOLD analysis project Ga0099364, IMG submission 73070) | Microcerotermes parvus P3 segment gut microbial communities from Pointe-Noire, Republic of the Congo - Th196 P3 | ecosystem: Host-associated > Arthropoda: Insects > Digestive system > Gut ... | reverse complement strand
GCCTGCCGGCTTTCAAATGCTACTGCATATTCTCTGCAAGAACTCTCATCAGATCTGCATATATATCATGGCAGTATTCCCAGACAAAAACACCGCCCAGTCTTTTTTCTTTTACAAAATCAGTCAGTAGCTTTATCTGTTCTTCGTCAGTATAGCTGATCCAAATATCACCGTTGTAAAGATACGGGGACTTGGCAAGATCGTCCCAATAACGGGTATAGCCGGAACCGGGCTGCAAGTATTCTTTTATTTGAAGATAGCCCAGAGTCCCCTGATCAAAGGGCAAAGATTTGTAGGGTTGAAAAAGACCGGGAGTATTCTCATGAGGGCCGGGCTCTACGCCCTGCCAGGCGCGTCCATAGAAACCAAGACCAAGCGCGATCTTTTCTGAAGGTATGCCCGCCCTAAGATACGCATTTAAAGCTTGTTCGGTGCTCCAGCCGCCCCAAGACGGATCGCGGGGGTTATTGCTCAAATTGGCATGATGACCAGTAGTGCTCATCCAGCCGCCATAATAATCGTAAGCCATCAGTTTAAGCAAATCTACGATTCTTGCGGCGGCGCGTACATCATTAGCCTGAACAAACCAGCCGCTAGCGGGAACTGCTGTTGAAAGGCTGTAGCGTTTGCCGGTCTTTTCGCCCAATTCGTCAAATGCATTCCGTAAATCCTGCAAAAGGGCAATATAATTTTGCTTGTCTTGCGGCCGCACTTTAATTTCAGATCCCCACTCAGGACCGACAGGGTATTCCCAGTCTATATCAATGCCGTCCAGATCATAATCTTCCAGCCATTTACAGACATTAACGACAAAAGCGGCTCTTAACTCTGGATCGAAGGTCATGTCAGAAAAACCGTCAGCGCCGTAACCGCCCACTGAAATATTAACCTTCAAGTGGGGATATTTTTCTTTTAGTGCGGCAATTTCATCCCAAATATTGTCAAACATAGGGCCGCCGAGAAGCGGGCTTAATTCTGGAATATAAGGAGTAGAAACATCATCGTTTTCCAGAAGTGCAAAAGCAATGATTAAATCCGTCAGGTATTCGCCTTTGATCATACCGGCATTCCAGTAGGGGCTGCCGCCCTCCCGCACCGCTTCAGGTATAGCCCAAGTTCTGATATAAGAAGAAACCCTCGGTTCCATAACAGTTCTTTCTCTGTTGTCCAAGCTAGCGCAGGCGGAAAACAGAATCATCGAAAGAACAAACATAAAAAAAACAATAAAAGTCCATTTCCTTTTCATAAAACACTCCTTGAATTAATTTTCTTTGACCAGTTATTGGTCAGGATAGATATTGTGAGACAGTACAAGACTAAGTATAACTTATATTGCCGCAACTATCAACTATTTCGAGTCTGTCTATAATGTGGACACATTATAGACTCGGACTAAAGTCCGCGACTACCTTAAAAATCGTATTTTCGCAGCCTGCGAACTAAAAGTTCGTTGGCGAGAAAATACTAAGGCTGTCCGCAAAGTAACCGACTTTGTGGACAGACACTATTTCATTGCTTTTTTCGGCTAAGATTGATATATTAGTGTTATGGACATAAAAAAATATAGAGTCACAGAAAAACGTGATATTAATTTAGCCGATTTTGACACAAGGCATACGGATTGCTTTTCTTCTTCCAGCGAGGTTAAAAGCATAGTTGAACAAAACATTGTAGAGATTTCCGAGCTTCAATCCAAACTGTATGCGGAGGGGAAGACGGGCGTGCTGATTATTTTTCAGGCTATGGATGCCGCAGGAAAAGACAGCGCAATCAAACATGTGATGAGCGGGATAAATCCGCAGGGCGTTAATGTTCACAGTTTCAAACAGCCCTCATCAAAAGAGCTTGCCCATGATTATTTGTGGCGCGCCGTAAAAGCGCTTCCCGAGCGCGGTAAAATAGCTATTTTTAACCGCTCCTATTACGAAGATGTTCTTGTTGTTAAGGTGCATAAGCTCTACGAAAAATTGAATGTTCCCGACCGCTGCAAATCAGAGGATACAATCAAAAAACGCTATAAGCAAATAAAAAACTTTGAAAAGTATCTGTGGGAAAACGGCATTATCACGTTAAAGTTCTTCCTGCACTTGTCAAAGGATGAACAGCGCAAACGGTTTTTGGAGCGTATCGACAACAAAGACAAAAACTGGAAGTTTTCAGATTCTGACATCAAAGAACGAAAGCATTGGAACGATTATCAGGAAGCGTATGAATCGGCGATTAAAGCGACTGCCACCGAAAAATGCCCGTGGTACATAGTACCTGCGGATAAAAAGTGGTTCTCGCGCGCAATAATTTCAAATATTCTGCTTGACGTAATGAAGGAGATAAACCCAAAATATCCTAAGGTTACTTCTGCGCACGGACTGGTTCTAAAGGAAAGCAGGGCAAAATTAACCGAAGGAGAATGATCGCTATTCCTTTCTCTAATTCTTGCCCAGACCGATATAGTACGTTTCCATTGATTCGCCTCTGCAAGCTTGGGGTTTAAAGCTCTTTGCTGTTTTAAAGAGAGTCTTCATCCTTCTAAGCAGATCGCTGCTGCCGGTTCCTTGAAAGATTTTTAAAACGAGACTGCCGCCGCGTACAAGAGCGGGCTTGCTGCCGGGCGGAGCAGCTTCTGCGTAAGTTAGGACTGCTTCGGCAAGTTCAAGCGAACGGGCGGAATCTACGATATGGCTGCCGGTAGTAGCAGGAGCAGCGTCACTGATTATTGTCTGATAGGGACCTCTCTCAATAAGTGCATTGCGAACTTTGGCGGCTGTTATATCTCCCTGAATAAAGAAAAAATTATCACGATCACCTCCTCCCTTATCGAATTCTCCCGAAAGAGGGGAAAGGTCTGCTGCTGCAAGGAAGCCCTTGCCGTTTAATTTACGGAGCAAATAGAGACTCCAGCTTCCCGGTGCGGCTCCAAGATCCAGAATGCGGGAAGCGCCTTTAAAAACATTAAACTTTTCATCAATCTCTTTTAGTTTATACACAGAGCGCGCCGGATACCCTTCTTTACGCGCTTTTTGCTGCCAGTAATCTGGTTTTTTATAATCTGCCATTATGGAATAGATTATATCAATTTAATAATAATTTAATTAGACCCACTGGTATGCTATACAACCGCAAAGCTTAATAGTAATATGAACAGAGAATATTATGCGAAAATTTGAAGTAGTATCACCATTCGAACCCGCAGGTGATCAAGGCGAGGCTATTGCCGCGCTTGCCTGCGGAGTTAGGGCGGGAGATCAATATCAGACTCTGCAGGGTGTTACCGGATCCGGGAAAACTTTTACAATGGCAAAATTAATCGAAGCCGTGCAGATGCCCACGCTTATTATTTCACATAACAAAACTCTTGCAGCCCAGCTTTACCGCGAGTTTAAGAGTTTTTTTCCATATAATGCTGTAGAATATTTTGTTTCATATTATGATTACTATCAGCCCGAAGCGTATGTCGCAAGCCGGGATTTATATATCGAAAAGGAAACTTCGATTAACGCCGAAATTGAAAGAATGCGTCTTTCTGCTGCAAGAAGTATGATGGAACGTTATGACGTAATTGTCATAGCGACCGTCTCATGTATCTACGGAATGGTTACGCCGGATGTGTACAAAAAAATGAATGCCACCTGTTCAAAAGGCGAAACTATTGATGTAGATGCGTTAATCCGCCGCTTTGTAGAACTGCAATACGAACGCAACGATGCTGTTCTTGAACGGGGACGGTTTCGCCGGCGCGGCGATACGCTGGAGATTTTTCCTGCCTACATGGAAGAAGCTTACCGCATAGACCTTGATTGGGATTATGTTGAGCGCATTCGCCGTTTTAATCCAGTTTCGGGTGAAGTGCTGGAAGAGCTTGATTGTGCATTAATTTATCCCGCCAAACAATTTGTTATGCCGGTAAATATGGTGCAAAATGCGCTGGGAAAAATACGCAATGAACTTGAAGAACGGCTTGAGCTATTAAAAAATACCGGTAAAATAATGGAAGCGGAACGGCTTAAAACACGCGTTGAATATGACCTTGAAATGCTGACCGAAATGGGATACTGTCCCGGTATCGAAAATTATTCCGCGCTTCTTGCAGGGCGCAAGCCCGGGGAATCTCCTGATACGCTTGTCGATTATCTTCCAAAAGAACATTTGACATTTATTGACGAGAGCCACGTTACTCTGCCGCAGCTAGGCGCAATGTATGCCGGCGACCGCAGCCGGAAGCAGAGTCTTGTCGATCATGGTTTTCGCCTGCCCTGTGCGCTCGATAACCGTCCGCTGCGTTACGATGAATTTGCAGAACGGCTTGACAAGACCATTTTTGTTTCTGCCACACCGGGAAAAACCGAAGTTGAGCAATCTGTGCGGGTAGTACAGCAATTAATCCGTCCCACCGGTCTTCTTGATCCCGAAATTGAAGTGCGCCGGAGTGAAGGACAAATGGAAGATATTTACGGAGAAGTTCAAAAACGGATCAAAGCCGGAGAACGTTCTTTAATCCTTACTCTTACAAAAAAAATGGCGGAAGATCTTACTGATTATCTTTCCGGGATTGGATTGAAAGTCCGTTATATTCACAGCGAAGTAGAAACCATTGAAAGAGTGGAAATCCTGACGCAACTGCGGCAGGGTGATTTTGACATACTGGTCGGTATCAACCTGTTACGCGAAGGAATAGATCTCCCGGAAGTATCGTTTATAGCGATTCTTGATGCTGATAAAATCGGTTTTTTGCGGTCGCTCACTAGTCTTGTTCAGATAATTGGGCGTGCAGCGCGTAACGCTGCCGGTAAAGTAATCATGTACGCCGACCGCATGAGTGACGCTATGCAGCAGGCAATTGCCGAAACAAACCGCCGCCGCGAAATTCAAATGGCGTATAATGAAAAACACGGAATAACCCCTGCTACGGTCAAAAAAGCAATCGCGGACATACTGACACGTCATATTGAAGAGGCGGATAATGCAGCCGCAGCGACAATTGAAGTTTTAAAAAAGTCATATAATGTTTTAATTCCTGCGCAACGTAAACAACTGATAAAAGCTCTGGAGAGCGAAATGCTTGAACATGCGAAAAATCTTGAATTTGAGCAAGCGGCGGCGATTAGGGATGAAATTACCAGAATTAAAGACGGGATTATCTAGTGTCTGTTCGCATTATAGACAGACTCTATTTAAAACATTTTTAAAAACCTTTCAGGTACGGGTGAAGAGAATACGCTCTCTTCTGTATCTCCCGGTAAAATTATTGCCAGCGATTTGGAATGCAGCATTAAACTGTCTCCTGTAGAACCATAAACCGGGTCTCCCATTATTGGATGTCCAAGGTGTTTCATGTGTACACGAAGCTGGTGCGTTCGGCCTGTTTTTGGACGGAGCAAAACAAGAGAATAATTTTTAATACTTTTTATAACTTTATAAAAAGTTACCGCATTCTTACCCGTTGCAGACACGGTAAAACATTTTCTGTTTTTTGGGTCTCTGGAAATACAAGTCTCTATTTTTCCTTTGCCTATTTTTGGTGTTCCATTAATAATTGCAATATAATTTTTTCTGACCTTGCGCAATTTGAATTGTTGTGCAAGGTAAGCATGAGCTTTTTCGTTATAGGCTGCAATAATAATTCCCGAGGTCTCTTTGTCAAGACGATGAACAATACCCGGACGTATACCCTCTTCATAAACAGATTTCATCCTATACAGTACTGCATTTGCAAGAGTTCCCTGTCTGTTACCGGCGCCCGGGTGTACCACCATTCCCTGTGGTTTATTTATTACAACACAGTTATCGTCTTCATAAACTATATCCAGCGGAATATCCTGCGGTATTAAAAAGGCCGGGGGCTCTTCTTCCCAGCAAAGTTCCAAAACATCTCCCTTTTTTACTGGGCGGGAAAGCTTAACATCTTTTCCGTTTATTTTGGCTTTTAGATTTCTGGCTTTAATTTGAGAGCGGGTAAGCAGCATAAGGATTTCCGATACATAACGATCAAGGCGCAATCCCGGAGAATATATTTCATTGACTGTATGGGTTTGGGTAATACTCATTACTTAAAGTCGAAATCACGGAATAAATTAGTGAAAATATCATCGGGTAGCTCTAAATCCTGTTTATTATCTTCGGGTAAACCGTATGGATTTAAATCAAGAATAATTGAACCTGCGGGCCTGCTTTCTATACGGCGGCGCTCTTTTTGCTCTTTTATCTTAACGATAATAAAATCCACAATTGCCAATGTTATGGAGACTCCCGCCGCAATAAGCAAGGATCTTTCAAATTCTTCCTTGGACATATCATAAGAACCGGCAGACTTTAACGGCCATGGTGCATAACGCCGTCCTTCTTCAGAAAAATCAAGACCATTAGCGGCATTCCAGCGGTGAAGATCCGTAAAAAAGACCGTTGCAAACAGAGTAAACGGGAATGTACCAAAAGCGATAATGTCAGAGCGGCGCAAATCTTTAGCCCATTGAGGAAAGTCTGTTGTATCAAAAATACCCTGACTGGGACCGGAGCTGGATTGAGCCTGCGCCTCAAAAATTGGAGAAAACACAAAAAAAGTTATCATTAGTAAAAAAAATGTTTTTTTCATACCTTCCTATCAGACACCTCCGCTAAACATCAAGCTGCCTATCCGCAGCATTGTTGCTCCCTCCTCAATGGCAATTTCAAAATCATTTGACATCCCCATCGAAAGACAAGTCCAATTCGCTCTTTCTACCCCGGAAGAAAACCGCTTTTCCAGCTCTTTTTGTGCTTTGACAAGCTGCCTGAAAGAACGACGAATCGCCTTCCTGTCGGCAGCATCCAGCGGGGGTTTAAAATACGGCGCCATAGTCATAAGTCCAAGCGGTTCAAGAAAGTCATGACGCAGTATCTGCTCTGCCGCCTTAAAAAGTTCACCAACACCCGCAAACCCGCTCTTTGTCTCTTCGCCGGTGTGCAGCTCAAGCAGCAAACCCAGCGGTTTATCTCTTTGATCTGTATGTTTTATAAGTTCGCTAACTAGCTCCAACCTGTCAACAGATTGAATGCAATCAAAAAAAACAGAAGCGCGCTTTGCTTTATTCCGCTGCAAAGAACCAATCAAATGAATTTCTACCGGATGATTGTCCTTGAAAGAGTGCAATTTATCAAATGCTTCTTTCAACCTGCTTTCACCAAAAAAACGAATACCGGCATTATAAGCCTCTTTTATCATATCAACCGGTACAAATTTTGAAACACCCATCAGGGTAATTTCATTGCGATTTCTTCCGGCAGATTTACAGGCTTTTTGAATCCTCTCCTCTATTACGGCAATACTACCAGCAATTGACATCTCTTTTGATATAATCGCATATTTCGGGCAGGCTTTGCAAGCGATATTATCACTCAAATATTTTTGATACTAAGTATAAAGTTTAACCACAGATGCCAGCGTTCCAGAAAATACCATAAAAATCTATAGCTTTCGGGTCAAAGTTCGTTTGCCGGCATTCTGAGTCTGTTTGCCGGCATTCAGGGTCTATTTGCTGGCATTCAGGGTCTGTTTGCTGGCATTCAGGGTCTGTTTGCTGGCATTCAGGGTCTGTTTGCTGGCATTCAGGGTCTGTTTGCTGGCATTCTGAGTCTGTTTGCTGGCATTCAGGGTCTGTTTGCCGGCATTCTGAGGCGTATTTTTGGCGGCGCAGACTACACGGTTATCAATTATAGATTAAAACAAGGGCTGTCCGAAAAGTTTGAAAAACTTGCGCGGGCGCCTTCCCTGGAAAAATTCATATTCCTTATAGATTTTGCCATAGATAGAAAAGCTTCCAATTCCAGTTCCTCGGCGCGTTCCTTGCCGGATAATCCGGTTTCATGTAAAATCGCGGTACATAAATCATGGTTTCCGGTACGCGAAGAAAAAAACGCCATAAGATTATTTTTGATCGTTTTGCGTCTTGATTTAAAAAGCGCACGGACAAGCGGATAAAAAACTGCCGGATATTGTTCTGTATTATTCTTTTTTTCTAGAAGCACCCCCATGCTGTCCACATTCGGCTGCGGATAAAATGATGAAGGGCGGATTGTCATCAGAGGTTTTATTGTGTAAACCGAGGCGCATAGCACCGAAAAAGATGAATAATCCGGCGACCCGGCGGAAGCAGCCATGCGAAGAGCAACCTCTTTTTGGACAGTTACAACAATGCGGGAAAAATGACGGCTTTTTTCGATTAAGTCTGCCAATAGCGCCGCCGCAATATTATATGGAAGATTCCCTAAAAGCAGGGGAGCCGCTTTCTGGCTTTCCCATTTCTTCATTACATCACCTTCTATAAGGAAAAAGTTCTTTTTATCAAAAAATATTTTTTTTAACACACGGATAAAGCCAGCATCAATCTCAAAAGCATATACATTAAACCCTCCTTCAAGAAGCAATGCCGTCATTGCCCCAAGCCCGGGACCTACTTCCCAAACATCATCGCCGCCGTTTGCGCCTAACGCACTGGTGAGTGTCTGCCTTAGAGAAGGATTTATCAGGAAATTTTGCCCGAATTTTTTTTGCATGGCAAGTCCTTCACTTTTCATAAAAGATTTTAAGGCGGCAGCAGAATTATAATTAATCATGCAAAAGTTTCCATGTTTGAAAGCGCAGTACGGCGTCTGTATTCAAAGATTATTATTACCAGTGACAATACAACAGAAACAGCGAGAATTAAAAATGGGTTTGCTTTGGTAATTCCGGGTATTCTGCCTGCAAGAGAAATAATTATTTCCATTAGCCGATACAGCAGAGACAGCGGTAAATCTAAAATAAATGAGATAGAAATAAAATCAAAAACAAGCCATATCATGGAACCTATCATAAAAACAGTTATCAGCGGGACAAGAAAAAGTCCTGCAATAATCACAATTGGGGCAATGTAATTAAATGCAAAAGCAGTAATCCCTGCTGTTGCAAAAAATGCGCCGCAGGAAGCAGAAAAGGGCATTAGCAGAAAGTTCGGGACTTTTCCTGCGAACAATGAATTTATACGCTGTCCGATTACCAGAATACCGGCAAGAGCAGAATAAGATAAAATAAATGACATTGAGTTTCCCGCAGCCGGCGCGGCAGCAATTTGAATTAAAAACGATAGTGCCAGAATAGAAACCGGTTCTTTGGGAAGCGCACCCAATATAGTAACAACGCCTAGTAAATACATAATAGCTGCGCGGTTAAGACTGGGCATTGGCCCGACAATAAAACAGTACAGGCAAATAATCACCGCGCCGGCAATAGCCGCAGGTTTTAGACCAAGCGGTTTTTTCAAAAGAAAAGCGATTAATGCCGCCAGCACGGCAAGATGCATTCCTGATAACGCAAGAATGTGGGAACATCCAGCGTTTCTGTACATTGAAGCAAGATTTGTATCAAGATTATCTCTTATTCCCAAAAGAAGAGCGAGCGCCAGTCCTCCCCAGTTTTTATCATCAAATCTATTGATTAAATTCAATCTTATTCCCGTACGCATACGCTCTATTGAAGATGCCGGTTTTACTATGTGCATGGATTCTGCGCTAAATGTCCAATTTACAGGAACACCCGGTGTCGAATCTCCCTGGCGCAACCTGCCTTCTGTGTAAACAGTTGTTCCTCGCCCAAAATCCCGTAACCTTAAAGCATTTTCTTCTGTAAAGAAGACTGTTACATCACCACCGGCGCTGACACGAAGTCCGCTATCGCCTGCAACTCTCCTCAGAGAAAGAACAGTCATAGCCCTTCCGCCCGAAATGATTCTTGGGTCTTCGCGAAGTACGCCTTCTATAGCGATTACTTTGTCTGCTGAAATACCCATCCTTACATTATTGCGGCCGACGGTGGCAGCGCTTACGCCAAAAAACAATCCTATAGCCAGTGCCGCACTCCATACTGCTATTAGGTGAAATTTGCGTTCCTGCGGATACAGCATAGAGAGCACTCTGAAAAAACAGAGAACAATAAGCGATATGGCGGCGGTTATGAAGAAAAAGAAAGGCATCAAGGTTGGCGGCATTATATGAAAAAAATAGAAACTAACCGCCGCTCCAATAGAGGCTGACAGTACGGGGGTAAGATAAAAGCGGTTCGTCATCAGAATAATCACCATCTGAGGCGATCTATCGCCTCTCTTGCCGCAGCCTGAATATCTTCAGAGTACGACAAATAACTGACCGTTAATAAAAGATCAAAAGCATCCTTGTCTCCAATTGCACCTAATGCTTGTACAACAGCCAGAGTAATTTCCCGGTCATATTCACCTGTTCTGCCCGTTCTGGTATGTATCAGACCCAATTGCAAGCCTAACGCCAGTGCTGCATCAGAATTACCTACTGCACCAAGCAATTCGATCCCTTCCAAAAGCCGCTCCTTTGAAGCCGTTTCATGCTGATAATCTGCATGTACCCGGTAATAATTTCTGATCGCCAGAGTGTTTGCTCTTGTCCATCTGAGTTTTGTAAGCATGACGACTGCAGCATAACGCATATCCAGTAAATCAAGATCATTATCACTGCTGTATGAAATGAGACATTGTTCCAGAGCAATTTCTGCGAGCTGCCCCAGTTCTGAAGGAGTTAATCGCTGATTGGCTTCCGCTATTCTGAATGCAATATATTTTTCTGAAGGTTTGCTATTTTCTATTATTTCCAGTAAAAACTGCATTAAGTTTCCCGGAATTAATTCAATTGCCCCATAAGCCTCAAAAGTTATTACTTCAGGATAACCGGCGCTTATAATCCCAAATAAAGCGGGAAGTGATGAAATGTCGCCTAACTCCATAATTGCTGTAATACATGCAGAAACTATAGTATAATTAACGCCGCCGCCTCTGGTCGTATTGCTTCCTCCCGAAATAAATATCCGGTTTTGCTCTAAAAGGAAATTATTTATATTATCAATTATATATTTATTGTTCTTTCCAAGTTTCCCCATAACAATAATTAAATCTGCACCGGTATTTGAATCCTGATACTTTAAAAATAATTCCCACAAGACATTTATATCCTGAATATTATACTCGTTTTGCAGACCGTTAATGGAAATATTAATAATTTTTGTTAACTCTGGGTCGTCTTTCAAAAACTCAAAATTATTCAGCGCAAAAGCCAGCGCAAATTCATAAAGCAGCCCTTTGCTTTCACCTAACTCTCTGTTAAAAGCCGCTTCTTCTAGAATTTGAATTTTAGCGGGCATATCACCCATAGAAAATTGCCGTTTGTAATTTTGTAAAACAGGCGATTCACAAAAAGCCTGAAAACAAATGAAAACCAATAATAAAAAGATACAAAGACGCTTATCCATTAAACAGCCTCCTGTTGGTAACCGTTTTCCGAATTTGTACCGCCTGTCTCTTCTTCAAGAACACGGAACGGCAATTCATCTTCATCTTCATCCGGCAACATATTAAAAACTTCACACAGAATATGGTTACGGGTTGAAACCGGGAGTAAATCTGCTTCCATTCGTATGAGCGATAAATTTAACGCCTCATTATAATCTACCGACCTGACTGTTCCCGGAATACAGACAGGAATCCTGTCAAGAGAAAACTGAACTTTTAGACGCAGCCCGATACCTGCATGGCCTTTTACTTTGAAAGCACAGCCTGTATCAGATATATCATCCATCATACATTTAAGTCCCGGGAACTTCTCCATTTTATGAGGTTCAAAATCATCAACCATATAAACAAAAGCAGGTTTCTGAAGTTTAACACGCAATGATTTTCGTTTCTGTGTTCTAAAGAGAGAATTGTTATGATCAATTTTTAATGAAGAAATCCCTTTGGAAAAAACTTCGTCTATTACATCAGTATCAAATACATATCCTGCATCATCCTCACGCCAGAAATAAACTGATATTCTTAGACCATTCCATTGCATTGTACTGGACATTTTTTGATTCACAGGGCGGGAAATAGTAAGCGAGTTTGAGGTATTCTTGACAACTTCGGAGGTAAAAACTCCTGTACCGGGTACTAAAACCCGCAGGGTTTGGCCTTCGCTAATCTGACCGGAATTGGTAATGGTCATCTTTTTCTCGGAATTCTTTATCCCAAGCTCTTTGCAATAATCAAAAAGCCGTGAAAGAAAATCCTGAATACCGGGATTGCTGCTTGCCCCGGTCATGCGAACTTCGTTAACCACAGATCGTATACAGATTTCAAGCTGCTTCTGGGATGAAAATATTGATACGGGATCATTTATGCTGCAATTTACTATCAGACGCCGAAGCTGCTCTAGCTCTTTTATAGAGAAACCTGCCTCTTTCCCCTTGGTAAAAAACTGAATCCAGTTACCTCTGGAATTTTCCTTTTTTTGACGTGTTAGAAAAATAGCGACTACAATAAAAATTGCTGTAAAAAAGAGAAATGGTATCAACTTCTTACCCCTTTTATATTATAATACGAAATACCAGTTATGGGTATATATTTAGAAGCACTAATTTTATATGTTTTGTTATTTTTAGGCGGACCTGCCTCAGTGCCTGATTTTACAGGCGGCAGGCTGTCAAATCTGACTTCGGAATTAACCCGGATATTCCTTTATATTATTCCTTCGCTGGCTTTGATCTGGTATCTTTTGAAGCTCCGTGTATCAAAATCTTCAGGAACCGGGCAGGCAGAATGGGGAACGAGGCCGGGAAAAAATGACGTTCTTTCATTTTTTATTACATTTCCGAGTCTTCTGATCAACGGAATCTTGATCACTTTTGCATCATCATATTTTGGAAATCCAGCACAGGTAACGCCTACCCCTCCATCTGATACTTTGGGTTGGGTGATTCTTTGTTTCACTTGTATCAGCACCGCCTATCTTGAAGAAAGTTTTTTTCGTTATTATATCCTTTCACAGAGAGATGAATTTGGTTTAAAGCTTGTACCGGCGCTGTTTATCTCTGTTGTATTATTTTCGATCTGCCATATTTACGCAGGTCCCTGGGGGGTTCTCAATTCTGTTATTTCGGGGGCATTTTTGGCTTGTGTATTTTTAAGATATAAATCATTACACGGGATTGCTTTTGCACATGCCTTTTATAATATAACGGTATTTTTAATAATTGCTTTTACGGGCGGATGACTAGAAGCTTGCTTTGGAAAATTACTAGGAAACTTTAGTTATTGTTTTAGTTTTTCTTGCTTCCTGCGCATTAATGAAATTTTCAAAAATATCAAACAGGATAAAGTCGATTTTGTGATGCTTTACAATAAAATCTTCTCTCATCATGGCAAGAGCTTCTTCTGGGGTTACAGCTTTCCGGTAAATACGATTGTGATCGGTAAGACTATCATATACATCAATTATTTCTAGAACTTTTGCCGGAAAATATGCAAGAGCCATGTGGTCTAACATTGGTTCTTTTTCGTATGCAATACAGTAATTTTGTTTTGCTCCCGGATTTAACTTTTTGTATTGCTGCAAATAAGCGCGAAAATAACCATAACCATCCGAGTTGCCGTAATATTCATGATGATAACCAATTATTAGACAGGCTTCCATTGGATAGTTTGTTTTGGCCATAACAGATTTGTAACCAAGTTTTACATGATCGATTACTGTTGAACGATCGTACTTTGCTTCTCCCTCATGGTATTGAACAGCGGCAGCTTTTCCTATGTCGTGAATTAAAAAACCCACAGCCCAATTGGTTAAGTACTCTGGCGGAATCGCTCTCATGCCTCCATAAAATATATTTTCAAGGAGAATATCGTCAATATTTAAATGCGGAAGCAATGAATGATAAAACTTTCGATACTTTACCGGAAAAGCAATTCTGATTTTTTGAATGGCACTGGATGACGATACAAGTTTGTTATAATATGCCAGAAAAGAAATCCCTGTAAGGTATACCCTTGTCATATGTTGAACAATAGTACCGTTTGATTTTTGCACAAGCGTTGCCATTAAATCATTGTCAAAGATATCTTCAGATATCAGACGAGTGGATGATTTGACCATCTCGTGAGTTGATTCTATAATACTTTGCGTGATTTTTTTTGCTTCATCATCTCCAAGACGAATGGCATCCTGTAAAACAGCATGATTTATCAATGCGGCATCTTTGGTTGTATCAACCAATGCTTTTGTGATAACGTCTGCATCATGATGTTTTTGGGCTGTAAGATCAGTTAATAACTGTTTGCTGTTTAAAAGATAATTTGTTTTTTGATTTATAGACATACTGGAAAAAGATTCATACTCGCGGCCAAATCCTTCTGCTTCATCCAGTTCTTCTAATTCTTCCAGCCCTTCTATGTGCTCCATATTTAAATTTTTGCGCGGCGCGGCTAAATCATCTAATCTTTCATTAAGTTTAATAATTGTATCTTTTGTAAAAAAATATTCCCAGTTTCCCCGTTGCTGCCAAAATTTTTGGTTATTTTCATACAAAACCTTAAAAGGCATAAGCCGGTTTTTTTTGGTGATTTTATTCTCACAATAAACCGGTAATTCTTCGTTTAAAATAATTTCTATACGAGTCTTATTGACAGTGTTTCCATCGGGAAGCACTTGGGAGAGCGGTGTATTAGTTTTGATTTCTGTCATATTTATATATTACACATTATTTTCTGTTATTAACAAGGTACAAACGCCTTTCATTTTATTTGTAATTTTCTTACAATGTGCTGACTATAATATGAAGAATATACCCCTCAGCCGTAACCGCCCCCTTCTTTTACCCTAACCGCCCCATCAACCCCCTTACTGCACTAGGGTTGCACTCTGGCTCAGTGTGCATACGCACTCTGGCTCAGTGTGCATACGCACTCTGGCTCAGTGTGCATACGCACTCTGGCTCAGTGTGCGTATGCACTCTAGGTTAGAGTGCATACGCACTCTAGGTTAGAGTGCATACGCACTCTAGGTTAGAGTGCATGCGCACTCTAGGTTAGAGTGCAAGTATAGTCCTTGGTAGGGACAGCTTTTCTATGTACGCTCCAATAAATAATCCGGGGAAATGCCTGCCAAGCCTAGAAAGAGGGCGCGTTCTAAGGAAAGATGGGAGTGTACAATCGAAGATAGACAAGCAAGGAAAAGACGTAAATGCAAGTGTCGTCCATAAAGTAACCGACTTTATGGACAGACCCTATTTAACGGACGTTTAAATGTAGCAGTCTTAATCCCACCTTAATTTATTATATAGCAACAACTTTGTCAAGTAGCAAAACCGCTTAAAAAAAACGTCCCTTAAAATCAAGCAGTTTTAGAAGAGAATTAAAAATTGAGAATTAAGGAGTTTATGTCTTATGAAAAACACAATTAAAAAGCTGTACGCAGTAGCAGTACGCAGTAGCACTATAGCAGGAATCATCGCCATTATTACAGTAATAGGGTTTTCTGTAATGTCTTGTACAACGGTGCCGCCGGGACCGGTTGCGACATACAAACAGCAAGGGGCTCCGGGGGTTGCCGGATGGTTTGGGGACGGCGATACTACGCCTAGCGGGTACTCAGAAATAAAACTGAACGATAATACATACAGGGTGTCGTTCTCTGGAAATAGATATACAGAACGAAATAACGCTTATGTGTTTTTCCTGACTAGAAGCGCCGAAATTGCAAAAGCTAATAATTGCAGTTATTTTTTGGTATTAAATGTTGAAGATCAAAGCACTGCCGGGTCGCTTACGACAGGCGGCTACAGTGTTCCCTATAGCGCCGGCGGGTTTTCAACAACTATAAATGTCCCGCAAACTACGCAAACTTTTGTTGTTCCCAGTTTTACAGGGGAAGTACAAATTTATAATGCAAGAAGAGGGGTAGAAAATGAATTTGAAGCAAATGCGATATTTGAACAGGGCATGGAACTGAAAGAATCGGCATTAAGATATAATGAAGACAGAGCGGACGCAAACAGAAGGTTTCTTCTTGAAACTGTCGGCTGGAGTGTAGGCGGGACGGCAGTCTTCTTGTTGATTATTTTATTACCGCTTGGTCTGCTATAGAGTTATAAAATCCAGCCCGGCGCATACACTGAGCTCTGCAAGGGATATTGAGATTGCTACTTAACCTTCTCCATGATTTCTGCGATTATCCTGTCTGCATCATCGTATGGAACCTGACATGTACCAACCTGTTTGTGCCCGCCGCCGCCGTATCTCAGAAGGAGAGAGCCAACATCTACGGTAGCACTGCGGTTTATTATGCTGTATCCAACAGTAATGGCGACATTTGCTTTATTTCTGCCGTCTACAATCCATACGGAAATGTTTTGCTCTGGAAAAAGGGTATAAATCAAAAACCTGTTACCGGCATAAATTGTATCAACATCCCTAAGGTCTACCATTATAACATCACCAACAGGCTTTGCATGAGTTAATACCATTTCTTTAAAAAGGCTGGTCTGTTCAAAAAACAAGAGTACGCGTTCTTTGACATCAGGTATTGCAAGTATATCTTCTATTGGTTTCTCAGAACAGGCTTTTGCAAGGTCTTTCATAAGATCATAGTTGCTGATTGTAAAATTACGGAAACGGCCAAGACCAGTTCTGGGGTCCATAATAAAACCCAAAAGCACCCAACCGGCAGGGTGCAGTATTTCATCCGCCGTAAGGCTTCCAGAGTCCACTTTATCCACATAATGGATCATTTCTGAAAATCTGCCAAGTTTTGCATCGCCGCCGTAGTATTCATAAACAACCCGCGCACAGCTTGGAGCCTGTCGTGATACTCCCTCAAAATAGATAGTATTACCCAAACGCTCAGATTCGCTTGAATGATGGTCAAACCAGAGTTTGCATCCCTTAATGTATGGAATATTTGCCAAAATGTCATTGTCGTTAGCATCGACCAGTCCATCCTGGATGTCTTTGGGGTGAACAAACTTCCACTCGTCAATCAGGCCCAGGTACATTAAAAGAGCGCCGCACGCAAGACCGTCAAAGTCAGATCTGGTAATTAACCTCATTTTTTACTCCTCTGTATGGATTTCAACCGAATATCACACTTCCACTATATATTGTAACTGAATGAAATAAAAAATACAATAGCATAATTATATTTTTGTATAGGTTTGGGGGTGTTCAATAATAGGTGTGTACTGCTTTAGCTGAACTTGCCGTTTTTGCGGCAAGTGTATTTAACTCTTGTTATTACGGGTTTTTTGTTGTAAAATGACCGTGTTGCGCAAGAATAGAGTATAGGGGTACAGCAAATTGAAGACAATTTTCATTGTAGATGATAATGATGTAAATTTATTAACAGCAGAAGAAGCATTATCAGACCAGTTTAACGTATATACTTTTTCATCTGTTGCTGATATGTTCGAACTTTTGATCGATATAAAGCCTGATTTGATATTACTGGATATTGTGATGCCAGAGATGAATGGATTTGATGCAATGACAAAATTAAAAGCCGATACCCGGTATTCAGCAATTCCTGTCATATTTCTAACAAGCCGTAAAGATACAGTAACTGAGGCTCATGGGTTTCAAATGGGAGCGGTTGATTTTATTTCCAAACCGTTTTCTGTACCCGTTCTCTTGAACCGGATAAAAACCCATTTGGATATTGATGATATTATTCGTGAACGGACTGCTATGGTCATACAGCGTACGGAAAAGCTTCAGAGGCTTAAAAACAGCATGGTGTCGGTTCTTGCCGAGATGCTTGAAAGCCGCGATAAGACAACTGGGGGACATATAGAAAGAACCTCTTCATTTTTGCGGCTGCTTATAGAAGCGATGATAGAGAGGGATGTTTATGCGGGCGAAATGACCGGCTGGGATATAGAAACAGTTGTGTCTTCTGCGCGGCTTCATGATGTTGGGAAAATCGCAGTTTCTGATTTAATCCTGAATAAACCCGGTCCTTTAACCCCTGAAGAATTCGAGATAATGAAAACTCATGCGGCGGAGGGCGAGCGCATTATTGATAAAATTATCAGCCAGGCAGGCGGTGAAGACTTTCTTGTTAACGCAAAATTATTTGCAGGATACCATCATGAACGGTGGGATGGAAAAGGATATCCGCACGGAGCAATTGGCGAAGATATTCCGCTGCAAGGACGGATAATGGCAATAATTGATGTTTACGACGCACTTTCGTCCGATCGTCCGTATAAGAAAGCGCTTAATAATAAACAAGTTGTAGATATTATAAAAGAAGGCGCCAGTACTCATTTTGATCCGAAAATTACCAGCGTATTTTTGGAGATAAAGGATCGTTTTCTTGACGAGATAAGAAAGTGAAGTTTCGAATAATGCGCTGGTTTAATGGATGTAAAGCAAAAAAAAATAATTCTAATATTCAATATTCCGGTGATATAACTGAAATAAAAAATTACGCAATAGAAATGGAGCGTCGTTTCAAAGAGGCGGAAGCCGCAAATAAAGCAAAAAACGCATTTCTTGCTAATATGAGCCATGAAATACGCACCCCGATGAACGCAATATTGGGTATAACAGAAATTGAACTGCGTAAAGAAGATATTTTACCCGAGACAGAGGAGGTGTTAGTTAAAATTTACGAATCGGGAAATTTGCTGCTTAATATTATTAATGACATCTTTGACTTATCAAAAATAGAAGCGGGCAAACTGGAAATTGTTCCGGTGAATTATGATCTTCCAAGTCTTGTTAATGACAGTATACAGATAAATCTTCTGCGATATGAGAATAAACCGGTAGAATTCAAGCTTAAAATTGATGAAAACACACCGGTTGATTTATTTGGCGATGAGTTTAGAATCAAACAGATACTGAATAATATTCTTTCTAACGCATTTAAATATACAGATAAAGGAGAAGTAGAGCTTTCTGTAACTGCCCAGCAGTTAAAAAAGCAGGCGGAATTTCAGGATAACGAAAAAACAGAAACAATGATTGTTTTTCGTGTAAGCGATACCGGACCGGGAATTACAGAAGAACAGATACACATTCTTCTTGAAAAGGATACCCATTTTAATATTAAAGCAAATAGCTCTACTATTAGTACTGGTCTTGGTATAAGCCTATCAAAACTTCTCTTGAAAATGATGAATGGTGATATTTCTGTGGAAAGCAAACTGGGAAAAGGCACGGTATTTACCATGCGAATTCCTCAAGTTCGAACCAGTCAGAAAGTGTGCGGAGCCGAACTGGCAGAAAAACTTAAAAATTTTCGCTATCAAACTACATCCATAAATAAGAGAAATAAAGTTCATCGTGAGTATATGCCCTATGGTAATGTTCTTATTGTTGATGATGTAGAGTCTAATATTTATGTTGCCAAAGGGATGATGATGTCATATGGTCTTCAAATTGATACGGCGCACAGCGGATTTGAGGCGATAGGAAAAGTTAAAAACGGTAATGTATATGACATTATTTTTATGGATTACATGATGCCCAGAATGGACGGAATCGAAACGGTAAAAAAAATAAGGGATATTGGTTATAAGCACACGATAATTGCTTTAACGGCTAATGCCGTTGCCGGGCAGGCAGAGTCATTTTTGGAGAATGGTTTTGACGGGTTTATATCCAAGCCTATAGATTCGCGTGAATTAAATCAATATTTAATAAATTTTATACGAAATAAAAAACCAAGAGAAGTTGTAGAAGCCGCTAGGCGTGAGCTGCGTAATGGTAAAAATGAAACCGCGATCTCTTCAGAAAAAGAAGTTTTATCTGAGTTGGAGAAATTCTTTGTAAGGGACGCAGAAAAAATATTAAGTATATTAAGTGAAATATATGAAAAAATGCAGGATGGATATGAGCTTGATGATACAGACATTGAATGTTATATAATTGCAGTGCATGGAATGAAGAATGTCCTTGCTAATATGGGCGAAACAAAATTATCAGAAACAGCTTTATTAATGGAACAGGCGGGAAGAGACCGGGATATAAATGTAATGTCAAACGAGACGCATTCCTTCTTGGATAGTCTTAATCTGTTAATCAATAAGTATAAGCCTGTGTCTTTGACGGCTGCCGATTCAAATAAAAAGGGCGGGCGGTCATTGTCAGATAAAGAAATATCCGATGATGATAAAATTTATTTGCAGGATAAATTAAACGAAATAAGATCAGCATGCGGTAAGTTAGACAAGAAATCAGCCAAGGCTGCTCTTTACGAATTAAAGGGTAGAAAATGGCCGTATCAGATAAATGAAATGCTAGATGAGATTACAGTACATTTGCTGCATAGTGCCTTCAAAAAAATTATAGCCATTATAGAAAATGACCCGGCTGGTTATTTTACAAATCCGGCATTGACATAAAAACATTATGAACATAAACTGAATATTATGAATATATCCACATATACGGTAAAACCGAAACTTCCCCCTGTCCTGAAGCCATTGGAAGAGATTGCCCGTAATCTCTGGCTTTCATGGAATTATGACGCAGTTCAGTTGTTTATTAGACTGGATTATGACTCATGGCTGCAATCACACCAAAGCCCTGTACGGACGCTGGGCATGGTAAGCCAGGAACGGCTAGCGCAGGCTGCAAAAGATGATTCTTATCTAGCCGCGCTTAAAGAGGTCTATGACCGTTTCCAGCGTTATAAAAAGGGAGAAACCTGGTACCGGGGCAGCCATAAAGACGTTTTAGCGTATTTTTCGATGGAATATGGAATGGACGCTTCTTTGCCTATTTATTCCGGCGGTCTTGGAATTCTTTCCGGCGATCACATGAAAACCTCATCAGATATGGGGCTTCCCCTTGTGGGAATTGGACTTTTGTACCGGCAGGGATATTTTCAGCAAATGTTGAATGCCGATGGTTTCCAGCAGGAAAGTTATCCCGAAAATGACTGGTACAATATGCCGGTCGAAAAGAAAATAGGAAAAGACGGTCAGCCAATTAAAATATCGGTGGATTTGGCAGGGCAGCAGGCAGTAGCTCAAATTTGGGAGGTAAAAGTAGGCCGCTCATCACTCTATCTTCTGGATACCAACATCGAAGAAAATACACAGGATATTCGTAATGTTACGGCATCCCTTTATGGCGGTGATAAAGAAACCAGAATGCAGCAGGAAATTCTTTTGGGTATTGGCGGAATCCGTGCATTACGGGCAATGGGAATTAACCCTGCGGCTACTCACATGAATGAAGGCCATGCCGCATTCCTCGGTCTTGAACGTGTCCGCGAATTAATGGACGAGAAAGGTTTCTCTTTTGACGAAGCCCGTGAAGTTGTTTGGCCGACAAATATTTTTACTACGCATACGCCGGTTCCTGCCGGTAACGAACGTTTTGATATCGCCATGATGGATAAATATTTCCGTACGTGGCCGCAGGTGTTGGGTATTTCATGGAAGGATTTTCTTGGTCTTGGCAGAATTAATACCGGTGATGAGTGCGAGACCTACTGTATGACAGTGCTCGCTCTTAAAATGGCGGCCTATGCAAACGGCGTTGCAAAATTGCATGGGGTTGTATCACGTGATATGTGGAAGGATCTTTGGCCGGGCTTGCCTCTTGGCGAAGTACCAATTGGGCATATTACAAACGGCGTTCATCCGCGTACATGGATTTCATCCGGTATGCTCGATCTTTTGGATCGCTACTTTGGTCCCCAGTTTGAAGATAAGCCTACTGACATCGCGGTTTGGGA
>Ga0099364_10004338_pt1 | contig 21532 bp, 19 predicted proteins | sample TergutTh196P3_FD_73070 | JGI IMG/M metagenome (GOLD analysis project Ga0099364, IMG submission 73070) | Microcerotermes parvus P3 segment gut microbial communities from Pointe-Noire, Republic of the Congo - Th196 P3 | ecosystem: Host-associated > Arthropoda: Insects > Digestive system > Gut ... | reverse complement strand
TGGAAAAGGTGGTATTTATGCGATCCGACAAGCGGAGCAAGGATGCGGAGCGCGCGAATAGGCGCATGGAAGCGCCTTTGAGCGAAAAGGAGCGCATAAGTACCACCTTTTCCTAGCGACGTACCAAAAGTTTCCACACCCTGTGACTTGTAACGATACGAAGAGACAATACCCCCGTCCCCTTGGCTCCCATTGCGTTTTTCGAGGATTTGTGTATAATAGAATTATATTTCTCTTGAGAGGATGTGATTTAAATTGGCATTGTTCAGGACTAGCTTCTTTTCAGCCTGCTACCAAAGGCTGACGAGGATGAACGTACTGCTCCCCATTGACGCGCCGCTCCCTCCAGGGATGGTGAGAGAATACAAACCGTATAAAACACTATATCTGTTGCACGGCTATCGGGGTAACTGCGACGACTGGCTATACAATTCAATGATCTCTGAGTTCGCTGTACAATTTGACATTGCGGTCGTTATGGTTGAAGGCGTGAACGGCTTTTATGTCGATCAGCCTGAATCCGGCATTCGCGGCAGCGAATTCATTGGGAAAGAGTTAATCGAGGTCACGCGCAGAACATTTCCTCTATCTGACAAGCGCGAGGATACACTCATCGCCGGATTGTCAATGGGCGGATATGGGACTCTGTACAACTCCTTGAAATTCGGCGACGTTTTCGGACATGCGATTGCGCTATCGACGCCGGTAAAAGTCATTCGCTACGAATCGGAGCACGAGCCTAAGACCATCGAATTCAAACAAACGCCGGGATACTTCAAGGCTCTCCACGGTGATCTGACAAAGGTCTATGATACCGACCGCAACATCGCTTTGCATGCCAAACAAGTCCTTGATGCCGGAAAACCTGTCACTAACCTTTATATCGCCTGCGGGTACAACGATTCGCTTGTACCTGAAAACCGCAAGTTGCATGAACAGTTGCGCAGCATAGGGTTTCCGCATGTCTATGAGGAAGGGGCAGGTTCGCATGAATGGCCGTTCTGGAATGTGTTTTTGCGTCGGGGGCTTGTACACGCCCTGGGAGAGCCTGAAATCGCGCCGCATCCGTTCTGGGTCGAAAAGACCGACTATGAAACGATTATGAGATAAGGGGGGATCGAGATGGCGATGATGCAAGCAAGTTTTTTATCAGACTGTTTAAAGCGCAAAGTCTATTTCAACGCACTGCTGCCAATAGACCCTATGTTTCCCGGAATGTTTCGCGCCCCTTTAAAAACAGCATATCTGCTGCATGGCTATACCGGCTCATGTGACGACTGGTTTACACGGCATTCATTGGGGGCTCTGTCACAGCAAAATAATCTGGCAATATTCCTTCCAAATGCGGAAAACCACTTTTACGTGGATGACATGCAGCGCGAGGATATGTACGGAGAATTTATCGGGCGCGAGCTTGTTGAGTTCACGCGCAAGATATTTCCGCTCTCGAATGCCCGCGAGGATACGATTATAGGGGGAATATCGATGGGCGGATACGGCTCTTTGCGCAACGGTATGAAGTATAGCGAAGTGTTCGGTCATATCGTTGCAATTGCACCGGCAATCATAATAAACGAGTTTAGCGGCCCCGAGTTTCGCCCGGCCATCCCCGGTACGACGCCCGGATACTATGAATCCGTATTCGGCGATCTTGGTACGGCAAAAGAGCGTGATGTTGATGTGTTCCGGCTCTCAAAGGATATGAAGGATGGAGGGACTGAGTTCCCGGACATTTATTTTGCCTGCGGTTCAAATGATAAGCTTGTTTTCGAAAACAGGCGGCTTCATGCGCATCTGACCGAACTGGGTGTCCCTCACGTATATGAGGAAGGGCCGGGTACGCATGATTCGTTTTTCTTTGAACCTCACTTAGCCGCAGGATTTGCAAGAATCGACCTTGATCGCATGCCTGAGATGCCAAACCCGTTGTGGGTGGACTAGACGCGGTCTGCGGACAGAAATGGGTCATGGGTCAGTTACTATTTATTTTTGCGCTCGAAAGGAGCGATATCAAATATGAAATCAAAAATAAGGATTTTCCGTTCAGGAGAACTCGTCTGCGAAACCGAAGGCGCGCAAGGTGAAACGTTGCTCCATTGCATTGGCGCAACCGGGGTATTTCTTGATTCACCTTGCGGCGGGAAAGGGAAATGCGGCAAATGCCTTGTGCGGCTGAGCCCGGATGGAGAGCAGGTACTGGCGTGCCGCACATACGTCGAAGGAGATATGGATGTCTACCTGCCTGACAATCTGGACATGAAAATCGCAGGGGCGTCCGGGGCATCTGCAGTGCAGGCGACAGCGGATAGCGGACAGCGGACAACGGACGGTGGCACGGCTGCGGCTGCGGCTGCGGCTGCGGCGAATGACCAAAGATCAAGGGGCGCTGGGCGGCGGTTTGGTGTTGCAGTCGATATCGGCACTACTACAGTCGTTGCGCACCTTACCGACCTTGAAACATGTGCGCGAGTATCAACGGCGAGCGGTGTCAATGCACAGAGGACTTATGGCGCGGACGTTATAAGTCGCATCCAGTACTGTTCCGAAAACGGACATGAACTACTGACGCGGCTTATAAGGGAACAGCTTGCTTCGCTGATTCAAGAGACGCTGACTGTTTCCGGCGCTGTGTCTGAAAATGTGGAATATGTTTCCATCGCGGCGAATACGATCATGGAGCATCTTGCTGCGGGGTACTCCCCTGTAGGCATGGGTGTTGTTCCGTTCACGCCGATTAGCTTGTTCGGCGAGGAAATGGCGGCGGGAAGCGATTTGCCCATCAATGAAGCTGCAAAAGTTTATTTTGCCCCAGCGATATCGTCCTATGTCGGGGGTGATATAACAGCGGGGATGCTTGCCGCGAGGCTTGAGGATACACAGGGGCCGGTCGTTTATCTTGATATCGGGACAAACGGTGAGATTGTTCTAAAGTCAGGCGACACATATTATTGCTGCGCGACAGCGGCGGGGCCCGCTTTCGAGGGCGCTGAAATAACGATGGGGATGGCGGCTGTAAGCGGCGCTGTCAATCACCTAAAATGGGACAGTGGCTTGAAGTATTCGGTTATCGGGGACGGTTCGCCAAAGGGATTCTGCGGCTCCGGGCTACTTGATGCACTAGCTGTTCTTATTGAAGCAGGCGCTGTCGATGAGACAGGACGTATGCTTGATGCCGACGAGATAGAGCATGATATCGCGGGGCATATTGGCGAGATTGACGGCAAAAACGTTTTTTGGCTTGAAAAGGCTCATAGCGGGGTCTACATTTCCGCCTCAGATGTCAGAAAACTACAATTGGCAAAATCTGCCATCGCAGCCGGGATACAGACATTGCTGCGCCATGTCGGAATAACTGAGGAACAAGTGACCTCGTTTGTGTTGGCGGGAGGTTTCGGAAGCTATATGGATCAGTACAGCGCGGCAAGGGTGGGATTGTTTCCAAAGAGCTTTCTTCCTGTTTCACAAACGCTTGGAAATACCGCAGGAGAGGGCGCGGCGCTCGCGCTGTGTTCCGAAGCTGCGCGAGCGATGCTCAGTGATATGCGCGAGCGGTGCGAATATATTGAGCTGTCTACGAGCATGGTTTTCAATGAGCAGTTCGTGGAGCAAATGATGTTTTAGCTGTTCAAGTTAACCGCGAGGAGGCCTGGTTGAATGGATGAGTCAAAAGACGGCGCTGTGGAAATCCGTAATGAGATGGCTGCTGCAGCGGGCATTTTATTCGCGTACTTACGCGATATGATTTACGACCCTGCAGCAGCTTCGTTGGATATAAGCAAACTGCCGAAAGAGTTCGCAGATGTCGGAAACGGGTTAATGTACTTGTTTCAGCTCATCTCCGAAACAAGAGATCTGGCGAGAGAGCTCTCAAAAGGCAACTTAGATTGCCCGCTGCCTCTGCCCAGCAATGAAATAGCATCCCCCCTGAAGGCTTTGCATTCATCACTCACCCATTTGTCTTGGCAGACACAGCAGGTGGCAAAGGGAGACTATAGCCAGCATGTGGACTTCATGGGTGAGTTTTCGCTCGCTTTTAACTACATGATCGCTCAGCTCAAAAGCCAGCAAGAAAAGAACATGGATGAAAAAGCAAGGCTTGAGCAATATGTGCATTTGATACTCGAGAGTTGCACGAATCCGCTGATGGTTTTTGACGAGATGAGGAAACTTATCTACATCAGCAACTCATGGTTTCATTATTGCAAGTATTTTTCGGAAGAAGAAGCATATGGCAAGGAAATACATGAAATGTTCGCCCATGTCGCGTCAAGTGAACTGATAAAGGATATCAGATGCCTTTATGATGCCGCGATTATCGGCAAGCAGCCGCTTGAAGCAGAGCAGGACATTGATTTCGGCCTCTCTGAAACCGGCGACCATTTCAGGGTGCAGTACACGCCGATGGTGGACATGGGCGGAAACGTAAGAGGCGTGATGGTCTTTTTGTTTGACTTGACAGAAAGCGACCATGCGCGCAAAACGGCTGAGCAAGCGCGCGAGGTTGCGGAGCGGTCGTCACGCATGAAGTCATCTTTTCTTGCGAAGATGAGCCATGAGCTGCGGACGCCGATGAACGCGATTATAGGTACGGCACAGATACAAATGCAAAGCGATAACATTCCGAAAGGTTATTCAGAGGCTTTCGAAATGATCTACAACTCCGGTAGCGGGCTGATGGGGATCATCAACGATATTCTCGATATGTCAAAAATAGAGACGATGGATGAAGATGAAATTGGCGCTGAGTCCGCAGGGAAGCCGCATACGTTGACATTTCAGGGAGATACTCAGCATGAGCAGACGCAGATTTCACGCGAACCGATGCCATATGGGAGGGTATTGGTCGTGGATGACGTTGAGACGAATCTTTATGTGGCGCAGGGACTTCTGGCGCTTTACGAGCTGAGCGTAGAAACGGCGGACAGCGGGTTTAAGGCGATAGAAAAGGTGGCAGAAGGGAATAAATACGATGTGATTTTCATGGATCACATGATGCCGCTGCTCGATGGGATGGAAACGACGCAGAAGTTGCGGGAAATGGGGTATCAGCCCGCAATCGTGGCATTGACGGCAAACGCGCTTATAGGAGATGCCGAGGTTTTTTTGCAAAATGGCTTTGACGCTTTTCTTTCAAAGCCGATAATCGCGCAGCATTTAAACGATGTGCTTAACAAGTTTGTCCGAGACATGCATCCGGAAGAAGCAACGAAATATAAATCGCAGGCGGCGGCAGACTCTACGTCACAGAATCCTGAGATAGACCCAAAGCTGCTGAAACTGTTTGTGCGCGATGCCGAGAAGGCGGTGTCGGCACTGCGGGCGGCATTTGCCGAAGATAATGCGAAGCTGCTGGCAACTAACGCTCACGCAATGAAATCCGCGCTTGCAAACATCGGCGAGCATGAAAAATCCGCTGCAGCCGCATCTCTTGAAAAAGCGGGACACAGCGGTGATAAAGAATTTATTGCTGCAAATGCGGAGGGTTTTATCGAAGCGCTTGAGAGTTTGATCAATGAGTTTAGCCCTGCTCAAACCAATGATCATGTCGACGAAGACGTGCAGGAAGACAGGGAGCTCCTCAAAGAGCAGCTCCTTATCATCCATGCGGCCTGTGAGGATTATGACGACTCAGCGGCCTATGAGGCGCTCGATTATCTCGATGGCTTGCAGTGGGCAAAAGGAACTTCCGATGCCCTAGAGAGAATCCGCGAGAAATTGTATCTGCACAGCGACTTTTCGGACGCGGCAGAGCAGAGCATGCAAATGATTGAAGCGATAGGAGCACAAAAATAGTCTCAACCGGAGCACTTTCATCGGCATAAATATGCCTAATTCATACCGGTCTGTTCTCTTTATAATATTGCTGACCGCTCTTTAGCAACTCGTCGTTTATAAACTCATTTCGGTCCGGATTGCTCATGGCACCGCCTGAAATGAATAAATATCCAGGGAGCAGCTTGGATGTCATATCACGGACATGCGCGCGAATTTCTTCTTCCGTCGTGTTCGGAGCATCCATAAACCACGAGTTCAGCATTACACCGGCAAACGCGATTTTATCGCCAAACATTTTCTTGCATTCATACGGGTCGTTGCAAATATGCACAGCATTCCAAGAAACAGCCCCCATTGCGGCTATTTCTTCGACGAGCGGAACCAGATACCCGCAACAATGATGTTCATACATTACACCTTTCGATCTTATATTATCAATTACCCTTTGTAAATGAGGCTTGATCAACTCACGCCATGTTTCCGGCGACATAAACAGCCCTTGCCCGGAACCATAGTCGTCATTCATCGCTAAAATATCCGGTTTGTAGTAATCAATGTAGTAATTATGCAGCTTGATTTTATGATCGGCAACCATGCTGAAAAAATCATACATGGCTTCAGGTTCAATCAACAAACTTGATAAAAGCTCTGTCGCTTCTATCATCGAAAAGGCACGTTCCCATATCCCGATCGGATCCCTTACCATAATTAGGTTGTTTTCACGGTCTAATTGCAAATTTTCAGCTTCAAACCTTGATTTCCAATCGATGGCGTCAAGGTCGGGGATTGTGACATACTCGCGCCATTTAGAGACATCCTTGATAATGTAATTTGTTGCGTCGGGATTATAGGCTTTTGCACTCGGCTCATATTTCCAATTCTGACCAAAAAAGTCAATCTCGTCGATTTCACCCACCCAATTCGCCTGAGTCAGCGTGAACAGTTGTCCTTGCCCGACAGTGCGGATGAATTGAACGTCCTGCGCTAGCGGCAGATAGTCAGGCTCCTCGTGCTTATAAATGCGAAGCATGTTTTCTCTTGGTGTTATTGCCATAACCATTCCTCCCTATAAAATAGTAATTATTTAGTAGTCTCTCAAATCTCAGCAGCTTGTCCGCTGATTAAATTACTAACCCACATCTCCTGTCTTTACTCTGCTTCGTCTTTTTGCCGCTTATTGCCAAAATAATTCAGAATTTGAAGCGCGAGGACTAACACCCCCATCACGACAAAAATCCCCAGCATTCCAAACAGAAAAATACGTAAACTCTCCATTATCATATCATAAATCCTCCTTTATCATCTTGCAATTAGATTCAATATCAAGCCTCCGATGATAACGCTTGCTACCTGTCCGCCGACATTGACGCCGGCTGCGTGCATAAGCAAAAAATTACTCTTATCTTCCATGAGTCCCATTTTATGCACCACACGGCTGCTCATGGGAAAAGCAGAAATGCCGCAGGCGCCAATCATCGGATTGATTTTATTCTTTGCAAATAAATTTATGAACTTGGCAAACAGTACACCGCCAACGGTGTCAACAATAAACGCGAACAATCCGAGAGCCATGACGAGCAGTGTCTGCGGCGTCAAGAATGCGTTCGCTTGCATTGTAACCGACACAGCGATGCCAAGAACAATCGTTATTATGTTTGCGAATGCATTTTGTGCGGTTTCGGATAAACTTGCCACAACCCCGCACTCTCTGAGAAGATTGCCAAACATCAGAAAGCCAACGAGAGCGACGCTGCGCGGCGCGATGATCCCTGAAATAATAGTGACCACAATGGGAAAAAGAATGCGCACCAGTTTTGAAACATTCTCTTTTTTATATGGCATCCGTATCATACGCTCTTTTTTTGTGGTGACCAGCTTTATGAATGGAGGCTGTATAATCGGAACCAAGGCCATATAGCTGTAAGCCGCTACTAAAATTGCCCCCATATATTGGGTATTATAGTAATTTGCCACAAATATCGCAGTGGGTCCGTCCGCCGCTCCTATGATGCCGACGGCAGCCGCATCCTGAAGGGAGAAAGTACCGGGTATTAAATAGCCGATAATGCAGGCGACGGTCAATGTTGCAAAAACTCCGATATGCGCTGCAGCTCCAAAGAAAAGCAACTTGGGGTTGCTGAGCAGCGGCCCGAAATCAATCATTGCGCCAATGCCGATGAATAGCAGGAGCGGGAACAGTTCATTTGCGACTCCTGCTTCAAAGAGAATGCTCAATGGGCCATGCTCTGTGATTCCGTCAATGACCTGCGTTATCGCGCCGGTAAACGGCAAATTGACTAATAGCGCGCCAAATCCCAAAGGAAGCAGCAATGTCGGCTCCATTTTCCGCCCGATAGCAAGGTATATTAATATACCGGCGAGTACCCACATCACCAACATTTTGATAATGTCGGCGGTCGGCATTGACGTAATGTTGCCGATTATGGAATCAATAAAATCGCTCATTTGTATCCCCCATAGTAATTGCTCAGTGGGTATCCGAAAAACTCGCAATGGTTACAGTCTGCACACAAATTTTGGCCGATAACACAGGTTTTCACAGTAGTGCTCGTGCATTGGCTGTAACCAACCTGTGTTTTTCGGATACCCACTGAGCAATTACCCCACATATTAATTTTGTTCATCATAGCAGAAAATAATGCGCAAAACAAGTAGCACTGCGTTTCGTGGCCCGTCTGAGGTTACATATTTTACTTCACATTTTGTTAGTGAATTTTTTGGTGAATTATTTTTTTTGAGCTAATATGCAACTAATCAAATTTTGTCTGAAAATAGCATCGTGCTAATCAATATATTACTAATCGACACATCGCGTACCCATACTTGACGATTCATTGGTGATAAGTGTGAGTCAGACTGTGAAAATGATGGCACGCCTAAATTGAATGAATTACGGGAAAAAAATACATCACCCTATATAGTGAGCAGTTTTTCTCAATATACAGGATGTTGCCATTCATTTATGATTTCCTAAAATCGCCTCATACTAATATATATATCACTAATATACATGTATAAATTATTTTGTGCGGCACTTCCGTGCTATACCTCAAATTCTTGAAAATCCGCGTGTATGTCCTCATCTGTCAGCCCGCCTTTTGCCATTTCAAAGCTGTTGCTGCCCAGAATATCCCCAACGCTCTTGTGCGGATTTTGGTGGAGTATTCCCACAAGCTCAATGAAATCCCGGATAATTTCGCGCGGGGTTATATGGGTGTCGGCGCCGACACGGTTATATTCCACCGTAAGAAAGTAGACAAGGTCGTCGTGTTTCAGCGAAGGCACATAGCTATAAAGCTGCGCATGGGTATCGCGCAGCTTTTCCACAAGTACGTACATTTCCTCCTGCGTAAGCATCTGCAGCCTTATAATCGGGGCGGACAAATCCTTAAAACCGTCAGACGAAAAGTGACCCTCGCTGAGCCTTGACCGCAGCGCCTCATAACTGAACACACCTTTGTATTTATCTTCTATGCACTGAGGCGTACCGCCCATCAAAAATCCGATGTGTCCGGCTTTTCCTTGCAACACATCGTTATATATCGTAAGAATCTTCTCATAATTATTGTGTCTTGTGATTGAGTTCGGAATTTTGAAGATATTGACGAGTTCGTCAATTAGTACCAACAGCCCTTTATACCCCGCGCTTACTAAAAATACCGCCAATATTTTCAGAAAATCATACCATGTCTCGTCGGTCACGATAAAATTGATGTCCAAATCGGCTTTAGCCTCCCTGCGGGAAGCATATTCTCCTCGGAACCACTTGAGAACGTTGCTCTTCATCGTGTCATTGTTTTGCCGGTAGGCTCTCCAGTATGTGACAATAGCTTTTGCGAAATCGAACCCGTTTACCATCCCTTCAAGCGAACCGGTGACTGCGTATATTTGCTTTTCCACCTGCTTTTCTAAATCGTCACCATCCAAGTCTGTCCGCGCTTTGACCGATGCCTGAATGCCTGATATCCATTTCTCAAGTATCAGCGGGAGAGCGCCCCCGTCAGGTTTTGATTTCGTCGATAAATTCCGGAGCAACTCCTTATACGTCGCAAGCCCCTGGCCCTTCGTCCCTGCAAAGCGGCGCTCGGGGGAAAGATCCGCGTCAACGACGGCAAACCCCTTGGCGGTGGCGTAATTGCGGATGGTCTGCAGAAGAAAACTCTTCCCGCTTCCGTATTTTCCAACTATGAACCGGAATGATGCGCCGCCGTCCGAAATCATGTCTATGTCGTGCAGGATTGCCGCTATCTCCTGTGCCCGGCCCACTGTGATATATTCCAGTCCTACCCGCGGCACAACGCCTCCTTTGAGCGCATTTATAAGGATATTCGCAATCCGCGCAGGAATTTGATTATTCATGGTATCTTCTATTCCCCGCCATCACACCGCTAAAACTTGTAATACACCATCTTTCGCAGTCAGTCCAACCTGTTTCACAGGGCGGACATAATTCGATATCATTTCCCCGGCTATTCTGTCTTCGATTTCCTTTTGGATGAGTCTGCGTAGATTTCTCGCACCGTATGCTTGCGAAAATGACTTTTCCGTCAGATATTCGATCAGACTGTCATCAAAACGCAGCTCTATTGGCTTTTCGGCCATAGCATCGCGCAGTTCCCCTAGCATAAGCCGTGCTATTTCCTTGAAATCCTCCTCGGAAAGATGGTTAAAGTATATGATTTCATCCACCCTGTTTATGAATTCGGGTCGGAGGAAATCCTTCAGCGCCTTTTCTGATTTTTCCTTCCCTTGCTCGTCCGCCGTGCGGTTGAATCCAACCGCTCCATCTTTTTTATCGCTGCCTGCATTCGTAGTCATGATAATGATAGTATTCTCAAAATTAATCATTCGTCCATGCGCATCGGTAATCCGTCCATCATCAAGGATCTGGAGCAGTATATTCATCACATCGGGATGCGCCTTCTCAATCTCGTCAAAGAGTACCACACTATACGGTTTTCGACGAATCTTTTCTGTGAGCTGACCAGCTTCGTCGTACCCGACATAACCCGGCGGTGAACCGATAATCCTAGACACAGTGTGCTTTTCCATAAATTCGGACATATCGAGCCTGATAAGCGATTCAGGAGTATCAAACATGTCGGCTGCAAGCCTTTTTACTAGTTCTGTCTTGCCAACGCCGGTCGAACCGATGAATATGAATGATACCGGCTTGCGTTTAGGAGATATGCCAACGCGGTTTCGTTTGATTGCGGCGCACACGTTATCAACGGCGTCGTCTTGCCCTATTATGTGCTCCTTTAAGCGCTTGTCGAGCTCGGAAAGCCGTTTGTACTCATCTTCGCGGATACTTGAGGCCGGTATCTTAGTCCACAGCTCGATAACTCTTGCCAAGTTGTCAATCGTCAGGGCAGGCGCACCCTCCCGCTCCAGATCATCGTATTCGTTCGTTAGCCTCAAATCAAGGCTGCGTATTTCCGCCAGACGCGCATAATCATTCGAGTTCGGCGCAGAGATGATCATCTCGCGCTCTTTTTGCAGATCGTCCTTTTCCTTGCTAATCGCGTCTTTACGCGCGATAACCTCGCTCTTAAGATTCATATCGGAGCAAGCTTCATCTATAAGATCTATCGCCTTATCAGGCAGAAATCTGTCGGTTATATAGCGCTCCGAAAGGACAACAGCTTGCTTTGCCATCTCGTCAGGTATAGAGACCCCGTGAAAAGACTCGTAATAGTGCTTTATGCCCATTATTATCTCGATTGTCTCTGCAATCGACGGCTCCGTGACGACAACCGGCTGGAATCTCCTCTCGAGCGCAGAATCCTTTTCGATATGCTTTCTGTACTCGTTGAACGTCGTTGCGCCTATTACCTGTATCTCCCCGCGCGAAAGCGCAGGTTTCAGTATGTTTGCCGCATTCATCGAGCCTTCTGCGTCTCCTGCTCCAACAAGACTGTGTACCTCGTCAATAACCAAAACCACATTGCCGTGAGACCTTATTTCCTCCACCAGCCCTTTCATGCGGCTTTCAAACTGTCCGCGGAACTGCGTTCCGGCAACAAGCGCTGTCAGGTCTAGCAGAAAAACCTCTTTATCGCGCAGCTTGTGAGGAACGTCACCGTCGAAGATACGCTGGGCAAGGCCTTCGGCAATTGCCGTTTTACCGACACCGGGTTCACCGATAAGACAGGGATTATTCTTTTGCCTGCGGTTGAGTATTTGGACAACACGTTCGGTCTCAACCTCGCGTCCGACAATTCTGTCAAGCTTTCCGTCTGAGGCTTTGCGCGTGAGAGATATGCAATAGTTCTCAAGATACTTGCGCTTTTTCCCTCCCTGCTGCCCGCCGCGCTCCTTATCATTTTGATCGCGATTCGATCTTGGGAAATCGCGCGGAGGAGTGTCGTCAGGGCCTCCAAAAAGCCTGTTGAGAAAAGGGAACGTAGCTGTCTTACCTTCGTCTGTGTTGTTTTCTTGCTCGGTAAGACTCTCAATCCCGCCCATTGCCTCCATCATTTCATCGGTAAGGCTGTCAAGATCTTCATCGGAAAGACCCATCCTCCTTATTATATCCTCAACGGGCTTAATATTCATTTCACGCGCACATTTTAAACAGATACCCTCATTCGAGGATTGCCCGTTTTCAATTTTCGTAATGAATATTACAGCCGCGTTCTTACTGCATCTTGAACAAAGTGTTGGTCGCATAAAAATACCTGCCTTATCTATTACCTTGCGGGTTTGAAACTTTTCTAAAAACAAGAGCTTCGCTCTCCTGCCTTCTATCTCTAACCCATGTTCCCTAATCCCTGCGGTCGCAGGCTGCCGTTGTTTTCCTGTTTTTCATTAGTTTGATGTACGTTCTAATATAACATGCAAGCGCTAATAGCATCAACGCTATTGCAAACGAAATGAGCGCTATGGCGGCGCTGTCCGATATATTCCTGAACAACATAAGTGCCACGCAAACGATAAAAAATACAACTGTCGACGTTTTGCCAAGCAAGTTGGGCGGCTGAATGTCCGCGCGAGCTACCTTGTGTATTACTAATCCGCCAATCGCCATCATTAATTCCTTGATGCCTGCAATAAGCACAGCCCAAACCGGTATTATGCCGTCTATCGTGATGCACGCCATAACCGATATTACCATGAGCTTGTCTCCAAGCGGATCAAGAACCATACCGGCCTTAGACGAAGCCTTAAGTCTACGCGCCAGAAAACCATCAAAAAAGTCGCTGATTGACGCAATCGCGTAGACAATCGCCGGATACAGTTTTGTATCGCCCGGATCTTGCGAACTGGTAAAATACACCAAGATAAACACAGGCACCAAACATATCCGAAAGATTGAAATTAAATTCGGGACAACCCTCATCCCGCGCCACCTCTCTCGTCCCCCATGGACTCTGTCATACCCCGAGCATATTTGCTATTAGGTTATTATTTACGAAATATTTAAGAACCGACGTTCCTTCCAACGTTTCCACAGCCAACAGACCTGCATACCTAACAATTGTGGCCAATGTCAAAACAATGATAAACCCTTTCATAAATCCTAATACTGTTCCGGTTACGATGTCAATGATTTTTAACCCCGGCAAAGAAAAAACAAAACCGATCAAGTTTCCGGCAACCGCGAAAACAATCGCCAGAAGTATAAACGCTATGCCAAACACAGCGACGAACGCTATAACGGAGGACAGTTTATCAGATATCAAGTCCGAAAGAAAGCCGGAGGATGTTCTTCCGCTGCCTGAATCTTCCGTAGTCATTTCTGCAATACGAACAGCAGGGGCTTCGGATAACCCAATCCGCCGAACTGCCATGTAGGATGTAACAAAGGTATCAACTTCATCTCCGTACTCGCTGAGATCGTGTATAAGTTCCTCCTCCATAATTTCAACGAGTGCGGTATCGACGACTCCGCCGATGAATGGGTTTAGCATTTCATTAAACTCACCGGAATAAGCTGTTGCAATTACACTCGCGAGAAACAGAGAAATAACAAGTGCCACAATGCCGAATACACCCCGCAAAAGCCCGTTATTATAGCCGCGCCAAGCGCAAAACGCAATAATAGCAAAAACCGACAAATCAAGCGCAAATGTTAACATTTTTCAATAGTCCACTCAATATTTTCAATTCTCAATTCTGAAGATAACCGCTGAATGGTCGCCTGCCGCCAGAACGTTACCGTTGCGGAGAGTCAAAACCTTAGCAGCACCCGATGCAGACACTGATTTTTCAGATATAGGAAGCGCTTCAAGCGCATTATTAAAAACAATAAGTCCATCAGTTCGAAGAATTGTGAGATAACCGTCGTATGACGACATAGATATAATCTCTCTTTCCGTTTCAATCTCTCCCAGAAGCGTTCCCTTTTCATCGAGAGTCAACAGCTTCCCGTTATGGCCAACACTATACTCCAGTAAGTGCAAAGCAATAATGCTTCCGTCAAGCGTATAGCTCCCCAAACGCTTGCTGTCAAAACCATACAACTCCGTATCTTTGCCGTTACTGTCAACAATGAACAGAGAATCTGTAGATATTGCAAGCACATCCCCATCCGCCAGATAACGTATATCAAGAATCAGGCACCCCGGCAAGTTAAAGACCCTGTCGACATTTTCGCTGCTGAGATTATAAAACGTTATCCTGCTGCCATCGTCTGTCAGATTAAGGATAGCCACACTTCTGTTATCGGGCGATACCACTGCGGACAGTACATAGCCCGTTGCCATGCGCACCCTGTACACATCCCTGCCTGCATTGTTATACACGGATACAGTGCCCCTTGTGACCCCGCTTTCTTGCGTACAAACGGAAATCCAGCCGTTCCGGTTTATTGAGACCGAAACAATCGCGCCGCCGGTATTTATCGATGTAATAACTTCCGTTTTATTAAACACCCGCACAGCGGTGCCACCTATATCGAATGCGGCGGCACGTCCGTTTTGAGCCGTCATTGCAGGAGAGGTCATTCGGAATGAATCCCTAAGCGTTTCGTTGCCGTCCGCATCCAGTACCTGTATGCCCAACGTACCTGCAGCGGCAAAAGAATCTTCAAGATCTGCGAACACCCGGTTGCGCCCAACATCAAAATAATACTCATCCGCCAACTCAACAGATCCGCGACCGGAGAACAATCCGAAGACCCGAAACAATCCGGACTCATTGCCGGTAATAAGCGCTATCGCGACATACGTCAGAACGGCGAAAGATATAAGCGAGAACACAATTCTGACCAATCTGCGTCGTAAAAGCTTTTCCTTATTAGGGTTTTCATCCATACTTCATTGTTCTCATTTTCGATGCCTCCAAACCCCGTGCGATTCTCGCGCTGTGTAGTATACCATGTTCTATTAAAAAAAGAAACAAAAATTACGTAAACATTTTACCGATCGCACCATCATACCATATCTGCGTCATATAAAGCCCTTCCGGCGGTACTGTCGGCCCGGTCAGCCTGCGATTTTTTTGCTTTAGAAGACGCGGTAAGTCGTCTGATAATATCTTACCCTCCGAGACATATAACAGCGTCCCCGCCATAGCCCTCGCCATATTGTACAAGAAACCGTCCGCGCAGACTTTCAATTCGATGATGCCGCCACTCTCCTCAATCTCATACCAATAAACAGTCCTGACCGTCGTCTTGGTTTCGGTTCCGGACGATCGCACAGCGGCGAAATCATGCGTACCGACGAAATGCTCCGCAGCGTCGCGCATAGCGCCTAAATCCAACTTTTGCGGATAAAAGTACGCCCTGCCCGCAAAAAATGGGTCGCGGATCCTTGAATTATATATTCTGTACGTATATTCTTTTTTTATACATGACAGATTTGCGTCAAAGTCATCCGGTGCATAAACCGCTCTTTGTACGGCGATATCCGGAGGTAGCAGAGAGTTGACTGCGAGCGGCAGCCGCTCAGGCGGGATGCTTGACGATGTCCGGAAATTAAAGCAGTAACGTTCCGCATGAACACCGGCATCGGTCCGTCCGCAACCATGTACCTTTACGACGTGCCCGCATAGGCGGGACAGTGCTGCTTCTATAGTACCGGCGACGGAAATATCGAACTTTTGCACCTGCCAGCCATGATATCTTGAACCATCGTACATCAGCCGCGCTGCAATGTTATTCATATCTGCCATATCCGAGCCCGCCCAAGCAGTATTACAGCGGTAAGTACAATAGCTCCGCAAAGCAATGCTGCGTAATCGCGTCCGGCAGTTTTCAGAGTTCTCATCCGTGTCCTGCCTATGCCGCCGTGGTAACAGCGACTTTCCATAGCGACCGCCAATTCGTCGGCGCGTCTGAACGCGCTTACAAACAAAGGGATGATAATCGGCAAGATGGCCTTTGCCCGCTTAATAAGTCCGCCTGTTTCAAAATTCGCTCCGCGAGCTTTCTGTGCGCTCATTATTTTGTCGGTTTCCTCAATGAGCGTCGGTATGAACCGGAGCGCAATGCTCATCATCATCGCAAGCTCGTGGATTGGCAGCTTGATTTTTTTCAGCGGTCCCATTATCTTCTCAAGTCCATCCGTAAGCGCTATCGGAGACGTTGTATATGTAAGAAGAAACGAGCCGACTATTAGCATAGTAATCCGCAAACCCATAAAAAAAGCGGCAAACAGGCCTTCCCTTGAGATCGTAATGCCATGAAACTCGAATACTGTGGTCTCTCCTTTGATGAAGAAAATATTTAATATCACGGTGAATAAAATCAAGACAAGAACCGGGCGCAGGCCGCGCAGCACAGCTTTCGGCTTTATCCTCGACAGAAAAAGGCATGTCACCAGTACGCAGAACATTAGCGCATAACCCACGACCTCACTCGCCATAAAAAGTGCCGTGATATATACAACTATGAGGGCAAGTTTTGTGCGAGGGTCGAGTCTATGGACAATCGTTCTGCCGGGGAAGTACTGCCCAAGAGTAATATCCTTAAGCACGACCGCTACCCCCCTTATCACTAATCACTGTCCCCTGTCCCTTGCACGGCGCACTGCGCAAAGCGCCCAGCGCAAGCCGCAGTTGAGGTAGAGTGTGAATATCAAGGCTGATAGGCAGCCCCATCGCGTGCAAGCGCTGAGCGACAAGCGCCGCTTTCGGCGCGGAGAGGCCCATGGCCGATAGACGCTCGCCCTCGGAAAACACGCTCGCCGGCGTCCCATTCATAACTACGCCGCCATTTTCAAAAATTATTATCCTGTCGGCATTACTCGCAACGTCTTCCATATTATGCGACACCATTATTATTGTAGCGTCATGTGCGCGTTTGTAGTTCATGATGTTCCCAATGATCTCTGCACGACCGCGCGGGTCAAGTCCGGCAGTTGGCTCATCAAGCACTAAAACCTCCGGATGCATCGCAATGACTCCGGCTATTGCGGCGCGGCGCTTTTCCCCGCCCGACAGTTCAAAAGGTGATTTTTCCAACAAAGATTCATCTAACTGCGCGAATCCCGCTGCCTCAAGAACGCGCTCGCGAATTTCCTGCTGCGGCAGTCCCATATTCTTAGGGCCAAAAGCAATGTCTTCAGACACTGTCGTCTCAAAAAGCTGGTACTCAGGGTATTGAAATACAACCCCAACCTTGAATCGAATTTGGCGCGTCTGCTCCTTCGACTCATGGACATCTCTCTCATTATAGAACACATGCCCGGATGTTGGCTTAAGCAGTCCGTTCAAATGCTGAATAAGCGTTGATTTTCCCGAACCGGTATGCCCGATAATGCCAAGATATTCCCCCTTCTCGGCCTCGAAATCAATACTGTGGATAGCAACGCGCTCAAACGGCGTGCCTACGCTATAAATATGGGTAAGCTTTTCAGTTCTGAGTAAAGGCAATAGCCAAAATCTCCTGTTCCTTAGTCACTTGTGGTCGAAGACCGTTTATTCTTGCGGATGTCATAACGCCAAATGGCGATTATGGTTGACGTCATGTTGCATACTTCTGTAAACGTTCCTGTGTACATGGCTGCGGTCAAATTGTAAACGATCATACAGCATTGGGCAAACAGCGAAGTTCTTCTCAGCCATTTCATTTCATCTTGCCATGTGCCCCATGTTTTTCCCACAGTAGATACGAAGGGAAAAATGCTTAAAATGTCTTGCCATGACAAATATGTAGAGATCGTGAGAATAACCAAAAAAACAATCAATACCGCAAGCGAAGGTTTCAAGTCTTTTCTTTTGTAAAGATAAAACACAACGCTGCGAATGGCAATGATGGTAAAAGTAACGACACCCGTGATTCTGTTTGTCAAGGCATATTGTGCAACAAAAAACAATGCTCCGCCCGTTTGCAACAAAAGAAAAGCTTCTTTTTTGCGTTGCTGCAAAGAAGCAACATATAAAATCAGAGTCATTACACCAAATATTTGCACTAGAATAAAGTCATCCAAGCTATTAGCTCCCCTCGCGTTTCGCAGACCGCCTAATTGCCTAAGGAATTGTTACGGAATAAAGTGGACAGGATTGCCGCAGGATTTTTTGCGGCAGGCGAGGCAGAAAAACGCAGTAGTGCTATGTGCCTTGTAAGTTTTTCTAACGAAGTATGCCGCAAAAAAGACAAGGCAAGATGTCAAGTTTATTCCGTAACGATTCCTAATGCTGCGAATATCGACAGTGCGCATTCTTCCACAGTCAGCGCGTCGAGCGTGACATCAAATCCGTCATTTTTCAGCCCATGCATGATCGAAACAGTCTCCGGAACGCTGAGCCCCGCATTTCTCAATGTCTCAATATCGAGGAATACTTCGCGCGGAGCGCCGTCCATAACTATCTCCCCGCCTGACATGACGACGATTCTATCCGCATCAATGGCTTCTTCCATATGGTGCGTTATCAGCACAACCGTGACTCCGTGGTTGCAGCGCAGATCACGGATAACTTTAATTATGCTCTCTCTGCCAAGCGGGTCGAGCATCGCTGTCGGCTCATCAAAAACAATGCACTCCGGGTTCATAGCCAGCACACCCGCTATTGCCACACGCTGCTTCTGTCCGCCTGAGAGCAAGTGCGGCGCATGTTCCCGATATTCGTACATACCCACGATATTCAGTGCTTCATCAACGCGGCGGCGTATCTCGTCCGGCGGGTATCCAAGGTTTTCCGGCGCGAAAGCGACATCCTCCTCGACGACCGTCGCTACTATCTGGTTGTCCGGATTTTGGAACACCATGCCTATCTGTCTGCGTATTTCTATATGCAATTTCTCATCGGCGGTATCAGCTCCGCCGATGTAAACATTTCCGCCCTGCGGAAGAAGAATGGCATTGAAATGTTTAGCAAGTGTCGATTTACCGGATCCATTATGACCCAGTATAGCGACAAATGTACCTCTTTCTATTTCAAAATCAAGCCCATTTAGAATAACCTTAGGCATTATATCATCCGCCTGAGTATAAGAAAACAAAAGATTTTCAGTTTTAATAATAGCTTCCATTCGGCACTAAGTGAGATGGGGGGCGCGAGACAGCGTGCACTCTCCCCTAACCTCTTTCCTCTCTTATACTGCGAAGCTGTGTCTCAGGCGTCCACCGGCACGCCGCACCGCATGGCAACGCAAAACCGCTTGACGACACCGGAATTCCAAGCTCGCCGCTATCCGCGCTCCCTCCCAACAAAGACTGTGCAATATATGAAAGCACTGAGGATGACAGCCCGGTTGTATATGAGTTTATCAGCACGAACAAAGGATCGTCGCTCAGAACCCCGCTGCATAGCTTTAAAAAGTCATATAAGCTGTCCTCAAGTTTCCAGACTTCACCCGAAGGCCCTCTGCCGTAAGATGGAGGATCCATTATCAGCGCGTCGTATCTGCGTTCGCGCCGTATCTCGCGTTCTACGAATTTCGCACAGTCGTCGACAATCCATCGTATAGGCTTATCTTTCAACCCCGAAGCATTGGCGTTCTCCCTCGCGCGCGAAACCATGCCTCGCGCGGCGTCAACATGGCAGACATCCGCTCCTGCTGCTGCTGCAGCCAGCGTTGCTCCGCCGGTATACGCAAAAAGGTTTAAAACACTGATCTTGCGACCGGCTGAGCGTATTTTGTTTGTGATGTAATCCCAGTTCACAGCCTGCTCCGGGAAGAGGCCTGTATGTTTGAAGTTCATCAAGCTGACATTGAACGTGAGGTTTCCGTAATTGACCTGCCATCTATCCGGCAGGTCACCGGAACTCCACCGACCGCCTCCCGTCTGTGACCGTTCATAGCAAGCATGTGCCGCCCCCCAATCGGGATGCTCTTTCGGCGTCCGCCATATTGCCTGCGGGTCGGGTCTTATTGTTATAAACCGCCCCCATCGCTCCAACCTTTCACCGCAGGAACAATCAAGCAGTTCGTAATCAATCCATTTGTCGGAAATCCACATGGCAGCGTCTCCCATCGGGGTGGAGACTCACACCTGCGGTTGTCCCCGACGCCCTGTGTTTTAAAGCTCACACATTATAACAAGTCAATGCGGTCAAGTCAAGGAGACAAAACCCCCGTCCCCTTGTCTCCCTCCGGCAGCGCGAAGGATAGCTTCGATGTTTCCCTTTGAGGCACCCATAGGCACTCCGCCGCCTACGCTTAGGATAAGCCCTTTTGCGCTTCCGTTATTTGCCTCTTTATAGCGTGTAATAACATCTGTTGATAGCGCATACACCTCGTCCGGCATCTGATTCCGCAGAGACATTGGCGGAACATTCCCAAGCAAAACCACTGAATCGCCAACCATTTTGCGAGTATCGCCGATATCCTTGCCATGGGTAAAGTTGAACACATCAACGCCCAAATCTGCCATATAGGGGAAGCATATATCATTGTCGGTATCGTTATGGAACAGGTGAACGCATTCGGGAAAAGCAGAAAATATTTCTTTCAGATAAGGATGCGCGAACTCTTCGTAATCATCTTTGCTAAAGAATCCGGTAACGTCATCAAGCACCAATATGCCGGAGGCGGTTTTTACGTTTTCCAGCTGCACCGTTAGCCAGTCTTTGCACAGTTTTGTCGTAATTTTCAAAAGCCTATGCAAAGCATCCGGCTCCATTTTCGCGCATAGCAGCATTTCCGTAAGTGCAAAAAGATGCGAAGCAATTGTCAGCGGACCTCTGGTGCTGACAATATTGATTTCCTCTCCGATTTGGTCTAACCGGGGTTTGATATAGCGCTGCAGATTCAAAAGTATAGGCATAAAACCGTTTTTTCGCGGATCGGGAGCTTTGAGCGTGTCTATGATGTCAGTATCGTCAACCGAGTCGATTATGTGGTGAACGACAGGCAGGTTATCATCATAAAAATCAATGCGGCAGCCGAATCCGGACGACTCAGTCGACATGCCGTACTCCGCCCACCAATCGGGCAAAAACAAAACATCCGGGAAATCGGCTTTTATTTTCAGATAAGCATTAAACCATTCCTCAGGACGTGCGTAGAAATCAATAAAAGTCATGCCGCAATACCCCGGCATCCACGGGCTATCGACAATGAGGCCGACCGGAAGCTCTTGATTCTCCCCGCTCAGAACTGAATTAAAAAGCGACCATTGAGAATTGTTCAAACTCATACACCTCCCTATAGAAGCGAGTGTTACTGTTGCTACCTCCGTCATTGCGGGCTTGACCCGCAATCCCCCGTGGAATGCGGTAGATTTGCCGACAGTAATCCGTAATCTAGCACAAAACCCGCAGGGGATTGCGGCTCGGAGGCCGCAATGACGAGTGTTTTGGGCAGGACGCGAATAGTAAAAACGATTGTTACAGATTCCACGGG
>Ga0099364_10004337_pt1 | contig 21533 bp, 19 predicted proteins | sample TergutTh196P3_FD_73070 | JGI IMG/M metagenome (GOLD analysis project Ga0099364, IMG submission 73070) | Microcerotermes parvus P3 segment gut microbial communities from Pointe-Noire, Republic of the Congo - Th196 P3 | ecosystem: Host-associated > Arthropoda: Insects > Digestive system > Gut ... | reverse complement strand
AAACAATGTTGGCCACAAGCACATTGCTGCTTGCCCGAACAGGCCTTATACATAGATGCAACCGGGTTCCTTGTTCAAAAGCAGAAGTTGACAACCGGGGCGAGTCCATATATAGGTTGGGATGGAGTGAAACGGAATCCCAGCATTTTGACATCCGTGATTCTTGAAGCTGGGATTCATCTTCGTTCCATCCCAGCCTACTGGCTACTTCGCCATAAATGGCGCAAATTGCGCTCGCGTAGTTAAAGTAATACTTTAAGTATATTTTCTATCTAATTGATTTTTATGGTTCAATTTGTTTCAATGCAAGGCTGCGTAGATGATTTCTGCCAATACCAGCCCGATACCGGGTGTTTGCGCCAGTTGCTCTACGCTTGCTTCCCTGACTCCGGCAAGGCCGCCGAAACGGCTGACCAGCGCCTTGCGTTTGGTCGCGCCTATACCGGGAATACTGTCCAGGCGGGACTGTTTTCTTGCCTTGCCACGCCGCAAACGGTGTCCGGTAACGGCAAAGCGATGCGCTTCGTCGCGGATTTCCACTATCAGACGCAGCGCCGGATGTTCTGCGCCGAGTTGTAATGCGCCCCGCCCATCCGCAAAGACCAGGGATTCCGCCCCGGTTTTGCGCCCTTCCGCCTTGCAGACGCCTGCCAGCGCCACATCAGAAAGTCCGATTTCCTGTAAAGCCTCCATTGCCGCGCCGACCTGCCCCTTGCCGCCGTCAATCAAAATCAGGTCAGGAATAACGCCTTCCCCCGCCACGGCTTTCATATAACGGCGCGTCACTGCCTGGCGGATTGCCGCGTAGTCATCCCCCGGTTCAATGTCGCGTATATTGAAGCGGCGGTAGGCGGAACTCTTCATGCCGCTGCCGCTCGCATTCTCCCCTTCCGCCTGATAAACCACACAGGAAGCCACCGGCAATTCGCCCTGGGTATGGCTGATGTCAAAACACTCGATACGACGGGGAATTTCCGCCAATTCCATAACTTCCCTGAGTGCCAGCAGGCGTTCAGTCTGACGTTCGTCTGCCTGATTCCTCGCCAGAATGGCAAGACGCGCATTTTGCTCTGCCATGTTTACCCAGGCGCGGTGCGCGACGAGTCTGGCGGTCATCATGGTCGTTATCCGCTCTGCCGCTTCCAGTGTGGCAGCGCATTCGTCCTCCTCGTCCGGCAAGGGCGACAGAATGAGACGGAGAGGCGCGGGATGCAAGGCGTAATGCTGATTGATAAAGGCTGCCATCGCTTCTTCCGGCGTCGCTTCCCCGTCCCAGGCCGGAAAAAAAGGATGGTCGCCCAAATGCCGTCCGCCCCGAACCATTGCCAGATTGACGCATAACTGCCCATTTTCACGTAGCGCGACGATCACATCGGCGTCCTCGCCCTTACCGCTGTCCATGAATTGCTGCTCCTGCACCTGGCGCAACGATTGCAACTGATCGCGGTAGAACGCCGCCTGCTCAAAAGCCAGTCGGGAGGCCGCCATTTCCATTTTTTCTTCCAGGCGCGTCATCACTTCATTCTGCCGTCCGGTCAGAAACCAGGCCGCGTGGCGAGCGTCCTGCGCGTAATCTTCCTGTGTCACCAGATCAGACACACACGGCCCGGAACAGCGTTTGATCTGGTAAAGCAGACATGGGCGCGAGCGGTGCGCGAATACTGAATCCTCACAGGTGCGAAGACGAAACATTTTTTGCAGAAGCTGGATGCTCTCGCGCACCGCGTTGGCGGAAGGAAAAGGGCCGAAGTAATCCGCGCTTTTCCCCGGCGCGCCCCGAAAAAAGGCCAGACGCGGAAAATCGCCCCGGCTGATAACAATGTAGGGGTAGGACTTGTCGTCCCGAAACAGGATGTTGAAACGCGGGGCAAGACGTTTGATAAGATTGTTTTCCAGCAGCAGCGCCTCTGCCTCGGAGCGCGTCACCGTCGTCTCGATTCGCGCAATCCGGCTGACCATCAGGGCGATGCGCGGACTCGGCAATTGCCTCTGAAAATAGGAAGACACCCGCCGCTTCAGATTCTTGGCTTTGCCCACATAGAGCAGCCCATCCTTCGCGTCCAGCATTCGGTAAACACCCGGCAATTCCGGCAGAGTGGGCAGAAAAGCGCGAAAGTCGAAGGAAACGGAGGGCGGGGTAAAGGTCATCACGCTCATAACAGAAGAAGCGGCAGCAAGGGTCTTGCCGCATTATGCCTCATGGCGAATCCCGGATTACGGTAAAAAATTTGGACATGCGCTTCGCTTTTGCTAGAATGCGTGACCCTGCGGAGAGGTGGATGAGTGGTTTAAGTCGCACGCCTGGAAAGCGTGTTCAGGGTAATACCCTGACGGGGGTTCGAATCCCCCCCTCTCCGCCATTTTGTACCCATCTATACAACTCATCCACTGCATCAACTACGCACAACAGCGCCGCAGCATTGAAGCGCGGCAGTCACATGTCCTAAAAAACGCAAAAATATGGCGATGCGGGTTAGCGCATCGCCAGAAGGAAATCGACCACGCGTCTCGCGCAAGCCCTGCCATTATGGCGAGGTAAGCGAGACAGTTGATTATGGAGCCGAAGGCTCCCTTATCTTGTGGCGAGGAAGCCCCAACCTTAAGGTTGGGGTGACTCACTTGTCTTTCTTTTGCGTTATTGGCGCTATTGTTTTTTCGGGGCGCAGTTATCACCCGTCGAGCAGGTTTTGAAACCCAGCATGGTATAGAGAGGACAAAAACGAATCAGTCCGGTAGCCAATGGAATGATTCCCAGCCATCCCCACCAGCCTACGGTATCGGTAACGGCCAGGCCAATAAGCGCCATGCCAAGAATGACACGGAAAATGCGGTCAATACCGCCAATGTTTGCTTTCATAGGATTCCTTTGAATTCAGGGTTATGCCGCAATAAACTCATCGAAGGCCGTTATGGCTTCCGCTGCCCAGATCATGGAAGGGCCGCCGCCCATAAGCACTGCCATGCTCAGGGCGTCGCCCACTTCTTCCCGCGTCGCGCCCAGTTTGGCAAGCGCCTGCGCGTGGAAAGTAACACACCCTTCGCAGCGGGCGGCAACACCCAGCGCGAGCGCGATCAATTCCTTGGTTTTAGCATCCAGAGCGCCGGGCGCGGTACCAGTCTGTTGCAGATCATGAAAACTTTTCATGGTCTCCGGGATGAGGCCGCGCAGAACTTTCAGCTTTGCGCCGATTGTCTGGGCGGCATCCCGATAGTGTTGGGGGGAATGACTCATGATGACTCCTTTAAAAAAACGCAGACCTGTCCGCGATGGTAAAAAACATCAGACGTTATCCGTCCGATGAACAAAAACTTATGACGGGCAATAGATTTCGCAGAGCGTACTGATGACGCGCACAGCATGTCCATCCCGCACCCGGTAGTACACATACCTGCCCTTCTTTTGCGTCTCGACTATCCCCTCATGACGCAAAATGCCCAGTTGTTGCGAAAGGGTAGGCTGGGCAATGCCGGTCAACGCCTCCAGTTCGCTCACGTTTTTTTGCGTATCGCCCAAAGCGCAAAGCAACAGAAGGCGGTCTTCGTTAGCCAGCGTTTTCAGGAGAACACATGCCTCGCGGGCATAAATACGCAGCAATTCTCCATCGGGCACGTGTTGAGAGGCAAAATCAGGCATAGCGCAATATTCAGTAATTTAGACAAATATATTATATTTTTTTATATAAGTCAACGCCATAATAGCGAAGATTGCGCCGACCCATGTTCAAAATTTGACCTCATCCTTCTACCCGTGTAGGCTATGCGCTGTTCTGTCCTGTTATGCGATTTTTCGTAACAGCAGGCCGGAACACAATTTTCGCACTCTGGTGCCGCTGCCCTTTCCGGGCAGTGGTTAAACGGGAAAGCGGTGCGCGTCCTTAGGACGCAACGCCGCTGCTGCCCCCGCAACGGTAAGCGAGTGAGGATTCGCCTTCATGCCACTGGGCTTTTGCCTGGGAAGGCGGCGAATCAAGACTTGCGAGCCCGGATACCGGCCCGATGCGAACCGATGGAAGTGCTGCGGGGCGCGGCGCTCCGGTTTTCATGGCCGGGGCGTTGTTCGGTCCACGCGGTATCTCCCTTTTCGTTACCATAAATTCCGGTTTGCGGGGACGCCGACCGGATGGAGATTGCCATGCCCAAGCGTAAACATCCGCTGGTCGCCCTGTGCCTGCCAGCAGTTATTTTTTTCCTCTCTCCCCTGCCCTCCTTTGCCCAAACCTCAGCAGAGACTCAGGAACTCGCGCCTGTTGTTGCCCAGACTTCGCCTGTGTTGGAGACGCAGGAGCTCGTTCCTATCGTTGTTACCGCAAGCCGTATGCGGGAAACCAAACAAGAAATCAGCAGCAACGTCACGATCATCGATTCGGAAGACATCAAAGCCTCGACCGCAACGTCAGTCGCCGATCTGATGGCGCAGCATGGCTTTCATGTCGTAACGATGGGCGACAACAGCAATATCCAGATTCGTGGCATGGGCAACCTGACAGTGGCCGATGAAATTACAAACCAGGTACTTATCCTGCTGAACGGTCGTAGGATTGGCATGAGCAATATGGCGCTTGCGGGTCTGGCAAACGTCGAACGTATCGAAATCATTCGTGGCTCCGCAGCGGTTCAGTATGGCTCTTCCGCGATGGGTGGTGTCATCAACATTATTACCAGGCGCGGCGATACCATCAAGCCGTTCGCGTCGGTTGAAATCGGCATCGGCAGCGATTCGCTGAAACGCGAGACAGTAGCTTTTGGCGGCGCGGTAAACGGTTTTGACTTTGCCTTCGGCGGCACACACTACAGCCGAGACGATATGACGACCAGGGGCGGACGGCGCTGGTACCATACAGCAGTCGACAAGAACCTGGCCTACAATTTGGATCTTGGTTACACCTTCCACGAAAAACACCGTGTCGGGATCAATTTCAATCAGGCTGAAATTAAATCAGAACTGATGACGAACTCTGTCAGCTTCGATGGCATCCGTCCCTATAGTGGAAATACGCCGGACAGCTCATACACCGATTACCTCAAACGCAATACAAACACAGCGCTTTCCTATACCGGGGCAACTGACGATGAAAGCCTTGACTGGATGGTCAATTATTCTTTTGGAAGCAACGATCAAAAGAATACCGATCCGGTTACGGGACTCAAAAGCTATAAAAACATCATTGACAACAAGGTATTCAACGCTCAGTTGAACTACCACGCCTCAATGTTCACGCTGTCTGGCGGAGTTGATCAGTACAAATACGATATGTCCGGGTTCAGTTCGTGGACTGGCGATGATCCAAAGGCGACAATGAAAGATATTGGCGTCTACATGGCCGGCAAACTTCGTCTTCTTGATGAACGGTTGGTTTTTTCGCTTGGTTTGCGCCATGACAGATTTAAAAATTCTGGCGACGTAATGGATAAGCAGAAAGATACTCATACCGGCGGGTCGGTGGGCGTCAGCTATCTGCCGCTCAATTGGCTGAAGTTGCGCGCCAACTACGCCGACGGTTTCAAGATGCCCTCACCGCAGCAGATCGGCGGCGATGGGCCGTATTACTACATAGGCAACCCAACGCTCAGACCCGAACAAAACAAAACCTGGGAGTTGGGTACCGACATCGACTGGAACAATATCAACGCCAGCCTGACCTATTTTCACTCTGACTGGAAGAACAAGATCATTGGCTTGAGCGATCCTGGTGGTGTATGCGGTAGCGGTTGGTGTTACCGGCACCAGAATCTGAAAAAAGCGGAAATCGCCGGGGTTGAGGGTTCAGTTGGTTGGGATATCGGCAAGGCGTTCCAGCAGGGTTACAGCCTTAAACCATACGTTGGTTTCACCTGGCTTACAACGCGAAAGAACAAGGATCCTTCGCAATTCATCGCTTACCACGGAGCGGGTAACAAAACCATACCCAATACACCTAAATGGATGGCGAACTATGGCATCGATTTCGCGCACTCAGGGTGGAAAGTCAGGAGCCGCTTGAACGCCAACTATTACGGCAGGACACTTACACAGGATTGGAGCGGAACAGTATCCATGCCGCCCGGCGATAGCTATTTCGCGCGTCCGAGTGGTACAGTTGTCAATTGGAGCCTCGAAAAAGAGCTTGCCGACTTCGGCGGGCGATACGGCAAGCTAACGTTGCGCGCGGAGGTCAACAATCTGTTCGACAAGGCAAACGAGATTTACTGGAACTATCCCGGGGCGGGACGGAATTTCTACGTCGGCTTGCGTTATGACTTCAACTGAGGTTTTGCGACAGCTTTGATAAAAAATTTCATCCCCCTTCTCACCTTCCTTATCGCGCCGGTAGTCTTTGCGGAGACCCCGGCGCCTGAAGCTGTTTCGGTTCAAGTGAGCGCGTCTTACGAACCCTCTCCCGGCCTCCGGCCACCCTCTCCCATAAATAGGAGAGGGGACAACGGCAGGCGGAGCGAGGAGTTCTCCCCTCTCACGCTTGCGGGAGAGGGGTCGGGGGAGAGGGATACTGCGCTGGCTTCCAGCTTGGAGAACTACCCTCAACGCATCGTCTCGCTGGACTTATGCACGGACTGGATGCTGACCCTGCACGTTGAGCGGGAGCGTATCGCGGCGCTCTCCCCGATGCAGCGCATCTCAAAATCCTTTCACCCCGCGCCCTGGATGAAAGACAGAAGCTCCTGGCCTTCCCACAACGGAAGCCTGGAGAGCGTCGCGTTTTATAAACCCGATCTCATCCTGGTTGGACAGTACACCGCCATCAACTTGCGAGAACAGTTGCGCCGTCTGGGCTTCCGGGTCGAAGTCCTGCCATTGGCTGTCACGCTCGAAGAAGTGCGCGACTATGAGCGTCAGTTTTTCGCTTACACAGGGTTGCCGCCTGATCGCGCCAGCGACGTGCCGCCCGCGCGTCTGCCTGGCAAAAAACGTCTGCTGCTGCTCGGCGCGAACGCCATCGGAGCCGGGCGCGATACCTTTGAAAATGCCATCATCACCCGCTCCGGCTGGCGCAACTACCTGACCGAAGAGGGGCGTCTCGTTCGGCTCGACCTCGAACAAATCGCCCGCGATCCACCGGATGCCGTGCTCTGGGCAACTCCTTCCGGCGCGGCGTTGGCAAACTCCTTTGCCGAACATCCCCTCTGGCAGTTGCTCTCTCCCCCTCCTGTGCGTCTCGATACCGACTACTGGCGCTGGCAATGCCCAGGCTCCTGGAGTTGGGAACTTATACAGGAACTTGATCTCCTTCTCCGACAGAGCAAAGAGGAAGGACATGGAGCGCAAACACGATGATGTTTATAGTAGGTTATTCAAATAAAGAGACGGTCAGGGAGAACGCTTTACTCCCCTCTCCCGGCCTTCGACCACCCTCTCCCGCAAGCGGGAGAGGGTAACGGTTAAGGCTAAAGGCTAAAACTTATGCTTCCTGAATCATCAACTCCCAACCCTCTCCCCCAATCTCTTTCCTGTAAGCGGGAGAGAGGAGAAAGGCGCTCCCTCTCCTATTCGCTGAACGGAAAAATTCCGCCAACGAGCGCCCTCCTCTTCCTGGGGCTGCTGGCGGCTTTCTTTTTGTCGCTTGCTATCGGCTCCGCGCCCGTTCCCATGCTGAGCGGGCTGTTCGAGTGGCTGACCGGGCAACCGAGTGTCAATGCTCTGGTCATGGGAGAAATTCGCCTGCCGCGCACCCTGCTCGCCCTCTTTGTAGGCGCGGCCCTGGGACTCGCCGGCGCGGCCCTGCAAGGTTTGTTGCGCAATCCCCTCGCCGATCCCAGTCTGACCGGCGCAAGTCAGGGCGCGGCATTGGGAGCCGCTTCCGTCTTTTATTTCGCCCTCCTGCCGGGGCTGGGCGTCTTCGCCCCCCTGCTGGCCGGACTGGTTGGAGCGGGGCTTGCGCTCCTCCTCGTCCTCTGGCTCGCCGGGTCGGGACGACCCGCGCTGCTGCTGCTCGCGGGAATTGCTATTGCCTCCCTCTGCGGCGCGGCGCTGGCCGCCGTGCTCAACTTCGCCCCCAACCCCTTCGCCATGCAGGAGCTTGTCTTCTGGCTACTCGGTTCCGTCTCGGAACGCGGCATGGCGCATCTCATCTTTCTCCTGCCTGCCCTCATCATCGGCGGCGCGTTCATCTGGCTGCAACGCCCGTTGCTCGCCGCCCTCTCCCTCGGCGAACAGGTTGCCGCCAGTCTGGGACTGGACGTTCAGCGAGGCGGGCGCATCGTCGTTCTCGGCGCCGCGATTCTGGTCGGAGCTTCCGTTGCGACCGCCGGAAACATCGGTTTCGTCGGCCTCGTCGCTCCCCATCTGGCCAGACCGTTGGCGCAAAACCGCCCGGATCGCCTGCTCCTGCCCGCCGCCGCCATCGGCGCAACGCTCGTGCTGGTTGCGGACATCATCGTCCGCCTCATGCCGCCGGGCCGCGAAATCCGTCTGGGTGTGCTCACCGCCTTAATCGGCGCGCCCCTCTTCATCCGCCTTATCTGGAAAGAGCGCAGAGCATGGTTCTGATCGAAGCTCGCGGCCTGACCCTCCCGCACCGCCTCGCGGCCATATCCTTCGCCCTTCCTCCCGGCGAGATGCTTGGCGTCATCGGCCCCAACGGCGCGGGCAAATCCTCCCTGCTCCAGAGCCTCGCCGGGCTTCTCCCCAGCGAAGGCGACATCCGCCTTGCTGGTATCCCGTTGCGTACTCTGGCAAGTCATGACCGGGCGTGTAAGATCGGCTACCTGCCGCAATTCTGCAATAGCGCCTGGGAGCTTGCTGTCGAAGAAATCGTTGCCCTGGGGCGCTTGCCCTGGCGTGACCGCAATGCGGCAGTCATTCGGGAAGCCATGCGGGAGACTGGCATTGAGGCGCTGGCGAAGAAACAGATCAACCGCCTCTCCGGCGGCGAACAGGCGCGGGTCTGGCTTGCGCGAGTGCTGGCGGGCGCGCCAAGCCTCATCCTTGCCGACGAACCTGTTGCCAGCCTCGATCTTTATTACCAGGCCAAAATCATGGATACCCTGCGACAACATGTAAATGGGACGCGCGGGGTCATCCTTGCCATTCACGATCTCGCGCTGGCCGCCCGTTATTGCGATCGTTTCTGCCTGTTGAAACAGGGCCGCATCCACGCCTTCGGCCCGCCCGAAGTTGTCCTTACCGAAACAGCTCTGTCAGAGGCTTTCGGCGTCCCCATCCACGTCGATCTGGCTCATTCGCCACCCATTATCCTGCCCACCTGAAGCCATGAGTAAAAAAACATTGCTCTCCTGGAGCACCGGAAAAGACTGTGCGTGGGCGCTTCATACCTTGCGGCAGGACCCCACAACCAATGTGCTCGGCTTATTCTGTACGGTAAACAAAATATTCAACCGTGTAGCGATGCATGGCGTAAGAACGGAACTGCTGCAACAGCAGGCAGACAGTCTGGGACTACCGCTCCATATAATCGAAATTCCTTATCCCTGCAGCAATGAAGAATATGCAGAAACCATGTCCATGTTTGTTGAAACCGCAATAAAAAACGAAATCGAATGCTTTGCGTTTGGCGACACGATTCTGGAAGATGTCCGGCAATACCGTGAAAAACATCTGAGCGGAAGCGGAATAACGCCCATATTTCCACTCTGGGGAAACTCAACGCAGGAATTATCCCAAAAGATGATAAACGCTGGATTAAAAGCAGTTATCACCTGCATTGACCCCAGGCATCTTGCAAAATCTTTTGTCGGTAGAGAATACAATGAGTCTTTCCTGAGTGAGATTCCTGAAAACATTGACCCTTGTGGTGAGAATGGCGAATTTCATAGCTTTGCCTTCGACGGGCCAATGTTCAAAACTCCTGTAGCTATTAGCAAAGGCGAAGTCGTTGAACGGGAAGATTTTGTCTTCATGGATCTGCTGCCTCATTCCAGCGCTATGTGAGGAATCATGCTTTTGATATTTCTTTACCCTGCGACCAGTATCGCTCGCGCGTTCCCATCCATGGCGATCTGACCCATTCGCCTCCCATTATCCTGCCCACCTGAACGAAACCATGAAACCCGGCAAAAACCGCTCCGAACTCTGTTATAGCTTCATTTACGATACCTCGTGGCTTTGCGATTACGAAGTGACGACTGATGAACTCTGTGCCCAACTTGGTATGGCGCTTTCCGTCGCCGAGACGGACGCGACCCTACTTGATCTCGTACCCGACCTTGATCGCCTGCAAACGCTTGCCCTGCATGCCAACGGTTCCGTCAGGGGCAGGCTTGCCGTCTCTGAGGACGATCTCGACTGGCTCCACCAGCGCTACGACCACTTCGGGCAGGAAATCGAAGCCCGTGAGCCGGATCGCCTGAAAAATTTCGTTCTCCCGCGCGGCATTAGTCCCGTGCCGCAACTGCATCAGGCGCGATCCACCGCCAAGAAGGCGCTACGCTGTCTCGTGCGCGTGGAAGAAGAAAACCAGCGAGAGATCCCCCCGGAGATTCCCCGCTTCCTCAACCTGCTGTGCAACTTCTGTTTTCTGCTCACCGTTCTTGTTAACCAGCGTCGGGGGGTCACTGAGCCGCGTTTTGTCAGCAAAAGCTACACATTGAAGCGGAGAATGTAACGAATTATTGTGCACTGCCGCAAAAAACAAAAATACAGCGTAGAATATCTGTTTCGCAACTGAAGGTATTTTCCCATGTCATTTCCTTTTTTCTCTTCCCTGCCCGCCATCCCTGAATTTCACCCGCCCATGTTCATCAAGCGCCTGAATCAACGTTTGCCGCAATGGCCACATGCCGCTTCCCTCTGTCTTGCCCTGAACGCGGCAGTCAGTCTCAAGCTGTTGCCGGAAGAAGCCGTGCAGCTTTGTTCCGGGCGGCGTATTCTTGTCGCGGTTAACGACACCGGTTCCCGCGCCTTGTTTACTTGCCTGAACGGCATATTTCAACCCGTCTGGCGGGAAACTGCCAGCGCCGATGTTCGCTTCCACGGCGACCTGTACGCTTATCTGAAACTCTTCTTTCGCCAGGAAGACCCGGATACCCTGTTCTTCAACCGCCTGCTTACCATCGAAGGCGATACTGAACTGGGTCTGGGCATCAAGAACCTGCTGGATTCCCTGGAATTGCCGCAGCAACCTTTCCGGCGATTCTTTGCCCAGTGTTTCGGCGAGGCGTAACCCTACGCTGCATTTTCCGTGCGCGCGATCTTTTCCCCGGAAGGCCCCCTGGCGGCAGCCATTCCGGGGTTCAGGACACGGCCGCAACAAATTGAAATGGCCGAGCGGATTGCCGCCGCCATTGAAACATTGCAAATCCTGATTGCCGAAGCGGGCACAGGCACGGGCAAAACCTTTGCCTATCTTGTACCCGCCCTGCGAACCGGCGGTAAGGTCATTATCTCGACCGGCACCAAAACCTTGCAGGATCAGCTTTTCAACAAAGACCTGCCGCTGGTGCAAAAGGCGCTGAAAATCCCGACGCAAACCGCGCTACTCAAAGGACGCGCCAACTATCTCTGTCATTACCAGCTTCGTCGCGCTGCCTCGGAAGGGCGTTTTCACAGCCGGGAAGAAGTAAGCCATCTGGCAAAAATCCAGCGTTTTTTCAAATTGACGAAAACCGGCGACAAGGCGCGTTGCAGCGACGTGCCGGAATCTTCTCCGGTCTGGGCCTACGTCACTTCCAGCCGGGAGAACTGTCTGGGGCAGGAATGCCCGGATCACAACGAATGTTTTGTCCTTGCCGCGCGCAAGGCGGCGATGGACGCAGATTTGGTTGTGGTCAACCATCATCTTTTTTTCGCGGATGTAATGCTGCGCGACGAAGGTCTGGCGGAACTCCTGCCCGCCTGCAATACGGTCATTTTTGACGAAGCGCACCAGTTGCCGGAAGTCGCTTCCCTGTTTTTTGGTGAGAGCATATCCACCGCGCAATTCCTGGATTTGACGCGGGATGCGCGCACGGAAACATTGGCGGCGGCGCGGGATTGCATCGCCCTGCAAACGGCGTTACCCGCGCTGGAAAAGGCCGCGCGTGATCTGCGTCTGTCCATCGGCATTGAAGCAGGGCGCTTTGCAGCCCGGCAAATGGAAGCCATGCCGGATTTTCTGCCCGCTCTGGCAACCTTGCTGACCCGTTGTCAGGAAGCGGAGGAAATTCTGAAAACCCAAGCCGAGCGTTCCGAAGGGCTGAAAAAATGCTGGCAAAGGCTTCTGGAACTTGAAGCGCGACTTGCCGCCTGGAAAACCGAACAGGACGACGCGGGCAATGCGAAAAATGCGGGCAAGGTACGCTGGGGCGAAGCCTTCAACCATTCCCTGCAACTCTCGATTACCCCGCTCGCAATCGCGGATATTTTTTCCCGCCAATTGGAAACAGGACACCCTCGCGCCTGGATTTTCACCTCCGCCACTCTGGCCGTGCAGGGGCGTTTTGAACATTATCAGGCCGAACTTGGCCTGGAAAAGGCGGAAACCGGCTATTGGGAAAGTCCCTTTGATTATGGGCAACAGGCCGTTTTGTACGCGCCTTCCGGGTTGCCGGAGCCAAACAGTCAGTATTACACAGACGCCATGTTCGCCGCCACCTGGCCGTTGATAAAGGCCGCCACCGCTTCACATGGCGGAGTGTTTTTTCTTTGTACCAGTTTAAGGGCCATGCGGCGCGTTCATGAATTGTTGCAGGAAAAAATCGGACAGGAGGCCCTTGCAATGCCGCTTTTCCTGCAGGGCGAAAGCGGCAAAAATGAGCTTCTGGAGCGGTTCCGCCTGGCGGGCAACGGGGTTCTGGTCGGTAGCCAGAGCTTTTGGGAAGGCGTGGATGTGCGGGGCGAGGCGCTTTCTCTGGTCATTATGGACAAGATACCCTTTACCCCGCCTGATGATCCGGTGCTTGCCGCCCGGATTGAGGCGATGCGGCGGGCGGGGAAAAACGCCTTTCTGGAATATCAGCTTCCCCGCGCCGTCATCAATGTGAAACAGGGAGCGGGACGCCTGATTCGTACCGAAACCGACCGGGGGATGTTGATGATCTGCGACCCACGCATGTTGGGAAAGCCTTACGGCTATCGTATCTGGCGCAGCCTGCCCCCGATGCGCCGTACCAGGGATTTTAACGAAGCGCTGGCGTTTTTTGCGAAGTAACGCTCGGCGTGAGAGCCGCTGATAAATCGGGGCATTACAATCTTGGGTCAACAGGCTCGCTTTCCATAGCCAGCACTCCGAATACGCATTCATGCACACGGTACAGCGGCTCATTCCGTGTAAAACGTTCCAGCGACTCTATGCCGAGGGTGAATTCATTGAGCGCGAGACTGCTTTTCTTTGCCAAAGAACGCTTTTTGAGTCGCTCCAGATTGTTCTCAAGCATATACTCGGGACCGTAAATTATTCGCAGATACTCACGCCCGCGACATTTGACAGCAGGTTGCAACAACTCCGCTCCCTTGGCGGCAATAAAATCATACGGCTTGACCACCATGCCCTCGCCCCCGACAGCGGTCAATTCTTCCCACCACTTCACCCCGCAAGCTACGCTGTTTTCGTCAAGCAGGTCAACAAGGAGATAGTCAGTTGCCATAAAGATTGGATCTCTTCCGTTCATGTATTGCGCGATGGTCTCCATATGCCATATGTGATTTTCACCGCACCACGCCCTGCCCTCCGTCGCAAGAATATGAAAAGGCGCAATCCGGTAATCGTCCAGACTTTTCACGTTCCAGCAATAGCGGCGGTAAGCATCCGTAGCGAGACTGCTTTTCTTTGCCAAAGAACGCTTTTTGAGTCGCTCCAGATTGTTCTCAAGCATATACTCGGGACCGTAAATTATTCGCAGATACTCACGCCCGCGACATTTGACAGCAGGTTGCAACAACTCCGCTCCCTTGGCGGCAATAAAATCATACGGCTTGACCACCATGCCCTCGCCCCCGACAGCGGTCAATTCTTCCCACCACTTCACCCCGCAAGCTACGCTGTTTTCGTCAAGCAGGTCAACAAGGAGATAGTCAGTTGCCATAAAGATTGGATCTCTTCCGTTCATGTATTGCGCGATGGTCTCCATATGCCATATGTGATTTTCACCGCACCACGCCCTGCCCTCCGTCGCAAGAATATGAAAAGGCGCAATCCGGTAATCGTCCAGACTTTTCACGTTCCAGCAATAGCGGCGGTAAGCATCCGTATATAAATTCAGCGCGTCGGCGCGGGCTTGATACCGCTCCAGCAATACGGACAAGTCCGCCTTTTGGCTGGACTCCGCTTTCACATTGACTTCTCTGTTCCCCAGTACGGCTGCCGCTTTTCCGATTGCTTCGATGACCGCCGGCAGTCCGCTCCGTCCGGCGCGTCCGACAGGAGCATACTGATCTTCCAACAACTTCTGCGCTTTGGCCGACCACGGCATCAATTCGGTATCCAAACATACCCAATCAGTATCAAAACTGCTCCAGAAGCCGGAAGCGGTCAATACTGCTTGCAGACGCGACAAAATTGCGTGTTCAATTTCCTGCTCGTCAAAGAAATGTCGCCCGGTTCTTGTGTAGATGATTCCAAAACGGCCATCGCTTACCTTGAAGCGTCGCGCGGCGGCATCCGCGTCTTTACACAGCACAATCACCGCGCGGGAACCCATGTGCTTCTGCTCGCACACCACCTTGCCCACGCCGTGCGTCTTGTAATAATTAAAGGCTTCGGCGGGGTATTCCAAATAATCAGGCAATCTGCTGGTTTTGCATGGCGACATGGTGGGTGGCAGATAAATCAGCCAGTGCGGGTCGGCTGCGAAGCGGCTCATGACTTCCAACGCGGCAGCGGAGTTTTCCGTGTTGATTTTGATATTGCGGCGCAAACGTGTGGCGAGATATTTCTGACCCAGCACATCGTCAATATTCAGCACGTCGTCGTTTGCCGCGTGTTGGTCAAGAAACGGTTTTATCGGAGCGTAATACTCCTTTGCCGCGTCAATCTGCGCGATTTCCTTTTCAGGATAGCGAAACGCAGTCAGCTTGCCGCCGAACACGCAGCCTGTATCAATACAAAAAGTGTTGTTGATTGCCTCAACGTCGGGCGTGGGCGTATGTCCATAGACCACCAGCGCCTTGCCGCGATACTCGTTTGCCCAGGGTAAACGCACCGGCAAGCCGTATTCGTCGGTTTCTCCCGTGGTGTCGCCATACAGACAAAAATCCCGAACGCGCCCGCTGCCACGCCCTTGATATTTTTCCTTCAATCCCGCGTGGGCGACGACCAATTTACCGCCGTCAAAGACATAATGGCTGATAAGATCACCCAGAAAACTCCTGACTTCGGCAATGAATTCTTCGGTTTGGGCGCAGAGTTGCGTAACGGTTTTATCAAGCCCGTGCGTCATTTGCACATTGGAGCCGCGCAATTTTTTCAACAGTTTTACATCGTGGTTGCCCGCAACGCAATACGCGGCTCCAGCCTGAACCATGTTCATCACAAGGCGCAGAACCTCAATATTTTTCGAGCCTCTGTCGCATAGGTCGCCCAGGAATATCGCTCTGCGCCCTTCCGGCGGTATGGCGGCGCAATTTTCCTTCTCTACCCGATATCCAAGTTTATCAAGCAGAGCGCATAGTTCGTCATAACAGCCGTGAATATCGCCGATGATGTCAAATGGGCCGGTCTCACTCTTTTTATTGTTCCATAATGGCGTGCGGACTATCTCGACATTGGCAATATCTTCCTCACTTTTCAAGACATATACATAGCGGAAGCCTTCTTTTTGCAAATGGCGGATAGAGCGGCGCAACTGCTCGCCCTGCCGGGCTATGACATGTTCGCCGAAATTGCGGTCGGGGCGCTTTTCGTTTCTCTCCCTGCATATTTTCTCCGGCAGATTGAGGATAATCGCCACCGCATGACAATTTTGTTCCTTTGCAAGATTGAGAACCGAAGCGCGGGCTTCTTTTTGCACATTGGTCGCGTCAATAACGGCTAAAAGCCCTAACCCCAGCCGCTTGTTGGCAACGTAATACAATGTGTCAAACGCGTCAGAGGACACTTGCTGATTATTTTCGTCATCGGAGACGAGAGCGCGGAAATAGTCCGAGGAAAGAACCTCTGTCGGCTTGAAATGCCGTTGGGCAAAGGTGGATTTACCGCTGCCGGACACGCCCATCAAGGCCACCACCGCAATTTCAGGAATTTCTATTCGCATAGCGTAAACACTCCCATTTGCGTCGGCGCTCCGAAGGTTTCATCAAGGTCGCCTATTTCAGAAAATTGCACGGCATAGCCGAATTTGTCCGCGACTTTGGCCGCCCAGGCCCGAAACTCCGCCCTTGTCCACTCAAAACGATGGTCGGCATGGCGCAATTCGCCATCGTAGAGGTTCTCATAGATCGCGTTGTATTCCTGATTTGGCGTCGTCAGCACCACCACGGATGGTCTGGCAAACTCAAACAGCACGCGCTCAAAGGCGGTAAGGCGGGAAATGTCCAAATGCTCAATGACTTCGACGACAGAGGCAGCGTCATAACCCGCAAACCGCGCGTCCTTATAGGTAAGCGAGCCTTGAAATAACTGCGCCCGTTCGCGCATGGCATCTCCGGTGCGTTCCAGTTTCAGTTTTTCGTGCGCGCGCTTTAACGCTACATGGGAAACATCCACGCCGGTAATGTGGGTAAATTGACGCTCTTTTACCAGCAAATTCAACAAACTGCCCTCTCCGCAGCCAATATCAATCACACGTTTTGCCCCGCAGCTTTTCAGCGCGGCAACCACGCTGCCGAGGCGTTGTTTGTTCAAATTCAATTTTTTGTCGGGCTTTTGAGTCACCTCGTCATGAATTGCGGGGATTGCGTTCGACCCGTATTCATCAGGTTCGGCAGGCAATACTTCGCCGTCGACGGCGTTTGCGGCGGCCAATCGCTCAAACGCCAGATTGACAAGGGAACGCCAGCGATTAAGGTAACGGTTCGTAATGTATGATTTTTCGGGATGATCAGGCAGCCAGTCCTCGCCTATCCGCAGCAGTTTTTCTACCTCGTCCGTGCCTATCCAGTAATGCTTTTGCCTGTCAAATACCGGAATCAGCACATAAAGATGTTTCAAAAGGTCGCGCAAACGAACTTTTCCGCTGATGGTCAGATTCACATATTTGCTATCGCCCCAATCGGGGAAATTCTCATCGGACATAAAAGTTTCATAGGCGACCTGGTATCCCAACGGCTCAAAAACGCTGTTCAGTTTCTTCTGTTCTCCCCGGCAATGCAGCATTGTGACCGTCGCCGTCAAATCCAGCGGTGAATCGGACAATGCTTGACGCGCGTCTGCCCGCCCTGTCATGGCGGTGCCAAACACCTTTGCAATCGCCGTGCTCAAAAACGAGGACGACACATAGGGGCGATCATTTACGTAATCAAACAATCCGCCGCCCGTTGCGCCTACCTTGCCTCGCGCCAGGTCTATGGGATCAATGTCCAGCAACAGCGCCGCCGTAGTGCGTTCGCCTGCCACTTCCGGGTAAAAGACGTATGCCTTGCCATGGTTCAGTTCAAACATTTGCGGACGATATGGGTTTTTATAGAGCAGATACCCCAGGTCTGTCGTGTTTTGCCCTTGATAGGTGATGGTCAAAAGCATTTGCCTTATCCTTTTTTTGCGAATGTTGATTATAGGGACATTTTGCAGGGCGGGAGCGCCGCGCTCCCGGGACGATTTTCTCATGCCGCGCCGCCTCCACCCTTCAACTTCTTCCGCGTTTGTTTATAGTGCTTTTCCTAAATAATCTTACTTTATCAACCTTCAGACATCCTATCCTGCAAGCGAGAAAGGGTAAAAATAATTACGAGAAGCACTATAAGAGCAGTTAGCGCGGTCAAAAATGATTTCTGTCGCAGTATGACCACTGGCCGCATAATGCAGCTTGTTCTGCACTATTTTGAAGAACTCGAATGTTTCCGGCATGGTTGCGTCATAGTCCGGACTGGTAGCGTAAAGATCAAGTACCTGGCGATACATCACCTTTTCGCTGGCGCGGATGTCGCGGATGCGCTTGATGAGCTCCTTCCAGTAAAGCCCGCCGCCCATGTTCTTCAGGAGTTCGTCGTTCATGGCGAAGCCCTTGGCGAGATATTCGCCAGGCACGCCGGTCGCCTAACGCCGGAATTGCGTGCCGCGTGGAGATTTAACCCGATAGCCGACCGCAATGATAGCGTCGAGGTTGTAGAAGGCGACAGGTTTGTCGGAATTAGCAATGCGCAAAAATTGCACATTGCTTTTTTTATCAAGCTCTCCCTCTGAAATGGCGTTGTTAATATGCTTGGTGACGACTGACCGTTCTCTTTGGAACAATTCCGCCATCTGCGCCTGCGTTAGCCAGACAGCTTCATTTTCCATCCGCACATCTATACGGGTTTTCCCGTCGTCGGTTTGGTACATGATAATTGCAGATGCTTCAGGGTTCATGGTTTTACCATTCCAAGGTCATGATGAAAAACTTTGGACGCTGGATGCCGTGGTAACTGGCTTTCCAACTACGGGCTGCCATTCATGCACCCAGATGCCGCGCGTACCCACGTAATAGCTGTGACAGTCCTCAACTTCAAGGTTATAGACGGTGGTGCGGAAGAGGTCAGGATGGCCTCCGTTCTCGCCTCCAAAATAAGGTTTTGAAATCGGAGGTTCTTCTTTCCACCACGGATAGCATTCAACCGCCTGCCTGTCCCGCAAATCAAACGTCGAATAGTGGTGCCAAGCATCTATCAAAGGGTTTAACGTAGCCACACCCTCAATATGGGTTCGATATAACCGATGGACTCCCCCCATCACAGCCAATTCGCCGTTGGCGAATTCCATGTCATCACCGAACCACAGATTCTTCAGATGGACCCAACCCTTGCCCTTGACCCAGATCGGGTGATTCGGGGTGCCGATTACGCAGGAATAGTCGCTGTCGTTTATCTTCCGTTTCTCAGCCCGCGCTGCGGTGATTTCTTTGGCTGAGGCAATAGGTAGCAGCCAAACCTCCCGATCCTCATGCCGGAACATCTTCGTCACCCGCTTATAAGTCTGTTCTCCCTCCCCACTCTCGGGCTTCGATAACACCCAATCCCCGACCTTGATCTGCTCGATGGGCACCAGACCTTCCCTGGTGTGCACCAGCGTGCCGGCAATGAAACAACCGGCCACATCAATTTGCGCGCGCGTCTTGCCCGCCTGCGTCTCTACGTCCGTTATGACCTGCTTGAGCATAACTGTACCGTTCATTTCATTGCTCACAGGTCTCATACATGCGCCCTCCTCCGCATCGCCTCGAACAGACAAACGCCTGCCGCGACGGAGACATTCAGGCTTTCCACCATGCCGCGCATGGGGATATGAATCAAGGCGTCGCAATGCTCTTTCGTCAGACGGCGCAGTCCATCGCCTTCCGCGCCGAGTACCCAGGCAGTCGCGGCAGGCCAGGACGCCTCGTAAAGGCTGGTCGGCGCGTCATCCGCCGCGCCCAGAACATGAATATCCCGCTCCTTCAGTTCGCGCAGTATCCGCGCCAGATTGGTCACGGTAACGTAAGGCACGCTCTCCGCCGCGCCGCTGGCTGCCTTCAGCGCGGCCTCGGTCAATCCGACAGCGCGGTCTTTGGGCGCGATTACCGCATGAACGCCCGCCCCATCCGCCACCCGCAAACAAGCGCCTAGATTACGCGGGTCGGTCACGCCATCCAGCACCAACAAAAAAGGCGGCTCTTCCAGAGTATCCAGTACATCATCCAGATGAAACGCCCGCCGTCCGCCCTCAAGGCGGGCAATCACGCCCTGATGCCGCGCCCTGGGCAACATCGCGTCCAGACGCTGCCCCTCCAGAAGGTTGACGCGAATCTCCCCTGCCCGCGCATGACGCAGCAAATCCTGCACCCTTTTATCGTTTTTCTCATGCCTGCGGGAATCCAGCAAAATCTCCCGCACGGCTTCCGGGTCATGGCGCAGTTTGGCAGTAATGGCGTGAAAGCCAAAAATCAGACGGGTACTCATAGCGGCAACGAAGGTTTGTCATACTGGCGGAGCACAAAGCTGCTGAGAACTCCATTCACGCCAGGAATGCGGGTTATGCGATCCAGCAACAGGGCGCGGTAGGCGTCCATGTCGGAAATTATCGCCTTCAACTGATAATCGGCTTCCTTGCCGGTAATCAACAGGCATTCGACAATCTCAGGAATGGCGGCAATCTCCCGCTCGAAATTGTCAAAGCGCTCCGGCGTATGAGCGTCTATGGAAATGTGGATCAGCGCCATCAGGCTCAACCCCAGTTTTTGCGCGTCCAGACAGGCGCGATAACCCTTGATGACTCCGCCCTCCTCCAGTGCGCGCACCCGCCGCAGGCAAGGCGACGGGGAAAGTCCGACCTTGCTGGCCAAATCCTGATTGCTGATTCGTCCATCGGCTTGCAGAATTTCCAGAATATTACGATCATAACGGTCAAGCATTGCATTTCTCATTCCATGTCAATCCGGCAATTTTATTCTAAAAAATACCAAAACAAGAAATTTTTATCAAAAAAATGCCGATTTACCCGCAAGAACGCAAGCAAATTTTCCGCCCTTTCCCGTACCATATAGCCATTCCTGTAAACAATTGCCTCGCCGAGAGTCCGGGACTTTCACAGTTGCCGTCTGCACAATTGCCATCTGCACAGTTGCCGTCTGCACAATTGCCGTCTGCAAGACCCCTCTCCCGGCGCTACACGTCACACTCTCCCATAAATGGGAGAGGGAACAACCACCCTCCTCTCCCGCTTGCGGGAGAGGGGAAAAATGGTTACGGGAATTACCATGATGATCCAGCTTTAAGGAGCGCCCCATGTTATCACCTGCTCAAAAATATCGCCCTTTCCCACCTGTGTCGCTTGCCGACCGCCGCTGGCCGGAAGCGCGTCTCGAAAAATCGCCCATCTGGATGAGCACCGACCTGCGCGACGGTAATCAGGCGCTATTCGAGCCGATGAGCATCGAGAAAAAAATGCGGATGTTCAGGATGCTGTGCGCAATCGGCATCAAGGAGATCGAGATTGCTTTTCCCTCCGCTTCCAAAACCGATTTCGATTTTACCCGTACCCTGATTGAAGGCGGGCATATCCCGAACGATGTAACCATTGTGGCGCTGACCCAGGCACGCGCGCCCCTGATCGAGCGCACTTTCGAGGCGTTGCAAGGGGCGAAATCAGCCATTGTGCATGTTTATACCGCGACATCCAAAACTTTCCGCGACATTGTGTTCGGCATGGAAAGCCGCGAACTGGTAGACATGACCGTCGCCGCCATCCGCCAGATCAAGGAATTGACTGCCGCTCTGCCGGAAACAAAAATCACTCTGGAATACAGCCCTGAGACATTCACCGCGACCGAGCTTCCCTTTGCGCTGGAAATCTGTGATGCCGTCGCCGCAGTCTGGGACGCGACTCCGGATAACAAAATCATCATCAATCTTCCCGCCACTGTGGAAGTGGCGACGCCCAACGTATACGCCGACCAGATCGAATGGATGCACACCCGTCTGGCTCGCAGGGATAGCGTCATCCTTAGCCTGCATACCCACAATGATCGGGGATGCGCCGTTGCCGCCGCCGAACTCG
>Ga0099364_10004336_pt1 | contig 21535 bp, 22 predicted proteins | sample TergutTh196P3_FD_73070 | JGI IMG/M metagenome (GOLD analysis project Ga0099364, IMG submission 73070) | Microcerotermes parvus P3 segment gut microbial communities from Pointe-Noire, Republic of the Congo - Th196 P3 | ecosystem: Host-associated > Arthropoda: Insects > Digestive system > Gut ... | reverse complement strand
AAAAAATACGAGAGGACTCCCATGACAATTATTGATGTAACACTGAGAATTGAAACGCGTGTTTTCCCCGTTAGGGATGGAGAAACGCAAAAGTTTGATCCTGTCTGGAACCAAGCGAACTTAATTGCCATTCAGCAATTCATATTGAAGCAAGGCATGACACAAACGTATTGCAATATGTATAGCAATAACCCGTATTATTCCGCAGGACATTATGCTTTTTATTTGGATCCTGACCGTGCGTTCCTTGTGCCCCCTAACCCCAGCATCAACAGCCCCCCTCAAAAGATGGATTATCATACATTGGTTGTACACGATATAGACAACGTGCAGCCGCATCTCAAAATCGACTTCGAAGAAGAATATTATATTTACATTCGGGTAAGCTGGCCAAGTGACAATTTGAAAATCGGAGATATTTGCGGCAATGCAGAAGAAGCAATCAAAGTCTTTCTTGAAGAGATAAAACGCATCGAAAAATCGTGATGCGGGCAGACAATGAACGAAGACAAAAAGATAACAACAAGGAACATAATTTTTATTAAAGGCAAAAGTGCGTTATAATCATATAACACGAAATTGGAGAACAGATGGCAGACCAACAACTACTGAGAGACCCAAATATTCCGCTGACCGACGAAACACTCGCAGCAGCACTTGGAGATCGGCAAAAGACGTTTTCTAAGTTCACCGAGCGGTTAAAGAGCAGCGATGTTGTAATCGAGTGGCGATACTACAACGACGGCAAAGCGTGGCTTGGAAAAGGCCAGTACAAGTGGACAACGCCGCGCGGTGCGAACAAGGAAACAACATGCTTTTGGTTTTCAGTTTGGGACGGCTTTTTTAGGGTTACGGTTTTTGTAAAGGAAAGCGTGCGAGCAGAGGCACAAAACCTGCCGGTCAGCAAAGCCGTCAAAAAAGAAATCGCAGAGGCAAAGCAGATAGGGAAATTAAAATTCTTCCCGATCATTTTTGTTGTACGAAGCGATGAAATACTCGATGACATTTGCACATTGGTTGACTTCAAAAAAAGAATCGGGTAATGGAGGAAAAATGTGTAATAAAATTTCCAAACCGATTGATAATGATATTGGCTTAATACCAGGCGTTTCTTTGTGTGAGAAATCGGGCGTCAGATACATTCATTTATCACAAAACACAACTTTGGAAAGTATCAAATCGTTGTTGCAGTTATTGAAAATGAATAAAATACCGTTTGAAATTTACGACAAATTGTACTACCCTTCAACAGACCCCGGTGCATATTTAACCTATTCGCAGGAAAAAAACATGTCTCCGGATTGTTGGAGCATGACGCTTGGGAATCACGGCTGGACCGGAGGAATTTTCACAATAGATGAAAATATCATTGCTTCCCAACTTGAAAATTTGCTGAAAAAAGGATTAATCCAAGAGATACGAATTGAAAAAATAGCTTTCTTTTCTCATTATGACTTTGTAAAATCTGACAAAAATATAGAAATGAATATGAGGCTTGCCAAACTGCATAATTATTGTTTGTCGGACAGTGACAGTGCAGTCGATCAATGAAAGATATGAATCCGAGAGAATTAATAACAAACAGTATTGAACAAAATTTACTTGAGCCGCTATCTGAGATCGGGTTTGCCTTTTCAAAAAGTTCCATGAGTTTTAAGCGAAAGGTGAGCGTATTTACGCAAACAATCCATTTTCAATTGAATAGAAAGAACTACGAAGGCGAATGCGCTGAATTTTGGACATCGTATAAGGTTTCGTCTAAAGAATATTCAAAATGGTACAAAAAGGAATTTGGCAAAGAAGCAATAAATGACAGTTTAGGAAGCGCTATGGATTGGAATATTAAAGGATGGGAATTTCCAATCATTGGCAATAAAAAAGAACTACATTTTCAAATAATAGACGAGAGCCACATGGATTACGTATTGGACGTACTGAAACACAATATTTTTACATATGGCATACCGTTTCTTGACAACTTGTCGGATTGGGAACGATCTGCGCATCAACTCGTAACAGAAAATGAGCAATTTCATTCTAAAGCGTGTGATTTCTTTTTGATTGCAGGCAAGAAAGACAAAGCACTGTGGGCGTTAGAACAGGGTATTGAGTATTGGGAAAAAAATCCAAAAGCCTCTTTCCCCGAAGAGAAGGATGAAATTAAGCAGCGGATGGCAAAATACTTTGGAAAAAATTACAGCTAAGTTATATTATGCAGTAAGAAAAGCGTCGTGAATAGATGGAAAAAGAAAGCATTAAATTAACAGAACATTTTGGCGTCAACTTGGCACAGCTGCTGTCAGATAAAATCCGTGAATCGGAAAAGGACTTTCCGTCAGATAAATTCATTGGAATTGTTCAAAAAAGTTATGCTGACAAGACACTGACACAAAGAGTTGAATTAATTGCAGACGCTTTACATATGTGTTTGCCAAATGATTACAAAAAGTCTGTTAAAATTCTCGTAAATATTATGGGTGACGAAAACCCGAAAGAAACGGGAATGTTTACAGATTTTTATTGGTTGATGCCTGTCGGGAAGTTTATCGAAAAATACGGATTGGATTATTTTGATATTTCAATGAAAGCAATTGAAGAATTGACTAAAAGGAATACGGGTGAATACGCAATCCGACCCTATGTCAGGAAGTATCCGACAGAAACAGTTCGGCAAATGAAAATTTGGGCGAAATCTGAAAACTTTCATCTCAGGCGGCTCGCATCGGAAGGACTCAGACCAAAATTGCCATGGGCAAGCAAGCTGGAACTTTTCATTGATAATCCGAAACCCGTTTTTGAGATATTGAATATTTTAAAAACGGAAGATGTAAAATTTGTAATGAAGTCGGTTGCAAATAATTTGGCGGATTACATTAAAGTAAATCCAAAAGCTGCCCTTGGTTTAATCAGAGATTGGGAAAATATCGATGATAAGAATACGCAGTGGATGATCAAACACGCAACTCGGAAATTGAAATAAAATGATGGGTAGAGCAATTTTTGATTGTCAAAATAATGGATTCGATATCGGGGATCAATTTGCTGAGGTTGAGAAATTGATCGAACATGGCAAAAGTGATAAGCGGAAAAACACAAATTACAAACGAAAAATATTTGAAAAAATAATTGAAAGAATATTCGATATCAAGGATCAATTTCCTGAGGTCGGGAAATTGATCAAACACGGCAAAAGCGGTAAGCGAAAAACCACAAATTACAAACGAAAAATATTTGAAAAAAATAATTGAAAGAATATTCGACATCAAGGATCAATTTCCCGAGGTCGGGAAATTGATCGAACATAGCAAAAACGGTAAGCGAAAAACCATAAATTACAAACGAAAAATATTTGAAAAAATAATTAAAAGAATATTCGATGTCGGGGATCAATTTCCCGAGGTCGGGAAATTGATCGAATATAGAAAAAACGGCAAGTGAAAAGCTATAGATTACAAACGAAAAATAATTGAAAAAAATAATTGAAAGAATAAGGCTTACTGAAAACGGATTCAATATTGCCGATCAATTTGTTGACCTCAACAAATTGATCGCGTTGCCATCAAAAACAAGAAAAGACGCAAAAATAGGTTTTGTTGACGCCAACAAAACCAAAACAAAACCTATTTACTGATTACAAGCTTTCACGTTATACCTGCTGCTTTATTGTACATGGGGGGGTAAAATATGAGCAATCTAAACGCAAAAGAATATCAGGGATTTGAGCAAATCAAGCATATTGATGAATTGGGTAATGAATATTGGTTCGCTCGCGAATTGGCTTTAGTACTGGAATATACAAAATGGGATAATTTTAAAAAAGTTATTGATAGAGCTATGATTGCTTGTCGAAATAGCGGATTCGGCATCGCGGATCAATTTCCCGAGGTCGGGAAATTGATCGAACATGGCAAAAGCGGCAAGCGGCAAGTCATAGATTACAAACTTTCGCGTTACGCTTGCTACCTTATTGTTCAAAATGGCGACCCGCGTAAAGAAATTATTGCCGTAGGGCAAACATATTTTGCGATTCAAACACGGCGTCAAGAGGTTGCCGATTATTTTAATCAGTTAGGTGAAGACAATAAGCGTTTAGTTATTCGCGGCGACATTAAGCAATGGAATCAAATGCTTGCTGAGGCGGCCCATAATGCCGGAATCATTAATGAAGAAGAATTTGCTCATTTTCAAAATGCAGGATATATGGGGCTTTATGGTGGTGAAACTGTGCAAGACATTCATCGGCGAAAACATTTAGCTCCCAAACAGAAAATTCTTGATTATATGAACAGCCAAGAGTTGATCGCCAATCTTTTTAGAATATCGTTAGCCGAAGAAAAAATAAGAGTTCAGCAAATACAAGGCGTCGAAACAGCGTCCATAACACACAATATTGTCGGACAAGAAGTCAGAAAAACCATAGAGCGTGTCGGCGGCGTATTGCCTGAAAATCAGCCGACGCCCGATAAAAGCATTGATGAAATTCAAAAAGAGCAGCTCAAAAAATTGAAATCAAAGAAAAATTTAATGCTGGATGAATAAAGTGAAACGGGCAGCATACATCACCCGCATAGGATGTGAAAAGATATGGGCATCGAAGACAAAACAATTTACGATTTTGACTTTAGTTTAATATGCGAATATTATGTAAATTTGAAGCGGCAAGGACCCGGAAGCCCCGAAGCAACGCTTAAAGCACTCAGTTTTTTAGATAATCTTACCGACAAATCACAAATAGCTGACATTGGCTGTGGTACAGGCGGACAAACAATGACGTTGGCACAAAACACGACGGGAAATATTACAGGAATTGACATTTCCCCCGACTTCATAAATCGTTTCAATGCCAATTCGGAAAAACTGAATCTGCAAGATCGGGTGAAGGGAATTGTCGGCTCAATGGAAAATCTGCCTTTCGGCGTTGAAGAATTAGACCTGATTTGGTCGGAAGGTGCTATTTACAACATTGGTTTTGAGCGCGGAATAAACGAGTGGCGAAAATTTCTGAAAACGGGCGGATACATTGCCGTTACGGAGTCTTCGTGGTTTACCGAGAAACGTCCTGCTGAAATTCAAAAATTTTGGCAAAATGCTTATCCCGAAATAGACACGATTCCAAACAAAGTTGCCCAAATGCAAAAAGCAGGGTATATTCCCATCGCTGCGTTTATTTTGCCTGAAAATTGCTGGACGGAACATTTCTATGCGCCGCAAGTTCCGATACAGGAAGCGTTTTTGAAAAAGTATGCGGGAAATAAAGCCGCAGAAGAATATATCGCATTAGAGCGGCACGAAAAAATGTTGTATTACAAATATAAATCTTATTATGGCTATGTATTCTATATCGGGAAGAAAATCTGAAAAAATGCCGTCGGTTTAGGTGATGGCGGCAGTAATCTCACAAAAAAGGCAGTGTGAAATGGAGAATAATGAGCAAACCAATATAATGAGATGGGATTTAGAATGGAGAAGGAAACGAAAAAATATTGGATATATTTAGTAATTGTTTGGTGTATTCATAATTTGGAAGAAGCCTTAACTATGTCGAAATGGCTTGGAATAAATGAAGCGAAACTGCCTTATTCTGAATTTATTCCGATATCAACTTTGCAACAAGGTTTACCCATAGCGCTTATTATTGCAACTTTGCTGCTGATTTTAATTCCGATTTTGGCGATTTATAAAAAATGGGATAACAGGATTTTTGGAATAATACTAGGAATGTGTTTGATAAATGCGATCGGGCATATTCTTGTTACGATTGTTTTTTGGGGTTATTCACCCGGAGTTATTACCGCTCTAATCATCAATCTCCCTTTATCCGTTTTTATCATTAGCCGACTTTTCAAATACAACTTACTGAAAAACTTTTCATGGTTTCACATTTTCGTTTATGGAGCCATCGGTCTTATCATATCTGTTTCGGTGGTTTGGGTTTTAGCATTATCTTTATATTATGCCGGCAGGTAATCGGCGGCTTGGCGTAACGGCAACAGTAACCCCGCGAAAAAGACAGCGGAAAATTGAAAATTTAGAGTAGCTTGAAAAAGAAACAAAATGTAAAAATAAAATTGATGCAGCACGTCCTAATTTTTCACCTGATTCCAAGAAAAAGATAAACAATTCTTTAATTATTGATGATACAAACAATGAGGAGTAGACCAAATATGACAATGAATTTATGGGATGTTGCCAAAGTAGATGACGGCGGAAAAAGAGATAAATTTATTTCAAGATTTTTCGGTATTTTCAGTGAAGAGATCGCAGGTTTATATTTCGGATGCCCATTTTCAAAATATAAAAACCTAGGCAGACCAACCATTAAAAAAGACAATGTATCTAGCACGCTTGATTTTACACTCCAAGATAAAATGACAAACAAAATCTACATCTGCGAAATGAAATGTGAAATGCAATATCAAAAATTCAAAAGATTTGAATTAAAAAGCATTGAACAAGTTGAGTCTCATGTAAAACAAAAATGGCATAAACGCGCTTTTATTTGGTTTTTGGATATTGCCAACAATAAAAATGCGTATAAGGTAGAGATTAAGGAAGAAAATCGCAGAAAAGAAATAGAAATTGATGGCATTATATTATTATGGGGCAAAACGGATAATGAAAAAATAAAAGAAATACAGAATAAATTTGATATTCACGACATACTGTCATTGGAAGAAATGGTAAATACGATGATAAATAATGATTACGCCCCTTATTTTGAATATATTGAAGAAAGAAGAGAATGGGTAAATAAATTTTTAGATGGAATAACTGCATAATGTAAAAGCAAACAATATGAGGGGATTTACGCCTATAATGATGGCATAAAGGGGTGATGTGACAATGTTATCAATAGAGGAAATCAAATCATATATCACACCCGTTGTTGAAAAATATCCCGTAGACAAAGTTATACTTTTTGGCTCCCATGCCCGCGGCGATGCTTCTGATACAAGTGATATTGATTTAATCGTTGAAAGCCAAGGCCGTTTGCGTAACAGAAAAATCTTTGCTTTAGGCGGAGAGTTGCTTGATGTATTGCCCGTAAGAGTTGACGTATATGACATTCTTGAAATTGCCAACCCGTCGGCTATGTACGATAAAATTCAAAAAGAAGGGTTAATAATTTATGAAAGGTCAAGAAACCGAATGTAAAACATAAAAGGGGTAAAAATGACAAGCGTGAAAGACTACAAAAAGGAATACAAAGACCTGTATCAACCTAAAACCACGCCATCGATTGTGGAAGTAGAAGAAATGCAATTTGTCGCCGTTGAAGGTAAAGGAAATCCGAACGATGAAAATGGCGAATATCAGAGAGCAATAGAAGTCCTGTATGGCATTCAGTACACCATCAAAATGAGCAAAAAAGGAAACCCTGTTCAAGGCTATTTTGATTATGTTGTTCCGCCACTGGAGGGTTTTTGGTGGCTTGAAAACAATGAAGATTGGATCGAAAACAAATCCAAATATTGTTGGATTTCGTTGATACGATTGCCGGAATTTGTCGATGAAAAAGTGTTTGAATGGGCTTGCGAAGAAGTGTCAAAAAAGAAAAAGATTGATACAACAAAGGCAAAATTTTTGAAAATAAATGAGGGGCTATGCGTACAATGTCTTCATATCGGTTCGTTTGATGATGAGCCGAAAACACTGAAACAGATGAATGAATTTATTGAGAAAAACGGTTTGCAAAACGACATAAATGAAACACGGCGGCACCACGAAATTTATCTGTCCGATCCGAGAAAAACAGAAGCAGCAAAATTGAAAACGGTTTTGCGAATACCTGTAAAAAAGAAAAAATGATAGACGCCGGAAATGAATATTTAGAACCAATGATATAAAAGGGAATGATATCGTTTCAAAAAATGACGCAAATAATTGAAATTGTTAGAAAGGAGTGTAACATATGGCAGTTGATGTAAAAGTTGAAAAATATTTGGCAGACTTAAAAAATAATTCTGCGGCGGGGACAGAAACTGTTTTTGCCTTACGCGAAACGATTTTATCTGTTAATAAGAGTCTGACTGAAAGCGTTATGTATGGCGGTTTGTTATACAAGAAAGATAAGTTTTTGTTGTTCGGCATTTTTCTAAAAAAAGATCATGTGACGCTGGAAATTGGCGGGGGTGCTTCCTTAGAGGATGAATATGGTGTTTTGGAAGGTATCGGCGGTAAAGAAGGCCGCAGGCATATTAAATTGAAAAATCTTGGCGACATCAAAGACAAGCATGTTGAACATTATCTAAAATTAGCGTTTGACGCAGCCTAAATCATAACTTTCGCATTGTATGAAGTTTAGTTGAAGCCATCTCTGTAAACAGCAAAATGTTTTGTTGTTTTTTTGAGCCCCTTTCTCTGGAATTGAAATGAAATTGGATAAATTTCCCCCTTGATTTACAAAGCTTCTATTGTTAATGCCATGTTTAATTCTTTTGCTTTTTGCAGGGCACTCTTTAATACTGTAATCAAATCATCACCATCACTGGTAACAAAATAATTTCCGAGATTTGTGATCTCTTGACTAATATTGTCCCCCCATGGCGGTTTTTGGCTTAAATCCTCAATATCCCAAATGACTTCGGAGGGGGCTATTTCACCGAGCTTTGTGATTATTTCTTCCAGTTCGCTTAACGCATCGTCTAAATTGCCGGAATCCAAACATCCATTATATAGGTCATTCATTAACAGCGGGTACTTGCTTCCCCATTTTTTCTGCTCCAAATGATAGCAAATTGTTGAAAAAAATGAATGCAGAAAACTTCCGCTGCCAACTTGAAACCAATAAAATTTTACTTTGAACCCTATAACCAAAACAATTCACTTCGGATTATTTTTTTTCAGATTACAACTTATCATAGAGTAAGTAATCATTTGTTAGTATGTTTTCCCATTAATTAATGGCTACTTTGTTACATTAAACTTATACCCTTTAGAGACAAAGAAAGAAGAGGTTATCTCCCGATTTGAGACAAAAAGAGCAAGTTTTTACCCCCGATTTGAGACAAAAATGATGAGTTTTTACCCCCTATTTGGGACAAAAAAATTAAAAAAAATTAGATCGTTTTTCAATTCCACTCTTTTCCAAATCTGTTTTCATCCATATCACCTTTTTTCCAGTGCTTTTTTCCAGCGGCTCAAAACTTTAAGCAGCGGCTCGTCAAGCAGAGACAATGCTTTATTTTTGATTGTTTCCGGTACACCGTAAGCCGCCTCCGCGATGCTGCCGGTGATTGCGGTCAACGTGCCGCCTCCTCCGAGAGAAACAGCGTTTCGGATAGCATCCTCAAAATCTTCGCTTTCAAGAAAAGCGATTATCGCTTTCGGCACGGTTCCCTTACAACTCACATCTAATTTATATGTCGGACGAATTTCATCAAGTGTTTCGGACAGATCATAATCGTATTTGGCTTCAATATAAGACTTGATTTCATATTTTGATTTACCGTTGCGGGCAAGGAAAATCGCTGCTGCTGTGGCTTGTGCCCCTTTAATGCCTTCGGGGTGATTGTGTGTAACGGCAGCACTGACCTCCGCTGCGTTTTCGGTTTCTTCGAGAGTATCAAAATACCATCCGATTGGAGACACACGCATCGCTGAACCATTTCCTGAACTGTTGTATGGCTGACAATCTTTCGAGGACATCCAACTGATGAAAGCCTTACTGTATCCTGCTTTCGGATAGAGTTTGCCAAATCTCTTCATTGACCGAATATAATCATCAGGAGTACCGCCGTTCATCAACCCCTCTGCAATTGCCAGAGTCATAACCGTATCATCCGTAAATCTGCGGTCTTCCCTAAACAATTGAAAGCTCTTTGTTTTGATACCTCGCATTTTGTTTGAACCGACAATGTCACCGACAATTGCACCGATCATAGAAGCATCCTTTCGTAAAAAATCGGATTCTTGCCGATGGTTTTTTTCTTGGTGATTTTCGTTGTACCTTTCTACCGAACCATCACAATATTCACAGCGTCCGCTGGCATCGGGTATTGTTGTGGCACCACACAGCCTGCAGATAACAGCAATTTTTGATCCGGTGTCCATTCCCTGTCCCTTCCACATCCGAATAAAAACGTCCCTCATTTCATCGGCTTTACGTTTCGTTTCTTCAAACATCACTTTGTTTTTTTGATAATTTATGTGGTGCTCATTGATTTGGAATTCGATGGTATTGAACCACTTCGAATTAGAATGTATGGTCAGGAAAAAATAATAACCGATGGAGTAACCGGTATCCGGATATTTTTTATAAAATTTGCGTTCACGAATATCAATCTGACAGCCCGTCACCTGAGAAAACAGCATGATGGGCGGATTTTCATTTCTCCAGTTGTCAGATGAAGTGACAATGAATTTTTCAGCATTTTCATCTATCAATATCTTTGTTCCGTATCCGAGGGTCTGGTTAACATTGAACATATTGATTTGCTCTTTGTTTTTTTCATGGAATATAAAATACTCTTTGATTTCATCCAACGTGATTTTTTGAAGATTATTTCCAATAACAGGCGGAAGCAATCCGGCACAAAACGAACATAGTTTACCATCTGCCACATCTAAAAAATTTGTTTTCCTTCCACATATGCCACAATTTTTATTGCCAAATAATCCCATTTTATCCTTCCCTTAGATTCATATAATAAAACTCAGAGAGGTCTTTTTGTGCCGCACTCGGAACAGAATTTGCCTTCATTGGAAACTCCGCATACACAAACCCACTTATCTTTCATAATTTTCGATGCGCTGCATTCCGGACAAAAATTGCCGATGTTTCCGGCATGTCCGCAGGCACAATTCCAGCTGTCAGTTTGAGACGAAGTCTGTTGCTGCGATCCCATTTGATAAAGGTTTTGTGTGTTCATTCCTCCGGCATTTTGTGCCATATGCATACCCATAAAAGCAAAAGCAGGACCAGCTTCCGAATTTGATGCCGCATTTTTCATTGCTGTCGCCTGCGCTTCGACAATATGTGCTGCTGCCATATCCGGATTGCGGAAAGTGGCATTGCGTTGAAGCTCTTTTATCATTCTTTCATCTTCTTCGGAGGCTTTGACGCTGTTCATACCAAAAGACACAATTTCAATTCCACGAAGTTCACTCCATTTTTTACTCAATACGTCGTTTAGTGCCTCTGCGATTTCTTCTGTATGTCCGGGAAGCATTGAATATCTGATTCCCATAGCGGATATTTTAGCAAACGCCGGCTGCAAAGAAGTCATCAGTTCAGTTTTGAGTTGACTGTCAATCATCGAACGAGTATATGCAGAAGTCATATTACCGCAGACATTCGTGTAAAAAAGAATCGGGTTTACGATCCGATAGCTGTATTCGCCAAAGCACCGTATGGCAATGTCCACATCCAAATTGATATTATCATCCACAACCCGAAACGGTATCGGATTTTGTGTACCGTATTTATTGCCGACCATTTCTTTGGTGTTGAAGTAATAAACACGCTGATCTTTGGGCGTTTCCCCTCCAAAAGTAAAACGTTTTCCGATATTTTTAATCACGGAAGGAATTGAAGAACTGAGGCTGCCGGTAAAGATCGAAGGCTCCGTGGATGTGTCATAAACAAATTCTCCAGATTCGGCACATATATCCACAATTTTGCCTTGTTCAACGATAATCATACATTGACCGTCAGCGACAGCAATTACCGAACCGTTTGAAATAATATTATCATCTGTATTTGTGTTGACCGTATGCTTACCGATTCGTTTTTTCCCTTTAACTGCTAACACATTTGCGGGCAGAGCCTCGCAGTAGAAATATTCTTTCCATTGCTCAGTCATTACACTTTTGGCTGACTTTTTGGCAGCCCCTGTTATTGTTCTGATTAATCCCATGATTTACACTCCTTTCATAAATATGTGTATTATGATATGTTTATAATTTAAATATAATTTTTCATTCTGTTTTTATGCTACATTGAAATCGGGCTGATTTTTATCATTGTTTATTCCTCCTTGTGGCTATAAACAATTGAGATGGACGATGCCCTGCATTTTGTCTGTATTCACCGGTTTCTGTGACAAGATCCCGAACTTTCCTGCGAAACGCCGCTTTGAAAGTGATTTTCCGAGATTTGTAAAAAAACGATTATTTTTGCAGGGAAATAATTCATAAGCATGAAAAATGCAAAGTCATAATACAGAAAACTATACAAACAAAGAAAAAGATATGAGAAGAATATTATACATTTCAGTTTAGAAGTTGTAATCCCAAAATGTAAAACATAAAATAAGCAGGCAGAAACAATGTACGGTTTTGAAGAATATATCAAGCAGGGTGAGCCTGAAAAAAAGGAAAAGGTTTATGCTTGGAAAACCGCAATCGGATTACAAGATGTTGACGGGCTGAAACCTTCACCGTATCTTATTGAAACTGCCAGACAAAACATTGAGGGCAGTATTACAATTGGTGAGGTTAAGCTTCGCATTGATGATTATTACAAAGCACAGTCGGTAAGAGATGAAAACAACAGAACAGAAGAAGCGGATAAGGTTTCTGCTCGTATTGCAGAAATTTTGTCGGAAAAGACATTTACTTTTTCACCTGCCGAATACATAACCATTCACAGGCGGCTTTTTGAAGGGATTTATCAGTTTGCCGGCAAAATTCGAGATTATAATATCACCAAGTCCGAATGGGTGCTGGGAGGCGAAACGGTTTATTACGCGAGTGCCGATAGCATTCGAGAAACGCTCAACTACGATTTTGAGCAGGAAAAACAATTTAATTATCAAGGCATAAGTTTGCTGCAAACGGTTCAGCATATGACTGCGTTTGTATCCGGGCTGTGGCAAATTCACGCATTCGGCGAGGGCAATACAAGAACAACAGCAGTTTTTATGATCAAATACTTACGAACATTCGGCTTTGATGTAAAGAACGATATGTTTGCCGAGAATTCGCAATATTTCAGAAACGCCCTTGTTCGTTCCAATTACAATGATTTGAAAAACAACATCCACGCCACAAAAAAATATTTAGAGCGTTTTTTTAGAAATCTGTTACTTGGAGAAAACAACACATTAAAAAACAGAGAATTGTTGGTCGATTTTGACAAAAGCACACCCCAAAGTGCAAAAAATCAAGATAATACAATTTCAAAGAGCAATATTTGCACTTTGAACTGCACTTTAGAAGAACATTTTGTATTAGAATTTCTGAAAACCAATCCGAAAGCAACCCAAAAAGAAATTGCCGCCCATATTAAAAAGTCGGAAAGAACAGTAAAAACCATTACAAGCAATCTACAGCAAAAAAATATGCTTGAACGTCACAACGGAAAAAGAAATGGTCACTGGGTCGTAAAAGAAGTATCAGAAACATAATATACGGCACAAGCAGGCTGTTGGACGTAATGGCAGCAGCATTGAAAAAAGCATAAACAAGATAAAATGAATGAAATTGACGAATACATTTCCCGATATCCAAAAGATATTCAATACATTTTGCAAAAAATCAGGCAGTTGATTAAAAACAATTCGCCGGATGCCGAAGAACTTATAGCATATGGAATGCCGTGTTATAAGACACACAAAAAGCCATTGGTTTATTTTGCAGCTTATAAGAATCATATTGGTTTTTATGCCATACCTTTGGAACATAGCGAATTTAAAGATGAACTTTCAAAATATAAACAGGGAAAAGGCTCTGTTCAATTTCCTCTTGACCAGCCGATGCCTTACGAACTCATCAAAAAAATAGTGATGTTTCGAGCCGCAGAAAACGAAAACAAAGCCAAGAAATGAAAATAGGCGAAAAAATGCCAAACGTCTAATCGTCATCTTTGGTGTAATGGCGGCAGAAAATTAATTGAAAAGCAACAAGACGGTTTTACCAATCTTTTGGAATCTTAATGCCAAAACTTCTTGCCATTCCCAAGACTTCTTTTCGGATATTTTTGTCAACGACCAACATAATAAATCCGTAAATAAGCCCGCCAAAGGTAAATGCAATTAAAAGCAATACAACATTCGTTATTGGAAGGATTTGTTTGAATAAAATCAAAAATCCGCACATGACGAGGGATACAATGACCATTTTTGCAGCCGCTTTCCAGTCATAACGAACCTGAATTGATTTTTTCAGGAAAAGGTATGCTAAAACGGCATTTATTGACATTGAAATGATTGTTGCAATGGCAGCACCTTCCATTCCATAATTTGGGATGAGCAAAAGATTTAGCGCGATGTTAAAAATGATGCCGGCCGCGATGGATAAAAATGCGTATTTGGGGTGGCTGATGGCGTTGAGGCACATACCTTGAAGGTACATAAAAACCGTCACAATCTGAATGAGTGACAGCCAATAAAGTGCAGTTACGCCATCGGTATACGTGGTTCCGTAAAAAAGGAAAATGAAATCGTGTCCGAGAATTAAGAAGCTAAAAAAGATAGGGATTGCCAGCATCAAAGAAATCGTTGTTCCGCCGCGCAAATTTTCTGTGATGCTTTTCGTATCCTTCTTCTCATTCCAGGCACTGAATTTCGGATACAGCACCGCTTTCATGGAAATCGCGGCAAGTCCGGCAAGCATTGAAAACTGATAAACGATGCGATAAATTCCGGCATCCGTCTCATTCATGAAATGGCCGATCATGACCACATCAATGTTTTGATAAGCCAAATAACAGCTCATGACAAGAAAAACCAAAACAGCGTATTTCAAAAGGTGCCGGATATGTTCTTTTGAAAAGCGAACAAGTTTTAAATCATTGTATCGATGCACAAAAAGGGCAGCAGCGATCATGCCTGCGAAAAAGCCGCCTTCAAGACCAAATGTATGATATCCCAAATAGACGAAAATGATTTGAATAAATGAGCGGACGGCGGTATTTAAAAACAACGACACTTGAAATGCATTGACTTTTCCATCCGCGTAGGCTGCATAAATTCGGCTGTTGTATATGAAATCAATGATGAGTGCAGCAATGACCCACCAAAAAATGCTTACATTCATCAAAGCGGCACTTGGGAAAAAAAGCGCCATGATGACAAGGCAAACAATACAAAGAACCAAATAAATCAATCGAAGCGTCATTGATGCCGAATAATAAGAATTTTTTTGGCGCCCCTCACTTATGATTTTAACGCTTGCTTCTCCAATGCCGCTTTCAGAGAACAGGAAAAAAAGCGTGTAGTAGGAAAAAAACAAAAAATAAATGCCGACGAGTGCCGGATCGACTAAACGCGTAAAATAAATTGTGCTTAAAAAACCAAGGGCGGTTAATCCAAATTGGGATGCCAAAGACACAAGGGTTTGGGAACGAATAAGATTTCCTTTCCCGATATTTGAAAAGATATCTGTCACTTGTGCCATATCTTCTAAAAATGAATCAAGATATTAAAATGTTTCAATGAAAAATGAAAGAATGAAAAACAAAAAATGAAAAACGAATGAAAATGAAAAGTGAATGAAAAAAGAAAAAGAAAAAGAAAAAGAAAAAAATCTTCTCAGTAAAACGGTTTTTTAAACAAGTCCTGATAATTTATCGGGTTGTTTAAGAAATCCAATTTATCCAAATCGTCAATCAGCTCGTACATATCTTCGCCGGAATACAAATCGGCTTTCGGATAACTTTTTGGTTTTGCGTACCTCAGTTCGGGGATTTGATCATAATTTTTATTTTTGACAATTCCGTCCTCTGTCAAATAATATGCAACACCTGCCTTTTCTCGAATCGGTTCATAATCGGATTGGAATGCGTCAGAAACCCAATTTGCCATCACAAGCTCAGAACTTGAAGCATTGACTGTCACATGCCCGTAATTCGGCGGAATCAAAACAATCTCGCCGCCTTTTGCGGTCACAACAATAAAATCCGTCAGATCATCTTTTTGAAGCAGATAAGTTGCCGTTCCTCGAATCACTTGATACACTTCGGGATATGAAATACATTCCCTGGGGCAGAGGGGATGATAGTGCCCGGCGGTTTTTACAAATTCCGGTCCCAGCATGCCGGCAGGAATTACCGTAATATCGTATCGAAGCGATGCGTTTCTCATTTTTTCCAAATCTTTTTTTGAAAGGTGCACCTCGCGGTACATCTCATAAAGAGCGCGGTCGGGCTGCTTTGTAACCCAAGTTTGATCGAATAAGACGTCCGCCATATCTGTCAATACACGCGTCTTGTGTGCGGTTGAAACTTGTTCAAAGTTCGGAGATATATTCATCATTTTCCAACTCCGATTTTTTTCAAATATTTTCAAAAAAGTCATCAAATAATAATCAATTTATAATCAAAATAATTAATATGAATAGTTTTCTCAGTTCAAAATGTTTTCTGACATTTATTCAATTTTTAAATCATTTTTTTGATAATTTTTCATGATTCACTTTATTTTTTTGACAATTCTTCATGATTCAAACCGTTTGCGAACAGCTTCAGCATGTCCAAACAGCCCTTCCTCTTCTGCCAGTGCTATGATGGTGTCTTTGATTTCTTCCAAGCCCTGCTTACTGATTTTTTGAATTGTCACGGATTTCAGGAAATAGGACGTGTTGAGCCCCGAATAGATGCGGACATACCCCGATGTCGGAAGGACGTGATTTGTTCCGGAGGCATAATCTCCTGCCGGAACCGGCGCGTAGTTGCCGATAAAAATGGATCCGGCATTTTTAATTTGACCTAATATGTCCTCCTCCTTTTTCGGATCGACCATGATTTGCAAGTGTTCCGGTCCGTATTTGTTTGAAAAAGCAATACAATCTTTTATCGAATCTGCAATCAAAATCGCGGAATTTGAGAGCGCTTTTTCAATAATTTCTTTTCTTTTGGCGTCTTTGGTTTGCTTTTCGACTTCTTTTAAGACGGCTTTGCCGAACTTTTCCGATGGTGTGATCAATATGGACAGCGAATTCGGGTCGTGTTCAGCTTGTGCCAATATATCGGCAGCGGTCATTTTTGCGTCTGCAAAATCATCCGCAATAATCAGCACTTCGCTGGGTCCTGCCGGAAAATCAATTTCAGCAAAGTCTCTGACTTTCATTTTTGCATAAGTGACATACACATTTCCGGGACCGACAATTTTGTCTACTTGGGGAACGCTTTTTGTTCCGTAAGCCATGCCGGCGATTGCTTGTGCCCCGCCGGTTTTAAAAATGCGGTCAACACCTGCAATTTTACAGGCAGCCAACGTCAGCGGATGAACGGTTCCATCGGAGCGAGGGGGCGTACAAACAACGATTTCAGGAACGCCGGCAACTTTTGCAGGCAGTACTGTCATTAAAACAGTTGACGGATAGCTGGCACGTCCGCCGGGGACATAACATCCGACACGAGAAAGAGGGATCGTTTTTTGTCCCAAAACGATTCCGGGCGTATTTTCAACGTACCAGACTTCTTTTGGGAGCTGTGCGGCATGGAAGCGTCGAATGTTTTCTGCGGCTTTTGCCAAATGATCAATCAATTCAGGATTAAGTGCTGCGACAGCGTCTTCGATTTCTTTTGGCGCGACTTCTAAGGATTGGAGTTCGGCTTTGTCAAAGAGGCGTGTGTATTCCAGTATCGCTTTATCGCCGTTTTGTTTTACATTTTCAAGGATTGCGTCAACGACTGCACTGACGTCTGCCAGCTCCTTTCCGCGGGAAATGAGTTGGGTTAAATTCGATTCCGACAATTCGGATAATTTTTTAAAAAGCATACGTTTAACAAACCTCTTAAACTCAAATAAACTTTCCTCTTTTTTGATTTCAGAAGCGATTTCATATTTGCTGATTTCGTATTTGTTGATATTCATTTAGCTTCGTTTATGCTTCTTTGCTTCTATTAAATTTCATTTATGATTCGTGTTATAAAACTCACTCATCAATTAACTATAAAAAAATTGAAGCATTTAATAAGAGTCTATTACTTTATTTGAGACGAGATATAATTAAATAACTTGTACTAATTTAATAGTTATATTTATTTGAATGTTCAATCCACTTCGGAATATGTTATTTTTCAATGTCGTATTTTTTTGGATTGGACGTCTCTTATGACTCATTTTATTTAAGAGGTATTAACTTGGCAAGAAAAAGCACAAATCGGAAAACTTCTACAAAGGCTTCTGAAGAACCAAAAACAAAATCGAATGGATCTAAATCCGCAGGTTCAAACAGGGCTCGTCAGAATTCAACTGCTGCTCCAAAAACAGATCCAGCTGCTCCAAAAACAGATTCAGTCGTTGCTCCCAAGGCAGATTCAGCCGTTGCCCCTAGGGCAGATTCTACAGGAACAACATTTGCTGAACAAATAAAAGATAAAAAAGGTCTTTTGATCAGTCTTTTTTACGGCATCGGCGTTTTATTATCAGCGTTTCTCGCTTATTTTATTCGTACCATTCCAAAAGACGGCGTCTTTTTAAGCAACGGCTTTATTCGATTGGATGAAAACGACCCGTGGTATCATTGGAGCAACGTAAATTATCTTCTTCACAATTTCCCGAGCGTGAAATGGTTTGATCCGGCAACAACTTACCCTTATGGAACAAACCAAGCTTTTGCACCTCTTTATGATATTATGATTGCAACGGTTATCAAGATTCTTCAGGCAATTACCGGAAATACCAGCACGGAATTTGCCATGACAATTTTTGCTTACTGGCCCTGTATTTTTGCCGGTTTTTGTGTCATTGCTCTTTATTTCGCTGCCAAAAAAATATTTAACAGCCGCCCGGTTGGTTTATTCTCAGCTTTCTTATTGGCAATCGCACCCGGTCAATTCCTGCACCGAAGCATTATCGGGTTTAGTGATCACCATGTTGCAGAAGTATTTTTCAGCACCATTGTCATTTATTTCTTGGCCTTGGCACTTTTAAAAGCCAAAAAACAAGTCGTATCAAACGATGATGTTTTTAAAGGAAAATTGTCCGGCTTTAAATCGATTCTTCCTTATGCGGTTTTAACCGGTTTGGCAATGGCGACATACACGCTTGTTTGGGAAGGTGCTCTTCTTTTTGCATTCGTCATCGGCGTTTTTATAACGGTTCAATTGATTATTAATCATTTAAAAGGCGAAGAAACGGCGTTTTATGCCGTCCTCGGCATTGCTATCTTCGCTGTCGATCTTTTAGTGATTGCGGTGATACCGCAGATTGGTGAATATAAGTTCCTTCACATTTTGGCATTGAGTGCAGGTATTGCAGCAATGGTTTTCATGGCCGTTTTGGCTTACGTCATGGACAAAAAATCGCTGGACAAAATTTATTTCCCCGCTTCCATGATCGGAGTCGGTATTGCCGGCATCGTAGTCGGCAGTCTCGTGTCAACAACCATTAAAAATATGTTCCTTAGTGTTGCCGGATTCTTTACAAGAACGGGCGGTGCTTTAACAATTGGTGAAGCTTCTCCATTTTTCAGCATTCCCCCATCCGTTTTCATAGTCTTCCTTGCGGTCTTTATCTTTTTAATCATCGCTTTAGCAACATCATATATTAAAGAAAACGCAACCAAAAAAGCTCTTTTAATCGGCTGGACTGCTTTGTTTGCAATTGTTGTTTTAGTGGGCGGAGAACGTATAAACGATACATTCTCATACACGATGGGCTATTTATGGCTGTTTGCTCTTCCCATGCTTACATATTCCGCTATCCGAAACAACAGCAAAGAAAAAATGCTTTTTGTGATTTGGACGGTTGTTTTGGTGTGGGCGATGGCTCAGCAAAACCGTTTCTCCTATTACTTTGTTGTACCGGTTGTCATCATGACGTCTTATCTCTTTGTGGAATTAGCCAAAGCCGTTAAAATAGATGAAGCGTGGGATTATCTCATAAAATCGCTGACGGGAAAGAAAGATGAGCCGACTTCAAAATACACCAGAAACGATGAGAAAGCCCTTAAAGCTCTTATCGCTGTGGCAATTTTAGTGGTTGCTGCGGCTTTTATTGTTTATCCGGCTTATGACAAAATGACGGATTATACACAAAATACTGGCGGAATCAACAGTGCATGGCTGGATGCCACCCTGTGGCTTCGTGACAACACACCCGTTCCCGGATTAGATCCGTTTGGACGTTATGAAATGCCTCTCCAAGACGCTGACGGCGATGGTGTTGCAGATAAGGTTTCGGGCATTGGTATAGAGTACTTTGAGAATCAGGTGAGTATTGTTCCATTTGATTATCCTGAGCCGGCTTACGGTGTGATGTCTTGGTGGGACTACGGTCACTGGATTCAAGTTGTCGGTGAGCGTATGCCAAACGCCAACCCGTTCCAATTCGGTGTCGGTGGTCGCCGCGGTGACGTATCCGATCCGATGATGCCCGGCTCTGCTCCGTTCTTCGTTGCCGAAACTGAAGAATATGCAACACAAATCTTGTATGACATTGATCCGCGCGAAGGCAAATACGGTGCCAGATACATCATGACCGATATTGAAATGACATCCGGTATGAGTAAGTTTGGTGCGATGGTGGCTTGGACGCTGGATACTGCCAATTATGTCGTTGCCGTTCCAATTGGTGAGTATACCTATAATCTCCATGCCAGCGATCGGTATTACAATTCCATGGTTGTCCGGCTTCATTTGTTTGACACGGATGGGTTGCAGCAGTATCGTATGGTTTATGAATCTGCTGTTCTCGGCACCTCCGGGACACAACAGCAAGAGTCACTCTTCAAGGAAATTTATAACTTTTATTATAACCAAAATATCAATACAGGAATGACCGGCTATGTCAAAATTTTCGAGTTTGTTCCGGGCGCGACCTTGACGGGAACTGCGTCACCGGACGAAACCGTCAGCTTGACATTAGAAGTGAGGACAAACCAGGGACGTACATTTGATTACACCCAAAACGTGACTGCCGACTCTAACGGTCAATACAGTATAAAAGTTCCGTATTCGACAACCGACAATTCCAATCTTGACGTGAGTCCCACAGGCCCGTATACCATTACATACGGCGGAACAGAAAAAACAGTGAATGTTTCCGAAACCGATATTTTGGACGGCAGAACAGTTACTGTTCCTTGATCAAATAAATAGTGAAAAGAAAGTCAACCGTTTTGACTTTTCTTTTCATTTTGTTTTTAAAAATGATTTTTCTTTTTTCGCCTTTCGTTTTTTTAGATTTAAGGTTCTATTCGGCTTGTTAATTTCTCATTCATAAATTTCCAAAACGAAATGCTTTCAATACTTTCGATTTCCTTTTGCCGAAGTATTTGGTATCCTGCTTTAACGGATTCGCGAATATGTTTTCCCAAAGCAGCTTCTTTGAAAATCATTTCCTCAATAAGCTGTTTTCCGGTTCGGTATTTTCGCAAAATTTCGGCAACGTAACATTCATTTTCGATTGTGAATGAGTAAACATCAGGATTATTTTTGTATTTTTGGCAAAAAGCATCGGCATTCATTTCATTCCATACCGGCGGCCCGTATCTTTTTTGAAGCGGCGGCAACTCATCGGCAAGAAGTTCCAGCAAAATAACACTTTTTTCTTCAGCCCAACAATATGTATTCATGACAACGAATTCATTTTTTTGGAACAAATCTTCAAGGGATTTTTCCAACCGGAAAAGCTGGGGATACAGT
>Ga0099364_10004335_pt1 | contig 21542 bp, 28 predicted proteins | sample TergutTh196P3_FD_73070 | JGI IMG/M metagenome (GOLD analysis project Ga0099364, IMG submission 73070) | Microcerotermes parvus P3 segment gut microbial communities from Pointe-Noire, Republic of the Congo - Th196 P3 | ecosystem: Host-associated > Arthropoda: Insects > Digestive system > Gut ... | reverse complement strand
GGCGGGGGGCGGCCGGAGGGGCGAGGGGGGGGGGGGGGGGCGAGGGGGCGAGGAGAAACGGCTTGATCCGGTAGAAGGGTCGGAAGAGAGTGCCTACCACGCAATCGCCACTGCGGCGCAAAACCTGAACTCCCTGCGCGAAAACTGGCTGAACCCGCCGGAATGGGTCGAATGGGTCATAACAAGGGAGGAAGAAAAAGCGGGCTTTCCTAAACGCCCGCTGGCAAAACCCGGCCATGAGGAAGACCTGAAAAGGCGTACCCTGACCAATCTCTACAACGAACGCCCGCAATGGCTGAACATGGCGCACAGAGCATTGGATGCGGCGGTGGCTACAGCCTACGGCTGGGAAGACTACACGCCTGATACCAGCGACGAAGAAATCCTCCACCGCCTGCTCGCGCTCAATCTGGCGCGTAGCGCAAGAGGATTAGCCGGGTAGCAGGAGTTGGCTGGCAGCTCAGAGATTGACTTCTGCGGCGTGGTCAGCCCTCTTATAGCCGCGTTATAGTCATTCCTTTGGATAAGAGACAGGTGGGAGCATGGAAATCCAGAAGATGGTGCTTGAAATTTTGCAAACGCATCCCCTCTCCCACTTGTGGGAGAGGGTGGCCGTAGGCCGGGAGAGGGTAACGTTCAGGTTGAAATTTACGCTTCCTGAATCTTCAACTCCCTTACCCTCTCCCCCAACCCCTCTCCCGCTTGCGGGAGAGGGGAGCAAAGTGCGCTCCCCTACAGTCTCGTTATTTGCGGAAAGTGCTATAAGCACATTGCTGCAATGCAGACTTGACACTGCCACTTTGAAAGGGGGCGCTGCCGTAGGCGGCGGGGGTTTGCCCAAAGGTGTGACGCTATTGCCGTATGCAAGACCCGTCCGCAAGCCGTCGTGGTTTTGCCGGATAGCTGCCACTCGCGGCAAAGCCACAAGCAGGAAAGAGGTCAGAGGAAATGACTAACCACACAGCTCTTGCCTCAACCCTTGCCGCGCGCGGCCTTGATTACGGCGAGCTAATCCAGACTAATCCCCATCTTTTTGCTGACGCGCCGGTTTTTTTGAGCGAGGAAAGCAGGGAGCGTATTTTCCGCCTGATTGCCGCGATTGAAAGCGTTGTCGCCTTGCCTGTTTACCAACGCGCCGCCTTTGCGGATATTCCTGAAACGCCAGGGCGCGACCCCGGTTATCCGGCGGTTTTCATGGGATACGATTTTCATCTGGATGAAAACGGGCGCCCCTGGCTTATCGAAATCAACACCAACGCGGGCGGCGCGCTCCTCAATACCTGTCTTGTCGAGGCTGGATCGCATGAACCTGGGCAGGCATTATGGGATGAATGGCTTGCCATGTTCCGCGCGGTCTGGCGAATCGGCAGGGGAAAGCGTGCCTTGCGGCGCATTGCCATTGTGGATGAACAGCCGTCCACGCAATATCTCGCGCCGGAATTTGAATTATTCCGTCGGTTGTTTGCCGATGCCGGATTTGAGGTTTTGATTGCCGATCCTGCCGAATTTGTCTGGGATGGGGAGACGCTCCGTCGCGCCGGACAACCCATTGATCTTGTTTACAACCGTCTTACCGATTTCACCCTCGCCGCGCCCGCTAATTTGGCGTTGAAGGAAGCCTGGCTTGCCGATGGCGTTCTCCTGACCCCGCATCCTTATGCCTATGCCCTTTATGCCGACAAGCGAAACCTTGTCCGTCTTTCCGACCCCATCTGGCTTGCGGGCGCGAATGTGGCGAAGGAAATTCAGGATATTCTTTGTTCCGGCATTCCAAAGGCCATTGCTATTTCACCGGATATGACGACAGAGGCGCAGGAAAGACTGTGGAACGAGCGTAAAAGCCTGTTTTTCAAGCCTGCGTCCGGTTTTGGCAGTCGCGCCGTTTATCGGGGCGACAAGCTGACTCGAAAAGTCTTTGCGGAGATTTTGAAAGGCGATTACATCGCGCAACGGTTTGTCCCGCCTTCTATTCTCCGCTTGCCCGACAAGGAGTTGAAAGTGGATATTCGTTGTTATGTTTTTCAGGGACGGCCTCAACTCTATGCAGCCCGGCTTTATCAGGGACAGACTACCAATTTCCGCACTCCCGGCGGCGGCTTTGCGCCTTGCCAGGAGCCAGCCCAAGCACCCTTTTATAATGCTTTTCGCAAATAAAACGACTATCGGGCGCAGTTATTCTTTCGCGCAGACTATAATCCACTCGTCATTCCAGCGAAGGCGGGGAATCCAGTACGGCGCTTAAAGTTGCGATAATTTTCCAGAACAGGAACGACATTCCCATACCGCAAGAGGAGCAGCAGTCCCGCTTCTCGTCATACTGAACATCAGTCACAAATTCTGATGCAGCGCTGGATTCCCGCCTTCGCGGGAATGACTATTAATTGGAAGTGGGAGCAAGACTCTCACTCTCCTGATCGCTCTGGGGAAAGTATAATTATTTACAGAAAGAGCTATAAATGCTTTGCCTGCCTTGGCGGGAGAGGGTTTGCAGGTAGTGATTTTTAATTACGGGAACTGCCATAAATCACCCGCCCAGTTTGGTATCCAGCCCGGCTTCCGCCAGTTCGGCGGCGCGGAGGACGGCGCGAGCCTTGTTACAGGTTTCTTCCCATTCGCTCACAGGGTCGGAGTCGGCCACAATGCCAGCCCCGGCCTGAACCGAAAGAATGCCGTCATGGATAACGCCGGTACGAATGGCTATCGCCAGGTCCATGTTGCCCTGAAAATCAAGATAGCCCACCGCGCCCGCGTAAATTCCCCTTTTCACCGGCTCCAGTTCCGCGATTATTTCCATTGCCCGCACCTTGGGCGCGCCGGAAACCGTGCCCGCCGGAAAGCTCGCGCGCAATACATCCATAGCGGAAAGTCCGGTCTTCAGGCGTCCCTCCACGTTCGAGACAAGGTGCATCACATGCGAATAACGCTCAACCGCCATCTGTTCCGTCACCCGCACGCTCCCCACTTCCGCGACACGCCCGCAGTCATTACGCCCCAAATCGAGCAACTGCACATGTTCGGCGCGTTCTTTCTCATCTTGCAACAGATCGGCGGCCAATGCTGCGTCTTCCTCTTCCGTCGCGCCGCGCTTTCGCGTTCCGGCAATCGGACGCAGAATGACCTTTTTACCGCCCTGCTTATCGCCCTGTCGCCCCTTGTCGCCTAAACATTCGAGGCGAACCAGAATTTCCGGCGACGCGCCCACCACATGAAAATCCCCGAAATCGAAATAAAACATGTAAGGCGAGGGATTCAAACTCCGCAAGGCGCGATAAAGCGCCATTGTGGACGCGGCAAACGGCTTTTCCATCCGCTGCGAGAGCACGACCTGCATGATGTCGCCCTCGGCGATATAGTCCTTGGCCTTTCTGACCGCCGCCTGGAACGCTTCCGCGTCAAACAGGGAACGAGGCGGCGTAACACTCGCGGCAACCGCCTTTTCTTCCGGTATGGCAACCGGCTCGCGCAGCCGCGCCAGCAATTCGCGCAGCCGGTCGCACGCCTTGCGATACGCGCCCGGCACACCCGGCTCGGCATAGACAATCAGGGTCAGCTTGCCGGAGAGGTTATCCACCACCGCCAGTTCTTCGGACAACAGCAGAAGAATGTCGGGCAGTTCATCCGTATTGGAGTTGTCTTTTCTATCCAGGCGCGGCTCTATGTAGCGCGCGGTGTCATAGCCGAAACAGCCCGCCAGCCCGCCGGTAAACCGGGGCAATCCGTCCGGCAGAGGCGCCTTGAAACGCCCAAGATAGTCCGCGATAAAATCCAGAGGGTTTGCCGTTTCCGTCTGCTCGGCAATGCGCTGTCCGGTCAATGCCAGCACTCTTTTGCCGAATACGGCAATGCGGGTTGCCGCAGCCAGACCAATGATCGAATAACGCCCAAAACGTTCCCCGCCCTGCACCGACTCCAAAAGATAGGTATAAGGGACATTCGCCAGCTTCAAATAGATGGAAAGCGGCGTATCCAGATCGGAAAAGGTCTCCAGCGTCACCGGAATGCGGTTGTAGCCCCGTTCGGCCAGAGCGTTGAATGTCTGTTCGTTCATAATGCCTCAGGAAATTGGAGCGTTTGCGGCGTCAGTACGTGTATGCCCGGAACGGGAGTCGAACCCGTATGCCTTGCGGCTCCGGATTTTAAGTCCGGTATGTCTACCAATTTCATCATCCGGGCAAAGGCGCTACACACAAGGCGCACATTCTACCATGCCTTGTTTTATAGCGCTTTCCGCGCGGGGGTAGGGAGTTCGGCAAACCACATATCCATTACTCCTCACGAAACGAGGGAAAAAATCGAACCGGCTTGTTGCCAAGCCGCAAAAAGATCGGGAACAATGAGATCAGCGCTATCAGGCACAAGCGGCGCGCCTTCAGTATAGCCATACGGCACAAGCCAGACCGGGCAACCGGCAGCTCGGGCAGCCATCGCGTCATTGACGGAATCGCCAATATGGAGATTTTCCGTCGGCGCGACCCGCAACTGTCGACAGGCATACAAAATAGGCTCCGGTTCAGGCTTAAGGCAAGGCGTGCTATCACCGCCGACAACAACCTGAAAATAGTCGGACAGCCCGGTTTTTTCAAGCAGCGGCAGGGTATAGAGAAGGCGTTTGTTGGTCACGACCGCAAGCGGCAAACCGGCATCGAAAAAAGCGGACAGACCTTCCCGCGCACCGGGATAAAGCGTAGCGGCGCGCCCGTTTTCCTCTGTGTAATAAAGCCGGAAAAGACGCATTCCTTCCTCAAGCTCGCTTGCGGAAGGCGGCATCTCCCAGGTCAGGCAACGCTCTATCAAATCTCGCATTCCCCTGCCGACAAAAATACGTATTTCCGCCTCGTCCCGCGCCGGTTTGCCCATCGCCGCCAACATGCGCCGACAGGCAGCGGCAATGTCCACCGCAGTATCCAACAGCGTCCCATCCAGATCGAATGTCACGGAAGATATTTTTTTCACCGGCGTCAAACTCCCGCCAGTTCCCTGCGTAGACCGGCAATGACGGAATCGTAACGATGCGGATCATCCGCCCTTGCCGCGCCGAACACGGCGGAACCGACCACAAACAAATCAGCCCCGGCTCTGGCAATTTCGGCAATATTCTCCACCTTGACGCCGCCGTCGACCTGCAAGCGAATACGACGCCCGGTCTCTCGCTCGTAAGCGTCAAAACGCTCGCGCAATATCCTTATCTTCGGCAGAGTCGAAGGCAGAAAAGCCTGTCCGCCAAACCCCGGATTGACGCTCATGACAAGCGCCAGATCAAGCCTGTCCATAACGCAGTCCAGCACATTGACCGGAGTCGCCGGATTGAGAACCAGTCCGGCCTTGCAGCCATGCTCACGAATCATGGCAAGGGTGCGGTCGACATGACGCGAGGCTTCGGGATGGAAGGTAATCACATTCGCGCCCGCTTTGGCAAAATCAACAATCAGACGATCCACAGGCTCCGCCATCAGATGCGCGTCAATCGGCGCGGTAGTGCATGGCCTGATAGCCTCGCAAACCAGAGGGCCGACCGTCAGATTAGGCACATAATGGTTATCCATCACATCAAAGTGCACCCAATCGGCTCCGGCGGCTATGACATTGGTCACTTCCTCGCCAAGACAGGCAAAGTTCGCGGAAAGGATGCTGGGCGCAAGCAGATAATCAGATGATAAGATTGTCATAACACATCGCTTCAGTCAGAAAAAAACAAAACCCCCGATATTTTACGCCATAGGCAGAAAATACCGGGGGTAGGGAAACGGCAGGCATCCGCCGCATGACGAGGTGCCCGATACGATTAGACGCGCACCGCTTTTTCAAGCAAGCGAGTCACGCGCCAGCTCTTGGTACGAGAGATAGGACGCGATTCCTCGATTTCGACCAGATCGCCTTCCCCCATCTCATTGTTCTCATCGTGGGCGTGATATTTCTTGGAGCGGGTAATAAACTTGCCGTAAATCGGATGCTTGACCCGACGCTCAACCAGAACCGCCACGGTTTTATCCATTTTGTCGCTGACGACGCGCCCGGTCAGAGTGCGCTTGTTGCGCCCCGTCGCCTGTACGCTTTCCGGTATACGGATGGTTTCCGCCGCCTGGATAGATTCCACCGTTTCAGTAGCTTCCGCCGTTTCGGTGTTTTCCGCCGTCTGGATAGTTTCTGTCGTCATATCATGCCGCCTTTTCACGAAGAATGGTACGCACCCGCGCAATATCGCGGCGCACCTTGCCAAACTGGCTGGTATTGGGAAGCTGCTGCGTCGCATGTTGCATCCGCAGGCTGAACTGCGCTTTCAAGAGCGCCAGCAATTCGGCTTTCAGCTCGTCCACGCTTTTCTTTCTCAATTCAATCGCTTTCATGATTCACACCACATGTCTGGTAACAAAGGTAGTACTGAACGGCAGCTTGGCAGACGCAAGACGAAACGCCTCGCGCGCCAATTCTTCGCTCACTCCGTCCATTTCATAGAGCACCTTGCCCGGCTGGATTTCGGCAACCCAGTATTCGGGATTGCCCTTGCCGTTACCCATCCGAACTTCGGCAGGCTTCGTGGAAATGGGCTTGTCCGGAAAAACACGAATCCAGATACGCCCGCCCCGCTTGATATGGCGGGTCATGGCGCGGCGCGCGGCCTCAATCTGACGAGCCGTTATGCGCCCGCGAGTGGTGGCCTTCAGCCCCCATTCGCCGAAGGAAACCTTGGCTCCGCGGGTCGCCAGACCTTCGTTGCGTCCCTTGTGCTCTTTCCGGTATTTGCGACGTTTAGGTTGCAGCATTTTTCACTCCTGGCTTTCTTACTCTTTTCTTGGCTGGCTTCGGGTCGCCGTTAGCCGGTTTTTTATCATTGCGTTCCGCAGGTTTTTTATCACTGCGGTCAGCCTGCTTTTTATCGCCGCCGCGCGGGGCGCGGGCGGGACGCTCGCCATCAGGACGGGGAGAACGGCGCGAACGGCGATTTTCCTCAGCGGTTTTTTCTTCCGCTTCCTGCTGCTCGCTTTCCGACAAACGCTCGCCCTTATACACCCACACCTTGATGCCGATCGCGCCATAAGTGGTCTCGGCGGTGGAAGTGCCGTAATCAATGTCGGCTCGTAACGTGTGCAGCGGAACCCTGCCTTCCCGATACCATTCGGTACGGGCAATCTCAGCGCCGTTCAGGCGACCGGAACTCATGACCTTGATGCCCTGGGCGCCAAGACGCATGGCGTTCTGCATCGCGCGCTTCATCGCCCGACGGAACATGATCCGCTTTTCCAACTGCTGCGCGATCGAATCGGCAATCAGTTGCGCGTTCGTCTCCGGCTTTCTGATTTCCTCAATGGAAACATGAACCGGAATGCCCATGATGCGCTCAAGCTCTTTTTTCAGCACTTCAATATCTTCGCCTTTTTTGCCGATCACAACACCGGGGCGGGCGGAAAATACGGTAATCCTGGCATTCTTGGCGGGGCGCTCAATCAGGATGCGGCTGACCGAAGCGTTCTTCAGCTTGTTGCCAAGATATTCACGCACCATAATATCCTGCGCCAACATGCCGGAAAAGTTACGGCTGCCGGAATACCAGCGGGAATCCCAATCGCGGGTCACAGAAAGGCGAAAACCTGTCGGATGAATTTTTTGTCCCATGATTTATCCTTTATCCCCAACCGTCAGATAGATGTGGCAGGTCGGCTTGGAAATCCGGTTGCCACGACCTTTGGCGCGCGCGGAAAAACGCTTCAGCGTCGCGCCTTTTTCGACATGAATGGTTTTGATTTTCAACTCGTCAATATCCGCCCCATCGTTGTGCTCGGCATTCGCCACTGCGGACATCAACACCTTTTTCACGATGCCCGCGCCCTTCTGGGGAGAGAAAGTCAGAATATCCATAGCGCGTCCTACTTGCTTGCCCCGCACCAGATCGGCGATAAGCCGACCCTTCTGGGCAGACAGGCGCACTCCTCGCAAAATTGCAATAGTTTCCATGCGGTCTCCTTACTTCTTCGCTTTCTTGCCGGCGGTATGACCCTTGAAAGTACGGGTCAGGGAAAACTCGCCCAGCTTGTGACCAACCATGTTCTCGGTAACATAGACCGGAATATGCTGTCTGCCGTTGTGTACCGCAATCGTCAAACCCACGAAATCCGGCATGATGGTGGAACGGCGCGACCAGGTCTTGATCGGGCGCTTGTCCCTGCCGATCTGGGCAGCCTCGACTTTTTTCAGCAAATGGGCATCGGCAAACGGGCCCTTTTTAACGGAACGTCCCATATTCTCTTATCCCTTCTTATGACGACGCTGCACGATCATGTTGCTCGTGCGCTTGTTGTTACGGGTACGATAACCCTTGGTCAACTGTCCCCACGGATTGACCGGAATCCGCCCGCCTCCGGTACGGCCTTCGCCGCCGCCGTGCGGGTGATCAACCGGATTCATGGCGACGCCGCGTACCGTCGGACGAATCCCGCGCCAGCGATTCGCCCCGGCCTTGCCTATTTTCCTGAGACTGTTCTCTTCATTGCCGACCTCGCCTATGGTGGCGCGGCATTCAATATGAACCCGGCGAATTTCGCCGGAGCGCAGACGAAGCTGGGCATACAGACCTTCCCGCGCCAGAAGTTGCACGGATGCGCCCGCCGCCCGCGCCATTTGCGCGCCCTTGCCGGGAATCATTTCCACGCAATGCAGGGTCGTGCCGACCGGAATGTTGCGAATCGGCAAGGCGTTGCCCGGCCTGATCGGCGCTTCCGCCCCGCTCATGACCTTCTGCCCGACTTCCATCCCCCTGGGCGCGATGATATAGCGACGCTCGCCGTCGGCATAGCAAAGGAGAGCGATATGCGCGGAGCGATTCGGATCGTATTCAAGCCGTTCCACCTTGGCGGGAATGCCGTCCTTGCGCCGCTTGAAGTCAATCACCCGATAATGCCGCTTATGCTCGCCGCCCTGATGGCGCATGGTAATGCGACCATTGTTGTTGCGGCCTGCGTTATTCGTTTTTTTCTCCACAAGAGCCGCATAGGGCTTGCCTTTGTGAAGATTGCCGGAAACCACCTTGACTACGGCGCGACAACCGGCTGAAGTAGGTTTGATTTTGACGAGAGCCATTACGCGCCCCCTTCCGCAAAATTGATTTCCTGCCCCGCCTTCAAACCGACAAAGGCTTTCTTCCAGCCTTTGCGAATGCCCTTCATCTGGCGAAAACGCTTGACCTTGGCATGAACATTGGAGATTTGCACAGATTTCACCTCTACCTTGAAGAGCATCTCGACCGCCGCCTTGATTTCCGGCTTGGTGGCGTCATGAGCCACCCGGAAAATGAACTGGGAATGCTTGTCCGCCACATGGGTCGCTTTTTCGGAGACCTGGGGCGCAAGGAGAACCTGAAGCAGGCGTTCCTGATTCGGCTTGCCCGACGTATGCTGGCGGATGCCGCCATTCTTTCGCCGCGCCACTTTCAATTTACGTTGTTGCAATGGAGTCATGCCCACATCTCCTCAAACTTTGCCACGGCGTTCTTCGTTACCAGAACTCTGGAAAAATTAACCAACGACACCGGATCGGCTTCCTGCGCTTCCAGCACCAGCACGTTCGGCAGATTGCGGGAAGAAAGATAAAGGTTTTCGTCCAACTCGTCGGTCACGACCAGAAGACGCTCGTCCGCCAGACCCAATCCCTTCAACTTTTGCGCGAAAAGTTTGGTCTTGGGCGCGTCAATCGCCAGGGAATCCACAACCAGCAGACGATCCTGCCGCACCAGCTCGGAGAGAATCGAGGCAACACCGGCGCGAAACATCTTGCGGTTGATTTTATGACTGAAATTTTCATCCGGCGAACTTGGGAAAGCACGACCGCCCCCACGCCAGATAATGGATGAAGACATACCGGCGCGGGCGCGCCCTGTGCCTTTCTGTTTCCACGGCTTGCGCGTGCTGTGCGCCACTTCGCCGCGCGTTTTCTGCTTTCTGTTGCCAAGACGGGCATTGGCCTGATAGGCCACCACGACCTGATGCACCAGCGCCTCGTTGTAGTCGCGGGCAAAGAGTGTATCGGACACCGGCAGCGTCGCCGCTTCCTGGCCTTCTTCGTTGATGATTTTCAATTCCATGCCGGACTCCTTACGCCTTGACCGCAGGCCGCACAACCACGTCGCCGCCTTTTGCGCCGGGAACCGCGCCCTTGATTAGCAAAAGCTGACGTTCGGCATCCACACGCACCACGGTCAATCCTTGTTGCGTCGCTACGACATCGCCCATATGGCCTGCCATGCGCTTGCCAGGAAAAATCCGCCCCGGGTCCTGACACATGCCGGTGGAGCCCGGTGTGTTATGGGAAATGGAATTACCGTGGCTGGCTCGTTGCGAGCTGAAATTGTGGCGTTTGATCACGCCCTGGAAGCCCTTGCCGATGGAAGTTCCGGTCACGTCGACCTTCTGACCTTCGCTGAAGATCGTAACCGCGACAGAATCCCCGGGCTTGAAGCCGGGCAGCGCCTCCGGTTCGACGCGAAATTCTTTCATCGTCTTTCCGGCTTCCACTCCCGCCTTGGCCATATGTCCGGCCAAAGGCCTGGAGACGCGCTGGGCGCGGCGCTTCCCGAAAACCACCTGCACGGCTGCATAACCGTCGGTTTCCGGCGTTTTGACTTGGGTCACGCGGTTATCGGACACGTCCAGCACCGTAACCGGAATGGACGCGCCATCCTCGGCAAAGATGCGAGTCATGCCAACCTTGCGACCTACAAGGCCTAGACTCATGTTTATTCTCCTCATCGCCGACTGCGATTGGTCGGCGGGGTTTTGCAAATGGGCTTTCGCCCTCGAAAAAGGTTTGGATTATACCCATAGAAATTTCATTCGCGCAAGTGTTTTCTGATTTTATAGTGCTGTCCTTGAATAAAGTGACTGCCAAGTGGTGTATGAGAGAGGCAAAATACCTGCATCCCTTCTCCCGCTTGCGAGAGAGTGTGGCTTAAGGCAGGGTGAGGGCAACGGGGCAGGTTGAAATTAATGCTTCCCGAATCTTCAACTCCATTGCACTCTCCACCATACCCTCTGATAGTAACGTTATTTGCGGAAAGCGCTATACACACCACTTGGCAGTCACTTTATTCAAGGAAAGCACCATAACCGGCTGCGAAGCCGTCCGGGTTGAACGCAAAGTTAGGCGCTATTGCCTTGTTGGTGCTCTGTTCCTGCATAAATCCACATAGGCGCTGTTCGATCCGCTCGCGTAAACCCCATTGCTTCGTAGAAATGCCGCGCATCACCATCGGCGGTGAGCATGAGTTGGTGGAAGGAGCGATAGCGATTCAGCATCGCTTCCATTAGCGCGCGACCTATGCCTCGACGATACAGATCAGGGTGAACCAGCATGTGCGGAAAGTACACGACCAGATACCCATCTGATATCGTGTTCGCCAGACCGACGAGCCTGTCGCCAATCCGAGCAGTCGCAAGCGAGTGCGAGTTTCTCAAAGCCGACATCAATTCGATTGGCTTATCCGCCGCCGACCAACCGTTTGCTGTGTAGAGTTCGACTACTTCATCTGCTTTGATCGAGTCGTTCAAACTAACAACAAAATTCATCGCCTCTCCATTTTTTGCCTAACGTTAAAAGCCAAGCGGCGACCCGACAGGGCCGTCCGCTTTTAGGCACAGACCCAACTGCGAAACGCCTACACGGCGTACTCCAATTCGGCCTGTGCACAAGCAATCTTTCTCCCCTATCTCGGTTGCTTCTTGGCTGGCTTATCCATAATCCAATTTGGATGCAGAACGTACTTTCGTACCAGATCATCGAGTTCCCGACTATGGTACATGTCAATGCACTTTAGAAGTGCGAACTCTGCATCGACATACCCCTCTATGGGAAGACTGTAGTCGCGGCGCAGGTATTTGTCGATTAAATCGAACATTTTTGAGTCCACATCCAGATCATAAGATGTCATCTCAATATAAATGGCGCCTGTTTTTTGGGCATCCAATCCTGCGGGTGAGTCTTTGTAAGCTTGCGAAACGCAATACGCTAACGCACGATCCTTGAAGTTGGTGGCGTTGTTTCGTGTAACGGCCATAACCTGATCCGCTCCCGCGTGCGCTAGGGCTGAACACAGAAACAGGATAGCAAGAAAATAACACCTCATGGCAGTTCCCAAAAATGTGCTTTTGTGGTTCGATACGCCGCTTCCCGTTCATTGAAGTAGCAGTGGTCATAACACGAATAACCATCGTATAAAGTTGCATGCCCACCAGCGTCTGACCAGCCTGATACCTCGAAAAGAATGACACCTTTCCGCCCTGCCAGAGCGTCAGGTGGGGGGTATTTGATGACTTCAGGGCTGCCCCATTGCTGGCGTAGGAAATCGATCAGATTGCGAACACGGAAAAAGTAGTTCTTCTTGTCCTTGCCCGTCACAGTCTTTCCACGCGTTGCCGGGATATACGTGCCAGTCTGATTGAGTATATAGCTCATGCGAACAGCACAAGTGTTTGTCCAAGGGTTTTTAGGAAGCCTGATATTGATCTCGACGGTTCCGCCAACGACTTGTGCGACCTTTTCGGCCGAGTCGGTAGGGCTATAGATTCTTTGTGAGGCAGCCCAAGCAGCTGCGAAAAATGGTTTTGCCAAGTTTTTTCTCCCCTGTTGTAATGCTGATGAGCAGCCTAACGTTTATGTTAACCGGCACCCAAGCGCGCAGCGATTGGGTGTCCAGCGACCGAAGGGAGTGGGGTTGAACATGTTGTTAGGACGCTTGGCGAAACTGAACACAAGCCCAACGCACGACCCGCAAAGAATACCACCTTCATTCACCGAGATTTGCTTGGAGATCTCTTCCAAACCTTAGCTGGGCAACATCGCAGGCCATTTCAATAATTCTCTTAATGCGCTCGCGGCTGAGATTGGTGCCGAGCCACCAACCGGAGGTCAACTGCCTGGAATAATCGCTTACTAAATCAGGGCGCCCTGGAAAGAGATCTGCGGGGTTCTTTGCAATGAATCGGCGCTTGTTCCCATGCTTTGGCAAAGCAGCAAACCGTTCAAGGAAGGTAGAGTCCCGCTTGGAAAGTGCTTCAAATACCTCTTCGAGCATGTCAGCGGTATTTCGTGCGGGATAATGATGTCCGTCGAGCAAAAAGCCAATGGATGATAAGAGTCGAGGGCTAGATGTACGTCCCTGGGGTAAGGAAGTTACCGGGGTCACAGGAGCGGAGTGCGGTGGCGACAAAACTCTAATTACTGTTGGACGGGAAATGGCGTTGCTTTCTCTTTCTTTTAGGAAGCGCGCAACCGTGTCAAGGTCTGGCTTATAGCCACACAAGTTCTCCACGCTGTCGGCAACTAGTTCGAGTAGCTGCTCATCTTCTTCTTCGATCAGGCGTGCCCATGCTTTTGGCATAGATGCCTTCATCTGCCTGTCACGCGAGACATTGCGGTAGTCCTCGCGTGCTGCCTCAATCGCCGCACCAGACTCGATAGATTGGTAATGTAGGTAGCGATTTAGGCGAGTGACGCATTCGGAAATATCGCGTTCGACAATATCGAGCTTGTAAACCCGACGCTCTCCATAATCACCTTGTTCGCCAGGGAGAAAGAAGTTCCACTCTCGTCCGTCGGTGAGTATTGCCAGCGGGACACCAGCGTGGAATGCGTACTCGAATAACTGGCGCTCGGCTCCCTCGCTCTGACCGATTTGCTTCACTTCAACGAAAGCAATCGGTTTCCCAAGTGGGTGACACAGAGCGTAGTCGACTCTTCGGCCTTGGAGAGAGAATTCAGGACATACAATTTGTGTGTCATACGCAGGCCATGATAGAGCATGCAGTAGACGCAGCACGATACCTTGTGAGACAGCAGCCTCATTGTTGAATCGTCCTGATTTGATACCGGTGCGGATTTCCTCAATGTGTTTTTCTAGGCTCATTCGTTGCTGTTCCAAGGTGGGTGGTGCCTCCTAACGTTTATGCTAACCGGCACCAAGCGCGTAGCGATTGGGTGCCCAGCGACCGAAGCACGCGAGGTTGAACATGTTGTTAGGACGCTTGGCGACACCGGACTCACGCTCAACCGAACGCACGACTCGCAAAGAATACCACCTTCGCCTGCCAGAGCGGGATGTGACCGCGAGGCCGGGCGTTGACCAGATGTAGCGCAAGAGGACGAAATTGGCATGTGCATTGGCTTGGTCATGAATGCGACGGCGTGAGCGCCTAACTATGTTGAGGGGAGCATTGTCATCTGGTTTTTATACGTAGTCAACTAATTTAAAACAACGTGCTTAAAACAGCGGGTGTAGCCCAAATGAGGTGAGCTTGCGCCCCTGCCGCTCCGTCTGGCTCGGAGAATAAGCAAGGCAGCCGACGATCTTCACGCAAACCGCCAGCTACGAAAGGGTCATGCTATTATTTCATTTTTATCGTTGCCCAAAACGGGCGGGAGAAATTCATGAGTTCTGTAGTTGATGTCATCGCGCGCGAAATCCTGGATTCACGCGGCAATCCCACCGTCGAATGCGATGTGTTGCTTGAATCCGGCGTCATGGGGCGCGCCGCTGTGCCTTCCGGCGCGTCTACCGGCTCACGGGAAGCAATGGAGCTTAGGGACGGCGACAAAAATCGCTACCTCGGCAAAGGCGTTCTGAAAGCCATTGAGCATGTCAACACCGAAATTTCCGAAGCCTTAATCGGTCTGGACGCGCAGGAACAAGCGTTCATTGACCGGATGCTGATCGAGCTTGACGGAACGGAGAATAAATCCCGATTGGGGGCAAACGCGCTTCTGGCCGTGTCCATGGCGGTCGCCCGCGCCGCTGCGGAAGAATCAGGATTGCCGCTCTATCGCTATTTCGGCGGCATGGGGCCGATGCAAATGCCGGTTCCCATGATGAACATCGTAAATGGCGGCGCGCACGCGAACAACAATCTGGATTTTCAGGAATTCATGATCATGCCGGTGGGCGCTTCCCGCTTTAACGAAGCATTGCGTATCGGCGCAGAGGTCTTTCACGCCCTGAAAAAAATCCTCGACAAAAAGGGGCTTTCCGTCGCCGTTGGAGATGAAGGCGGGTTTACGCCCAACCTGTCAAGCCATGCGGAAGCCATACGTTTAATCCTGCAAGCGATTGAGCAAGCGGGATACGCGCCGGGAAGGGACGTTCTGCTCGCGCTCGATTGCGCCGCCTCTGAATTCCATAGTGACGGCAAATACCGCCTCGCGGGCGAAAACCTGCAACTCTCTGCGATAGAATTGGCGGATTACCTGGAAAACCTTGCCAACCAGTTTCCGATTGTCTCGATCGAAGACGGCATGGCGGAAAGCGATTGGGAAGGCTGGAAACACCTGACGAAACGCTTGGGCAAACGTCTGCAAATCGTAGGCGACGACCTGTTCGTGACCAATACGCGCATCCTGAAAGAAGGCATCCAGAAAGGCGTTGCCAACGCTATCTTAATCAAGGTCAACCAGATCGGAACCCTGTCCGAGGCCTTCGCCGCCGTGGAAATGGCCAAGCGCGCCGGTTATGCCGCCGTGATTTCGCATCGCTCCGGCGAAACGGAAGATTCCACGATTGCCGACATCGCGGTAGGTCTGAATGCAGGGCAAATCAAGACCGGCTCCCTTTCCCGCTCGGATCGTATCGCCAAATACAATCAGCTTCTCAGGATTGAAGAAGACCTGGGTGATACGGCTTCCTATCCGGGACGGGAGACCTTCTATAACCTGCGCTGATTCATCGCCATGAACAGGCTGACTCTGGGTCTGTTGCTGCTGGTCTTGCTGTTGCAATATCCCCTGTGGTTTGGCGACGGCGGCTGGCTCAAGGTCTGGGAGTATGACCAGAGACTTGAGCTTATTCAGGAGGAAAACCAGAAGATCAGGCGAAGGAACGCCGCGCTGGAAGCGGAAGTGCGCGACTTAAAAGGCGGGTATGAAGCCATTGAGGAGAGCGCGCGCTCCGAACTCGGCATGATAAAGCCGGGCGAGATTTTTATCCCATTCACAGGCGAGGAAGCAGCTGCGGAGGCGCCAAGGCGCGATACAAACGGGAAAGCCGGAAAAGGGAATTGAGAAAACGCCCTGATGTATAGTCATTCCCGTAAATAATAAACCTTTTGGCTTCGCCGCGAGTGGCTTCGCCACTAGAGCGTTTTTGATTTAAGCGCGCGCACTTTTTCTCCAAGGGCAAAGTCGCGCAGACGACCATTCCCCAAACCCTCTCCCACTCGCGGCGCAGCCGCTCGCTTTGATGCCACAAGCGGGAGAGGGGAATTAAGCACACTCCCCGACCGTCTCGTTATTTTCAGAAAGCGCTATATATGGAAACCTCGCCTGATACAAACACGCCGCATCTGTTACAATCTGTCCTTTTCCATGATTCCGTGTCCATGTCCGGCGATTTACTGGTCAGTATCGAAAATCTTTGCTTTGACTACGGCGACAAGCCGGTTTTGCGAGGCATTGACATGCGTATCCCCAAGGGGCGGGTTGTCGCCATAATGGGCGGTTCTGGCTGCGGCAAGACCACGCTTTTACGCCTGATCGGCGGACAGTTGCGCCCCACTTCGGGGCGGGTGAGCGTGGCGGGCGAAGAAGTAAGCGCCATGCGTCTCACCGAGCTTTACGCCCTACGCAAGCGAATGGGGATGCTGTTCCAGTTCGGCGCGTTATTCACCGATCTTTCCGTATTCGATAACGTCGCCTTTCCGCTGCGCGAGCATACTGATTTGCCGGAAGCTCTGATTCGCGATCTGGTCATGATGAAGTTGCAGGCGGTGGGATTGCGCGGGGCACGGTATTTGACGCCTCGCGCCCTGTCCGGCGGTATGGCGCGGCGGGTGGCGTTGGCGCGGGCGGTGGCTCTTGACCCGGCGCTTATCATGTACGACGAGCCTTTTACCGGCCTTGACCCTATTTCTCTGGGCGTTATCGGTAAATTGATCCGGCGCTTGAACGACGCCCTGGGCGCGACTTCGATCATGGTGACGCACGATGTGCAGGAATCCTTGCTGATTGTGGATTACATCTATTTCATTTCCGACGGGCAAATCGCGGCGGAGGGAACGCCGGACGAAATTCGCGCTTCCCGCGATCCTTTCGTGGAGCAGTTCGTCAAGGCAAAGGCCGACGGGCCGGTGTCATATCATTTCCCCGCATTGGGAATAGCGGCGGATTTTGGGGTGATGTCGGCGGGAGTTCCGGCGTGATTAAGCTACTACAGGTCTGCGTAAACTTACTGCGCCTGCTTGGCGGCAATACGGTTGATCGTATCTGGCGGCTTGGTTATGCCAGCAGGTTTTTCTTGACGGTGCTTTTGCGTTCAGGCCACGCCCTTTTGCATTTTCGCCTGGTCATGCGGGAAATATGGTTTGCCGGGGTTCTCTCGCTCATCATCATCATGATTTCCGGTCTGTTTGTCGGCATGGTGCTGGGCTTGCAGGGCTATGAGATTTTGCAGCGTTACGGCTCGTCGGAAGCCTTGGGGACGATGGTGGCTCTTTCCTTGCTGCGCGAATTGGGGCCGGTTGTCGCGGCGTTGCTCTTTGCTTCCCGCGCAGGCTCCGCGATTACCGCCGAAATCGGCCTCATGAAAACCACCGAACAATTAACGGCAATGGACATGATGGCGGTCGATCCGGTGACAAGAGTCGTCGCGCCGCGATTTTGGGGCGGCGTTATTTCCATGCCGTTTTTGGCGGCGCTCTTTTCCAGCATGGGCATTTTCGGCGGCTGGCTGATCGGCGTTGTCTTTATCGGCGTTGATGACGGCGCGTTCTGGTCGTCCATGCAGGCTTCGGTAGATTTTCGCTATGATGTCTGGAACGGAATCTGCAAAAGTCTGGTGTTTGGCGTAGCGGTTTCCCTGATAGCCGTTTTTGAAGGCTTCGATTCCGAGCCGACGGCGGAAGGTGTCTCCCGCGCCATTACCCGCACCGTAGTCACTTCGGCGCTTGCCATTCTCGCGCTGGATTTTGTTTTGACCTCTTTCATGTTCAGAGGAATGTCATGAACCGCACTATTCTTGACCTTTGGGTTGGTTTTTTCGTGGCCATCGGGATTGGCTCATTGTTGTTTCTTGCGCTCAAAGTCAGCAGCTTTTCCGGCATAGATATGGAAAAGGCTTATCGGCTTGAAGCTCGCTTTGATAATATCGGCGGCCTGAAGACGAAATCGCCGGTGCGAAGCGCGGGCGTGCTCGTGGGCAGGGTGACGGACATCCGTTTTGATAACGCCACTTATGAGGCTCTGGTAATAATGCACATTGACAGCCGTTACGTTTTTCCGGCGGATACCTTCGCGGCCATTTATACCGCCGGTCTGCTGGGCGACCAATACATCGGCCTGGAGCCGGGCGGCGACGAGCGAGACCTTGCCAATGGAGATTCCATCTTCAAGACCCAATCCGCCGTGGTGCTGGAGAAGCTCGTCGGCCAATTCCTGTTCAGCAAGGCTGCCGAAGGACAGAATCAGTGAACATTCGTAATTGCCTGATTTTTTTAAGCGCGCTCTGCCTTTTTTCGGGTTGCGCGACCCAGCGCGTGCCGATAGCGGCTGATCCTTTGGAAGGATTCAACCGCACCATGTTTACCGTCCACGAAGGACTGGACACAGTGCTTTTGAAACCGGTGGCGCAAGGTTATGACGCTGTTGTGCCTGCTCCCGTAAAGAGGGGTGTCGGCAATTTCTTCGAGAATTTCCGCGATGTCGCCAGGAGCGGAAACGCTTTTCTTCAGGGCAAGGGAAGGCAGGGCGTAACAGGGCTTGGTCGGATTCTCATCAACTCAACCCTGGGTCTGTTTGGGCTTTTTGATGTCGCAAGCGAAATGGGTTTGCAAAAAGGAACTGAGGATTTCGGACAAACTCTTGCGATTTGGGGCGTGCCTTCCGGCCCGTATCTTTTCGTGCCGTTGATAGGCCCTTCCGGCGGGCGCGACATCGTTGGTTTTACCGTGGATGCCTATGCCAATCCGCTATGGTATCTGACGAAGGATGAAATTGCCGTTCGTAACTCGCTTATCGGAATTTACACAATGCACACTCGCGCCAATCTTCTGCCTGCCGATCGTATTTTAAGCGAGGCAACTTGGGACAAATACGCCCATATTCGCAGCGCCTATTTGCAGCGGCGCGCGGCGATAACCGGCAGACCAACGCTTGACGATTACGACGATCTGGATGATCCGCCAGACGGGGAATAATTTTTTGCAAAGAGGAAGCAATCATGAAACGTATCATCAGCCTGTTGTTTTCTGCGGCGTTCCTGTTCGCCGCGCCTGTGATCAACGCGCAGGAAACCGCGCCCGATGCTCTTGTCAAGAGCGTGACCGAGGATGTCCTGGAAATCATGCGACAGAACAAGGATATTCAGGCGGGCAGTATCAATGAAATCAGCAAACTGGTAGATGCCAAGGTGCTGCCGCATTTCAATTTTCGGCGAATGACCCAACTTGCGGTTGGACGCGGCTGGCGGCAGGCGAGCGCCGACCAGCAGGATGAACTGGCGCGGCAATTTCGTGATTTGCTTGTCCGTACTTACGCGAATGCGGTTGTTTCCTACAGCAACCAGAGGTTTGTTTTCAAGCCGCTCAGGATGAACCCCAACGACACCGAAGTTATGGTGCGAACCGAGATCATGCAGCCCGGCGGAAGTCCGGTCGCGCTTGACTACAGCATGGAAAAGACAGAGCAAGGCTGGAAGGTCTACGACGTGGTGGTGGGCGGCGTCAGTCTCGTGACCACTTATCGGGATAGCTTTGCCCAGGAAGTTCGCGCAGGCGGCATAGACGGCCTGATTAACGCGCTGACCGAGCAGAACAAGGCGCTTCAGGCAAGACAGAATCAGACATGATCCGATACGAGACTGCCGCTGATACCCTGCCGCGCCTGACTGTGGAAGTCGCGGCGGTGACGATGAAGAACGCGCGCGCGCTTCTGAAGGCGGGGCAGCCGTATCTGGACGGCGGGGAAAAGATTGTAAATCTGGCGGCGGTTAAGGAAGTTGATTCCGCCGCGCTCGCCGTTCTGCTCGAATGGCAGCGGAAAAATCGCGCTCTGGCGGGCAAGGCGGCGGGTAAGGTAGCGGATGAGGGAAAGACAGGGACGCTGCGTTTTTCAGATGCGCCTGTAAACCTTGTCACTCTGGCTGAACTCTATGATTTACAGGAAGTGATGGGGCTTGTCTGACAACTGTTTGTTGACAGCTTTGGAAAAGCTCGTTATGCTGATCAGCCCTTTTAGACTGTTAATTAGCCATGTCTGATAATACCCCCCCCCCCCCGCTTGGCGCTGCTGAGAAATCAGGCGGTAAGAGAAAAGGTTGGCTTTCGCGCAAAAAGCAGGCTATGGAAAAGGTAGATGCTTTACGATCAGCCAAAGAGATGGCAGATGTCTTTTTCGGAACAAATAGCGAGATTAGCAAACGCATCGGTTCTGAATTAAGGTTTCGCCGCTTAAAAGCCATTTTGGGGGGTGAGATTGTGAAATTCTTGCGTATTCATGAGCATGAACGTCTTGACCAACTGGAATTGTTTACGCTGATCACCGGAATTGATCTCGCAAAAGAAATAGAATCTACCGATGAGGCGTTGATAATTGGCGGCATCAAACTTCCTCGTCCTCTGAATGAAGCGGATAGATTCTTGTTTGAAGGCGAATTGGCGGATATTGTACTCCCAAGCTATCTTAAAAGAAAATCAGGGAATTTTGATCCTGTAATTGCTGAAAATTCTCGCGCAATTCATGAGAGTTTGGCGAGCTTTTTTGAAGGCCCATACGAAGATGGCAATGTCTGCTTCAAAGAGGGAGATATCGTATTCGATTGCGGCGCAAACATGGGGTTATTTTCCGCCGTAGCAAGCCGTTATGGGTGCAAGGTTTTCGCGTTTGAGCCAATCCCTGATACCATCGACAATTATTTATCTAAAACAGCGAGCATGAACGGGAATATCTGTGTGTGTAATTTCGCCGTTTGGGATAAGGAAGAAACGCTTGATTTTTCCATGATGTTAGATAATATCGGAGCGTCAAGATGCGATTCTGCCCTGGAAGAGAAGCAGCTTTCAAAATCTCGTAAACAATTCACGGTTCCCGCGATAACGCTTGATGCCTTTGTAGAACAGAATGGCATAGGGCGCGTTGATTTCATCAAGGCCGATATTGAAGGGGCAGAGCGGAACATGTTATGCGGAGCAACGAGAATTCTCAAGGAGTTCGCCCCCAAACTTTCGATTTGCACATATCACCTTCCTGACGACCCTGAAGTACTGCGTGAAATCATACTGGTCGCAAATCCAAAGTATCAGATTGTTGAGAAATTCAAGAAAATGTACGCTTATGTCCCTTGATATAGTATTCCCGTAAATAGTTATCTTTTTGGTTTCGCCGCGTGTGGGAGAGGGTAAAGCTCTGGCTGAAATTCACGTTTCCTGAATCCTTCTCCCTGACCCTCTCTACCCCCCCCCCCCCCCCCCCCCCCGCGGGGGGGGGGGGGGGGGGGGCAAACCCACGCAGGCGCCGCTCGGTTTTTTATCTTTTTTTTTTTCTTTTTTGTTTTTTGTAAAAAAAAAAAAACACCAAACCAC
>Ga0099364_10004334_pt1 | contig 21544 bp, 17 predicted proteins | sample TergutTh196P3_FD_73070 | JGI IMG/M metagenome (GOLD analysis project Ga0099364, IMG submission 73070) | Microcerotermes parvus P3 segment gut microbial communities from Pointe-Noire, Republic of the Congo - Th196 P3 | ecosystem: Host-associated > Arthropoda: Insects > Digestive system > Gut ... | reverse complement strand
AGACCTGCGATGCCTGCGATGCAATCTAAGGTACATGAATAAAATAACTTCCTCAATAAAGATGACGGACAAGCGAGGATGTCCCTTTAGGGACAATATATCGGTAGAAAAGACAAACCACCACCACCCGTTGTCCCGTTAGGGACAATATAGCATATTGCGTACCTAACGGCACGTCCGTGCTCTCGGGGATATTCAATTTCTACCGATATTCCATCCCTAACGGGATGCTGTCACGCAAAAAACGCAAATGAGGATTTTATTTTGTCCACATTCCTAAGATACAAAAAGTCCCGTAGGGGACTTGATATCGGTAGAAAAGGGAGATGCCCCATCCCAAAAGTCCCGTAAGGACTTGATATCGGTAGAAAAGGGAGATGCTCCCTCCCAAAAGTCCCGTAGGGACTTGATGTCGGTAGAAAAAGGTACGTAATAAATTGCGTACCTACGGCACGCTTGAAGAGGGTTAAATCCGGTTTCTTCTACCGATATACAGTCCCTATCGGGACAGAGGGTTGCTGAATTTGTCGTAGCATTGATGTGATTGGAAATTTGTTGAAGCATTGATGTGATTGGAAATTTGTCGAAGCATTGATGTGAATTAAAATGTTAATAGGTTTATTTATAAAGAGATATGTTTTATAAAAATTATATTATATGCTGTTTATCAGAAAGTTGTAATGAAATGCGAAACATGAGTAAATATTTTGCAAAGGCTATTGTATTAATTGGTCTCATTTTCTCTGCTTCGGGAAGCACGATTGCTTTGGAAAACAGGCTGGCCGGTACGGGGAGCACGATTGCGCCGGAAAACAGCCTGGCCGGTACCGGAAGTCTGATTGCGCCGGAAAACAGGCTGGCCGGTACGGGAAGTATGATTGTGCCGGAAAACAGGCTGGCCGGTGCGGGAAGTACGATTGCGCCGGAAAACAACCTGTCGTGTGCGGGAAGTCTGATTGACCCGATTGCCCCGGAGAGCAACCTGTCGCATGGTAACCTGTCGCACGGCAGCCTGTCGCACGGCAGCCTGTCGCATGGCAGCCTCGACAGCCTGACTTCTTCGCTGTCATTCATTCGGGATTCTCTGTGTTATATCAACGACCCTGACAATTCATTATCATCCTTTAAAAACGAACTGTACGACCTCCTCGACGGAAAAGATACGGTCATCAATGTGGTTCATCTGGGCGATTCGCATGTGCAGGCCGGTTATTTGAGCGGACGCACCATGCGGCTGCTGCACCATTCATTCGGCAATGCGGGACGCGGCTGGATCGCTCCTTTCAAATTATCCAGGGCGAATGAGCCTGCGGACTATTATATACTGTCGAACGTAAAAGACTGGATTGCAGGCCGCTGTATCCAGGTAACCCCAAAATGTCCCTGGGGTATCGGCGGTATCGGTATCCAGACAAAAGCAAGAGATATTGATTTTCGTTTGATCATTACGCCAAACAACGGCGCAGGGTACAGTTTCAATAAAGTACTGTTATTCAGAGACGTCAAATCGATACCTATGTCGCCCGTTGACCTCGACGACAGCCTGCCGGTCATCTATTTACAGGGAGATCAGCCGCATGAAACGGTATTGATTGACACATTCATCGCAAACGGGCAAGTCGATACTTTTGCCCTTCGAAGCGTGAAAACACAACCGCAATCGGGTTCAAACCTGTACTACGGTTTCATGCTGATGAACGGCAATCCCGGCATTTTATATCATTCGATTGGTGTCAACGGCGCACGATATACGGATTATACCCATCGCGAATACATCCGCCAACTGTCCCTCCTGCAACCATCGCTATTGATCATTTCGCTGGGTACAAACGAATCGTTCGGACGCAATTTCAACAGGGAATCGTTCGAGATGCAGGTCGGTTCATTGGTTAGCCTCGTCCGCGAAGAAATGCCCGGCACATCCCTGTTAATCACCACGCCGATAGAGACCTACCGTTCGGTCTATGTAAACAAAAAGCGGCAATATGTGCGCAATGAAAACATTGCAAAAGTGGCTGATGTGATTGCGTCGTATACCGAAAAAGAGGGCATTGCCTGCCTGGACATGTATGCCGTTGGCGGCGGCGCCAATTCGTGCAAAAACTGGTATGACGCCAAAATGTTCGGACGCGACCGTATTCATTTCACGCGTAATGCCTACGAAGAACAGGGCGCCCTGCTGTACAAAGCCATCGTCCGATCGTGCCTCCTGCCTGAAATCGAACTTCCGGACGACGAAACACTGGAAGGACTGCCCTCCGACGACGAAGAGGTGGAGATTGAAAACGACGGGGAATCGGAAGGCGAACGGAGCGACAACGGAATGACAATTAAAGAGGAAACAGACCATGTGGAATGAGTTTCAATCATACCTGAGCGAACTGTCGGCGGAAAAGTTTATTGAGATTTTCCGTTATCAGCCGCAATCGCCGATGCTGTTCAGCACCGGACTGTTTCTGTTCCTGTTCGCCGGGTTTTACATTGTTTACAATTCGTTACAGAATCAACAGCGTACGCGCATCATCTACGTCATCCTTTTCTCGCTTTATTTCTATTACAAGTCAAGCGGTCTTTTGTTTGTGTTGCTCCTTCTCACCGCCACCTCCGACTTTTTCATCGGACGCCTTATCCATGCCACAGCGAAGTCGTTACATAAAAAACTGTGGGTCGCATTGAGTATCTGCCTGAACCTGGGGATGCTCGCGTATTTCAAATATACGAACTTCATCTATGAGTTGATGATTGGTTTCTGGCATGCGATGGGCGGGTTCATGGACGAACAGATACTGCAGGGGCTGGTTTACGAACCGCTCGACATCTTCCTGCCGGTAGGCATCTCGTTTTTCACTTTCCAGTCGTTGAGTTACACCATTGATGTGTATCGCGGGCAGGTCAAACCGGTCGGCAGTTGGCTGGATTACCTGTTTTTTGTTTCTTTTTTCCCGGGACTGGTGGCCGGCCCGATCGTCCGTGCACGCGATTTCATCCCTCAGATTTATAAAAAACCGCTCCTGACCTACAACTGTATGGGCGAGGCGCTGTACCTGATCGTGTGCGGGCTGTTCAAGAAATGTATCATCTCGGACTATATCAGCATCAATTTTGTCGACCGCATCTTCGACGCCCCCGCGCTTTATACGGGCGTTGAGAACCTGATGGGTATTTATGGCTATGCCTTGCAGATCTATTGCGACTTCTCGGGCTATTCGGACATGGCCATCGGCATCGCGCTCCTGCTCGGCTTCCGGTTCAACATCAACTTTGATTCGCCCTATCAGTCGGCCACCATCACCGAGTTCTGGCGCAGGTGGCATATCTCGCTTTCTTCCTGGCTGCGCGACTACCTCTACATCCCGCTGGGCGGCAACCGCAAAGGTAAAACGCGCACCTACCTTCACTTGGCCATCACCATGTTGCTGGGCGGACTGTGGCATGGCGCCGCGCTCCGTTTCATTCTGTGGGGCGCCATTCACGGCCTGGCGCTGGCTATCCACAAGTTGTTGATGAACGTGTTCGGCCTGAAGCCTTCGGGCGACGGCATGGCGCCATGGAAACGCGTGATAAACACCCTCTTTACGTTTCACTTGGTTTGCTTCGCCTGGATATTTTTCCGCGCCGATTCGATGCAGAAAGTAAGTGATATTTTCACGCAACTGTTCACGCGGTTTGAGCCCGGCGTCTTTCCCCAGTTTGTCACCGGCTATCCCACGATCATCACCCTGATGATGATCGGCTACATCACCCATTTCATCCCCAAAAAATGGGATTTGAAAATACAGCGACAAATCACCGACTTGCCTTTGTGGGCCAAAGCACTCTTGTTATGTTTGGTGATTTTCTTTGTCATCCAAATGAAAAGCGCTGAAATTGTGCCGTTTATCTATTTTCAGTTTTAATTTTGTACAATAAACCCCTTGTTTTGTTAAAAAGTCGTCATTTTGCTTGTGAAAATTTAAAATGATTTTTTAAATTTGCCGGAAATCAATTTTTACGGACATCGTGTTTTCACTTGCATCTCAAACAAATTCACCGATATCGACGGAAGTCAAAGATTTTATTTTTGATAACGGGTTGACTGTATGGTTAAACGAAGACCACAATCAACCTAAGATATTCGGCGCCATTGTTGTGAAGGCCGGAGCCAAAGATTCGCCGAACACGGGTATCGCCCACTATTTCGAGCATATCATGTTCAAGGGCACCGAGAAAATCGGGACGGTCGACTATACCGCCGAGAAAGTGTTCCTCGACCGCATCGCCGAAAAATATGACGAATTGGCAGTCACCGAAAACGAAGTGCGAAGGGCGTCCATCCAGCAGGAAATCAACGATTTAAGCCTTCTTGCAGCCGACTATGTCATCCCGAACGAGTTCGACAAACTGATCAGCAAATACGGCGGGACGAACCTCAACGCAGGCACGTCCTACGATTATACCGTTTACCACAATATCTTCTCGCCCCAATACATCGAACAATGGGCCGAACTGTACAGCGAAAGGCTTCTCTCGCCTGTTTTCAGGATGTTTCAGTCCGAACTCGAGACCGTTTACGAAGAAAAAAACCGGCGCGACGACATGATGTTCAACCAGGCCATGGAGAAGGCTTTTGAACTGTATTTCCAACCCCATCCATACGCGTACCCCGTGATCGGAAGCGCCGACAACCTGAAAAACCCGCGCCTCTCGGAGATGCGCCGTTTTTTCGAGAAATATTATGTGGCCAATAACATCGGTCTGCTGCTAAGCGGTGATTTTGACACCGAAAAGATACTGCCCATCCTGTCGAAAGCCTTCTCAAGGATACCGCGCGGCGAAAATCCCGACCATTACATCGTAACCATCCCCCCCTTTCACGGACGCGAGAAACATTCCGTCAAAATACCTATCCCTTTCATGAAAGTGATGGCGATGGGCTTCCGCGGCGTCCCGGCCAACCATCCCGACCAGGCGGCGCTCAACATCGCCATCGCCCTGCTGAACAACCCGAACGGAACGGGCTATTTAGACCGCCTGATGGTACAGCGCAAAGTGATCGGCGCCATGGCCGGCGGCGAAGCGCTCAACGAAGCCGGCATGCTGGGGTTCATCATCATACCGCGACTGATGACACAAACCTACAAAGGCGCCGAACGGTTGGTATGGCGCGAGATCAACCGTGTGCGCAACGGCCATTTTCCGGACGAAATGTTCGAAAGCCTCAAACAGGAACAGTTACGCCGTAACATCACCGACCTCGAAGACATCGATTCACGAAGCCAGATCATGATCCGTCTCTTTACGCAGGGCAAGACATGGAACGATTATGTCAACGAACTGAAAAAAACCGAAGCGTTAGTCAAAGACGATGTCGTACAAATCGCCAACAAATACCTGAACGAAAACTATTTGTTTGTCAGCAAAAAAACAGGGAAGTACATGAAAGAGTACCTGCCCCGCCCCGATTTCGTTCCCATCGTGCCCAAACATTCGAACGCCTCTTCCAAATTTGCCGGCCAGTTAGAGCAGTTACCCGTTCAAGCGGTGAAAATCAGGTTTATTGACTTCGACAACGATGCGCAGACCTGTCCCATATCGCCGAACGCAACCCTGTATGTCACGAACAATCCGGTCAATACGGTTTTCACGTTGAAGATCATGTATGCCATCGGAGGCATGGAAGCGCCGCTATCCAAACAACTTGCCAGTTATCTTTCCCTGCTGGGCACCGACCGGCAATCGTTCAACGAATATCGCACAAGACTGCAACGGCTTGGCTGTCTGCTTCTTTTCGATTCGGACGATCAGCATTTTATTATCCATATCACCGGGTTTGACAAGTTTTTTGACGAGACAGTCAGCGCGGTCGGCGATTTCCTGCAAAATGTCAAATACGACCGTCGTAAATTAAAAACACTCATCGACGATGCCAAAGTGGGTGAAAAGGCGTTTTTCAAATCAAGCACCGACATTGCCGAGGCGCTGTTCGAGTATGTTCTGTTTGGAAGAAAATCACATTATTTAACCAAACCGTCCCTGAGGGAGTTAAAAAAAATAAACGGACATGCCCTGCTCGATCTGTTTGCCGCCATCCAGCAAGTCAGTTGTCATTTTCATTACTGCGGCAAACATGAAGCGTCACTGGTGGCCGAAAAGATACGTCGCTATATCCCGCTGGACAAAATCACCAAAGCGTCAAACAACCCGATATATCGCGAACCGATAGCCTATGACAAGCCGTTCATCTTCTTTTACGATATGCGCGACGTATCGCAAAACATTTTATACGGTTACCAGACAGGCTCGCCCCTGTCCACGCAGGACGAAAGAGCGACCGCCCGTCTTTTCTCCGAATATTTCGGGGGAGGCATGTCGTCGCTTCTCTTTCAGGAGATCAGGGAGTTTCGGTCGTATGCCTACCAGACGTCGGGAGGCATTCAACTCCCGCCGTTCTGCCTGTCCGACAAACCTGCCACGTTTGTCACCTACCTCTCTACCCAGTGCGACAAAACGATCGATGCACTGACGGTGCTCGAAGCCCTCATCCGCCGTATGCCGGCGCATCCCGAAAAAATCGGGCCAATCATTCAAAGCATCATCAACCAGACAAACAACGAATACCCCGCCTTCCGCGAGATTTCAACAAGAATCGCCAAGTACAGGCAGGTAGGACACAACAGCGACCCCAACCGGTACCTGTTAGAAAAAATCAAAGAGATGGACATGAACGACGTGGTCAGTTTCCACAACGACCAGGTAAAAGACCGCACACTCGTTTATGCCATTGTCGGCAACTCACTGAAAATCAACATGCCGAAATTAGCCACTTTCGGCGAGATTGTCCGCGTCAAGAAAAGCGACTTTTACAGGTAGGTAGTTTTCAGTTTTCAGTTTTCAGAGAGAGAAAATCCCGTTGGGGATTTAATATTGGTAGAAATTCAGTTTTCAGAGAAAAAAAATCATTGTTCATTGTTCATTGTTCATTATTCATTATTATGTTTCGCCTCGATATACTAACCATACTGCCCGAAATGATTGAAGGGGCATTGCATTGCTCCATCCTGCAGCGCGCCCGGGACAAAGGTTTGGCAGAGATTCACCTGCACAACCTGCGGGATTATACCGCCAACAAATGGCGGCGCGTAGATGACTATCCCTTTGGCGGCGAGGCCGGCATGGTCTTGCAGATTGAGCCTGTCGACAATGTCATCTCCGCCTTGAAAGCCCAACGAGCATACGACGAGATCATCTACACCTCGCCCGACGGCGAGACCTTCAACCAGCCGATGGCCAACCGCCTGTCGATGTTACAGAACATCATCATCCTGTGCGGCCATTACAAGGGAATTGACTTCCGCATCCGCGAACACCTGATAACAAAGGAAATATCCATCGGCGACTACGTCCTTACCGGCGGCGAACCGGCCGCACTGATCATCGCCGACGCAACGGTACGGCTGATACCCGGCGTCATCGGCGACGAACAGAGCGCCCTGTCGGATTCCTTTCAGGACGGCCTCCTTGCCCACCCCGTTTACACCCGCCCCGCCGACTACAAAGGGTGGAAAGTTCCCGAAATATTGCTGTCGGGACACGAACGACGCATTGCCGAATGGCGTTTGCAACAGGCGCAGGAACGCACCGAACAATTACGCCCCGACCTGATAGATAAAAGCCAAACAGACAAAGAGGTATAGCCTGTTTCAATGTTGTCGGCGGCAAAATATCGTTAACATGACATTATGTACAACATCTATTGCCGAGCGTAATAATTATTAATATGTTGATTTTAAGCCTGTTGTCTGATTTTATCATTGATTGCGAAACAATTTGTTTTGATGCAGTTACCCTGTTATTTTTCCGATAAATTCATCAACAGCCTCCCAATTAATCAGTTCAATGGAGGTCGTCGTATTGGCTATTTGCTTAATGATGGCTCGTTCGATGATGTTCATATGTTCAAAGATAAACGCTCCGCCAAAAAAACATGTAGCGACGGCGCTTTGCTGCAATAATTCCGGATAGGCCTCTTTCAGTTCTTTGTGTTGCTGTTCTTTCTCGGGGTGCATGCCGCAAACGAACAGACCGATTTTCTTTTGAAGTAAAACGGTTTCATTTTCTTTACAAAACGTTTTCATTTTACCCGACGCCTTGCCCATATAAACGGAAGAGCCAAGTATCACCATCTCAAATCCGCTGATATCCGGCTTTGGATGTTTCTTCAACGAAATGACTGTTACTTCATGCGCTTCTCCAATCTTTTCGGCAATCGAGCCGGCAACTTTTGCTGTTGTACCGTACTTCGTTGTATAGATGATTGCTGTTTTCATATCTCTATTTTTTCATTGCCTCGGTTTTCAGGTCGGGGGGCATCTTTTCAATGGCGTAACGCAAAGCGGTGCGTGGCATGACCGGTTTGTTTTTCATCACGAATGAAAATACGGCTTCCAAATGTTTCTTTTTTGTCTGGTCGTCACCTTTTACAAACGTCTCACTCAGGCTGGCCGCTTTTAACATCCAGCCGTATCCTTTTTGCACCAGGTCGTCATTGTCAGTCAGTAGTATAGTTGCAATTTCAAGGATGTCGTTCAGAAACAATCCCTTGCGCGCCGGGATAATCAACGAAACGGCAGCGCCCCGGCGCAGCCATCGGTTCGGCGATTTCGCCCATTCCTTCAGTTTGGCTACATAGTCGGGATACTTCATTAAAAAAAGGCCGATGGTGTGGTTGCACAAGGTATCGCAATCTGCCCAATTACTTACACGGGTGCTCAACCACCGCTCAAAGACGGCAAAGTCGGCAGGCTCAAATTTTTTATGCTGCGCCTCCGACCAGACGCAGGCAATAACGGCATCCTCCAAATAACCCGTCGCCCACAACGCATCGCATAACGCAAAGATGTCCTGCATGGGATAACCGGTTAACGCGCGCAGGGCGTTTTTGGCAATATCGCGTACAACAGCCGCTTTCAACCCGTACGCTTTAGCCGCTTCGCCTTCCTTGAAAAACTGTTCGACCGATACAGATGAACCACTGTCCATGTTGTTGATTATCTCCTGCTTGATTTGTGCAAGGAACCGCTCATAATTCATAGTTCATAATTCATAATTCGTAATTCGTAATTCGTAATTGATTAATTACCTCCAGGAAATCACATACTGAAACTTATCATTTGCCGGATAAGCATTTAATGCCGCAAACTGTCCTTCAATGCCCAGTTCTTTACAACTAAGTTCAAAGTGACAAAGTGCGATACCCATATCAATGGCATCAAACGACAGATAAGGCTTCTTGTAAAAATGTAATGCCTTATCTTCGCGTAACACACGCCATTCCTGCTTGTTGTTGGCCGAAGGTGCGATTCGAACCATTTCAAGGGGCGTAGCATATAATCCCGCACGGGCTTCTGTAAGCGGGGTATTGAAATCATTATCAAAGAAGATTTCGCCGAAAGGCTTTCGGGAAGCATGATTTTTGTCTGCCCCGACAATATATTTCTCAAGAAATCTTTGCTTCCCGCCTGCATAGCCGACAGGTGAAACGATCCTTAGTTTTTCGTTTGCAGCCGGTTGGATTTGTTTTTTGAAATCGTTACGGTTAAAAGAGCCTCCAATCCAACAGGTACCCAACCCCAACGCCGTACAGTACAGGATGGCCTGTTCAAATATATAGGCTGCCGCCGTTTCGGCAAAGGGCGCTTCTTCATACAGCAGGGCCATGAAATCGCAAGCGCCTTTAACCCACCCGTAAGTTCCTAACTTTACGGGTTCATTATCAGCATATACATGAACCAGTTCAATTCTGGCCTTAATGCCGAAAGGCGCCTGCAACTGACTGATGTATTGCCTGATCTGAGCCACATGCTCTTCACGTAACGGTTCGGATGTAAACGTGCGAACCGAACGTCGCTTTTGAATGGTTTCAATAATGTTCATTCCTAAGTGTTAAATAAATTGGTGCTCAGGTATTTTTCGCCTCTGTCGGGGAAGATGACGACGATCAGTCCGCTGTCGAGTTGTTCGGCCGTTTTGAGGGCTGCGAGCATGGCTGCGCCGCTGCTCATGCCGACAAAAATACCCTCCTCGGCGACGATGCGCCGCGACATCTCAAATGCTTCTTCCGATTCGATAAGTACGCTGTGGTCGATCTGCGATGTATCGTAGATTTCGGGCACAATGGCTTCTTCCATGCTTTTCAGTCCCTGGATGTAGTGTCCGCGCACGGGCTGCGCCTCTACAATTTTTACCGAACGGTTTTTTTCGCGTAATCCCATGCCTACGCCCATCAGTGTACCCGATGTGCCGAGCGGCGAAACGAAATGGGTGATCTGTCCCTGCGTCTGCGTCCAGATTTCTTCGGCGGTCGTTTTGTAGTGCGACAGTTTGTTGTGTACGTTCGAGAACTGGTTGGGGTTGAAGTATTTATCAGGGGCGTTGGCAATCATTTCCCTTGTTTTGATAATGGCTCCGTCGGTGCCGAGTGCGGGATCGGTCAGGATCACTTCGCCGCCAAAGGCTTTAATCATTTTTTGCCGCTCAACGGAAACGGCCGAACTCATCACGATCTGCACCTTGTAACCTTTCACCAAGCCGATCATCGACAGTCCGATGCCGGTATTACCCGATGTGGCTTCGAGAATGATTTTACCTTTCGTCAGTTCACCGTCTATTTCGGCTTCTTCGATCATTTTGAGGGCTATCCTGTCCTTGACGCTGCCCGTGGGGTTGAAACCTTCTAATTTGGCATAAAGGCCGACGTTAGAATTGCGGTTCATGTGGTTGATTTTCACGATCGGCGTATTTCCGATTGTCCATAAAATGTTGTTTGTAAGCATATTATTAAAATTTAATTTTTTTGCAAATTTACGTCATTTTTTTTGAAAAACAATCAGTAATTCAGTGTAAAAATTTTTCCGGTTATCTGTCCATTCGGATTTGTAATCTTCTGTCCATTCGGATTTGCAATCTTCTGTCCATTCGGATTTGCAATCCGAATGTCTTGAGTATGCGGATTTGTAATCCGCTAAACATATTCCATTTTTTTTTGCGCATTACAAATGCTCATACTCATAGTTGCCGAATTACAAATTCGGCAATACATTTATATGAAATTTGGAAAATGAAAATGCTGGCTGTATATTTGCGGCCCAATATTCATTTTTAAATTAAGGAAACATTATGAACATGCTCATCCAAAAGACGCCGTCGGCGTACGATTCGCCCCTTCTCATTAAAAACATTCTTTTGAATCCGTTTGCCTATCATCCGGAGCAGGAGATCGTTTATAAAGATTCGGTGCGTTTTACTTACCGTCAATTCAGGGAAAGGGTTGCGAGGCTTGCCTCCGCCTTAATTAACTTAGGCGTAAAGCCGGGAGACACCGTAGCCGTTCTCGACTGGGACTCGCACCGCTATCTCGAATGTTACTTCGCCATACCCATGATAGGCGCAGTCATGCACATGGTGAATGTACGGCTGTCTACCGAGCAACTGATCTATACGATCGCATTGGCGGAGGACAGGGTTATCCTCGTCAATTCCGACTTCCTGCCTGTGCTGGAACAGATAAAGGGGCGCATCAGTACGGTTGAGCATTATGTGCTGCTCTCCGATACGGACGAAGTGCCCAGGACGAGCCTTGATCTGTCCGGCAGTTATGAAGAGATCATTGAGCGTGCCGAGCCGCTTGCCGAATATCCCGACTTTGACGAGAATACAATGGCGACGACCTTTTTTACCACCGGTACTACCGGCATGCCGAAGGGTGTCTGCTACAGCCACCGGCAGATTGTGATCCACACGCTGACAGCGATGTGCACGCTAACCCTGCCCGTGCAGAAGAGCCGTCTCCATGCCGAAGATGTGTATATGCCCATCACGCCGATGTATCATGTTCACGCCTGGGGTATTCCGTATATTGCTACTATGTTGGGTATCAAGCAGGTTTTTCCGGGGAAGTACCATCCCGACCTGCTGCTGAAACTCATCGACACTGAAAAAGTGACCTTCTCCCATTGCGTTCCGACAATCGTCAACATGCTACTTACCAACCCGACATCTAAAAACTACGACCTCTCCCGCTGGAAGGTCATTATCGGTGGCGCCGCCCTGCCTCGTGCGATTGTCATCGAAGCGCTTAAAAGGGGCATTGATATCTACTGCGGCTATGGTATGTCGGAGACATGCCCGTTCATTACCGTTCAACATTTAAGTACGGAGGAGCAAGCGCTTCCGATAGAAAAGCGCGCATCCCTGCTTGTCCGCACGGGACGGCCGATCGGACTTGTCGACCTGAAAATTGTCGGTCCCGACGGCGAAGTCAGCGATGACGATAAATCCACGGGCGAAGTCATCATCCGCTCGCCATGGTTTACCCGCACTTACCTGAAGGACGCCTCCAACTCGGAGAAACTGTGGGAAGGCGGCTGGTTGCACACGCAGGATGTCGCCTGCCGCGATGCAACAGGGTCGATACGCATTACAGACAGGACAAAAGACGTGATCAAGATTGGCGGCGAATGGCTGTCATCATTGGAGATGGAAGATGTCCTGTGCCTCCATCCGGCGATCGCCGAAGCGGCCATTATCGGTCTGCCGCACGTCAACTGGGGCGAGATACCCTTTGCGATGGTGGTGCTCAAAGAGGGCATGACCATCAAGGAAAGAGCCTTGATTGAGCATGTTAAGAAATATATCGGTCTTGGATTGCTTCCCCGCGATGCCATCCTGATGAAAGTAAAGTTTGTCGCAGCGCTAGACAAGACAAGCGTCGGCAAAATCAACAAGGTCGAACTGCGCAGGAAACATCTGCCCGGCTAAGAAACAATGAATAATTTACAATCTTCGTATTGCTTAATTTTCAATTAAGCAAATGTGAGTATAAGCATTTGTAATGCGAAATATGGATTATTTAAAATGGAAAATGGATTATAAATCCATATACTCAAGAGACATTCGGATTGCAAATCCGAATGGACGGAGATTGCAAATCCGAATGGACGGAGATTGCAAATCCGAATGGACGGAGATTGCAAATCCGAATGGACGGAGTACCCAGTAAACGAAAACATTCCCGTCATTCCTTCAACGGCTGGCGCACCGCAAACCAAAACTTGCTGCCTTTTCCTTCTTCGCTTTCTATGTGGAGAAGGCTGTCGTGTTTATCAAGTAATTCCTTACAGACGATTAGCCCCAATCCGCTACCCTCTTCGCCTGCTGTGCCGCGGTGGGTTTGGGGTTTGTCCAAGCGGAACAGGTTGGCGATCTGCTCCGGTGTCATGCCTGTGCCGGTGTCGGTAACAGAGACGGTGGTTGCAGATTGCTTCGTGCCTCGCAATGACGATTGGGAATTGGAAATTGAATCATCGCAAGCGGTAATTGCCAGCGTCACCACCCCGCCCGGCGCGGTAAATTTGATGGCGTTGGTCAGCAGGTTGCGGACAACGGTTACCAACATGTTACTATCGCCGGTAATAAGCGCTTCGTCAGGCATTTGGCTATGAAGGGTGATGCCTTTGTTTTCGGCTAACTTACGGACTAACTGTACATCGGTGCGCAGATGGGCGACCAGGTCGAAAGTGACGGGCGTACAAGTGATGCGTCCGGTCTGTATCCGCGCCCAGTTGAGCAGGCTGTTCAGCAGTTCGACCTGCCCTTCGGTTGATTTCAACAGTTCGTTGCTAAAATCGCTGAGTGTATCGGTGTCCCACAGGCGGACATGGCTGACAAGCAGTTTCAGGTTGTCGTGCAAGGCGATGGTGGGATTTTTCAGGTCGTGCGATATGATGTTGAAAAACTTGTCTTTGGTGACGTTCATTTCTGTCAGCGTATCGTTGCGTTCGGTCAGGGCGCGGTTGCGATGCGTACGCAGGCGGAGCATGTACCATAACAGCACAAGAGCAGCCGCACAGACTACTACACCGCCGGCCAGCAACGCTCGCTGCATGTTCTGCTGACTGATGATCATTTGCTGACGATCGATTTCGAGGTCTTTCTTTTCCGTTTCGTACTTCACCTCCATCTCGGAAATTTTTTCGTTCCATTCCAACTGGTTCATTTCATTTCTCAATACATCATTTTTTTGATAATAATCAATGGCTTCATCCTGATTGTCTGTTCTTACCGCACAATAAAATAGCAGGCTATAAATGGAGATCAAATCGAGTTTTAAGGTTGTATCGGTCATTTGCAGCACTTGCTCGGATAAAGACTTTGCTTTATGGAAGTTTTCAGCATTCAGTTCATAGTGGGCTTCATTGAATAATACCTGGTATTTCAGTCTTTCATTACCTAATTCATCTGCTATCGAAGCGGCCTCTTTTAAATAATCGCGCACTTTTTTGTCTGTCGCCAAGTCCAGTTTTTCAGTATTCGATAAAATAGACTGGCAGACTTCTATCAGCGCCATCCCTGTATAAAAGGAATTTTTGGATTCCCGAAATGCTTCAATCGCTTTTTCACCATACTTCAAACCTTCCGGAAAATTATCCCCTCTTCTTATATCCGAGTAAAATTTACTCATATTGTAATAAGTTATACCCAAGCCAACCTTATCGTCTATCTCTTTCTGTATTTCGATGGTTTGAAAGGCGTATTCTTCAAATTTTTGCCTGTTATCTATATATAAATAAGCACTTGCAATGTTCATCAATGCAACCGCAATTTTGCGTTTATTGCCGATTGGCCGGTAATAATCAAGCATTTTCAAGTTGTTTTCAATCGCTTCATACGGACGGTTTAATAATGATTGCATCGCGCCCATATTAGCCCATGAATCGGCTAATCGTGGCATATCGTTGAGTTCTTCCCAGATATGCGACGCTGCTTCAAAATAATACAAAGCGCTGTCTATCATTTTTCTTGTGTCATAGATGGTCGCTAAAATATCGAATGCTTCACCTTGATAATGGCGATTTTTTTCTTTCTCGGCAAGGTTTTTTGCTTTCCATGCATATTCCATTGCTTTGGGTACATCTGCATAAGCATAATATTTTGCTATTTTATTAAGCGCCTCCATCTGCATCTCGGGATTTCCTGTGTTGACGATATGCTCCAACGAATCAATATTTTGCGCCTGTACGCTGCTTACGGCTGCCGGGATGAATCCGGCGAACGCCAACCATATGATAATCTTTCGTTTCATGATAAAAATTTTATATTCGATAACCGCAAAGGTACGGGTTTTAATTGAAAAAATATTACCTTTGTGGTAGTTTTTATTCGTATGGATCAGCAACCATCTGTCCCATTAGGGACATTATATCGGTAGAAAACCGGATTTAAACATCTATTAGCGTGCCGTCAGGTACGCAATAAATAACGTTTCAAACGTGTTCTACCAAATATTTCGTCCCTACGGGACAATGAATGGAGGAAAATATGCCTTTTCTACCGATATTCTGCTCCTATGGAGCAAAAGAAAAGTGCGAAACTTGAGTACGGGGAATCCATTAAATATTGTAATATTCTTCCCATCCGGAGCGTGGCGGCAAACCTGAAAGCATCGCATTTGCAAACGGGTTGTTTGTAATCTGTCCGGTTGCCGGATCAAACAGAATCTTTGTTTTAATCCGTTGCGCAATAACACCCAGGCATAATACCTGACTTAGCGGCCCCGACACCTCAAACGGCGAACGCGTCTTTTCCTTGCCCTGACATGCCAGCAGGAAATTTGCATAGTGATTGGAAGTGGTCTTTGGAACTTCCGGGAGTTTGGACGCCATCTCTTTGGCTTTTGCCTCCGGAATGATGGTAAGTGTACTGGCATGGGAACCTCCCTTGAATGTCAATTCCTTACTGTAAATAATCTTACCCGGCGACAGTTGCTGAGGTTGCGTCTTTTGGCCGACCGGCGGCGGTATGTTCGGATCAACGGTAACCGCACCGCCATATCCTTCCGGTAAGGGAGGGAGGTTGTCAACGCCATCGTACCATGTAATATCAAGCGCAGGCATATTTTTTCTTGCTGCAAACCTAAACAGGATAGTCGACGCCATCGGGAAGAAATAATCGTTATGTTCTTTCAACATCGGCGTACTTATTTCGTATGGCAATCCCAGTTCTAAAAATTCGTGGATCGTATCAATGATATGCGCGCCCCAGTCGCCCAATGCGCCCATGCCCAGGTCATACCAGCCACGCCATGTTAGCGGGTGGTATCTTTCATTAAACTCGTGATACTGGTTAGCCATATTCCAGGTATCCCAGTCAATTCCGGGAGGCATCGGTTCGGGAGCGGGATATTTGAAAATCCTCGAATCCCACGGGTGCCAGCGACGTGACGAGTTCATGTGGGCGGTGACAGCCGTCACATCCTTGATAATACCGGCCTCTTTCCACGTTTTAAACTGGAAATAATTGGCTTCCGAATGTCCCTGGTTGTCCATTTGCGTAACAATTTTCGGGTATTTCTTTGCTGCTTTTATCAGCAGTTCGCTTTCAAGGAAAGTACGGCTCAAAGGTTTTTCCACAAAGATATGTTTGCCTTCCCTGATAGCATGCATGGATACCGGAAAATGTGCAAAATCGGGGATCGCGGCACATACGGCGTCGAATTTATTCCCCATCTTGTCGAACATCGTCCTAAAATCCTTGAATCGGGGTACATCAGGATACATGGCTATGATCTCCTGCGTATGCTTGGCTCCCATGTCAATATCGCACAAAGCCACAATATTAGCCATTTCCGTTCTCCTGAACTGTTTGATAATATCGGCGCCCTGGTTACCGATTCCCACACATGCCAGATTGACCCGATCATTGGCTCCGATAATCTGACGATACGACGATGCGTTCAGGCGTGTCCCGCCCAACGCCATGCCTGCCGATGCAAGCGTTGCTGTCTTGATAAAGTTCCTTCGTGATGTCATAATATGTTAATTAAGTTAAAAACGATCGTTGTTTTGCCTTGCAAAGTTAGTATTTTTTTTTGTTAAACCAATTTAATAAACAAAAAAATAATATTTTTCATGCCCAAAAATGTTCTGTTAATAAAAAAAACGCTTATTTTTGCAATCAGTTCCGCATGGAGCGAAATAATTGATAGAATAATAACATAATAATTTAAGACATGCAAATTGGGAAATATTCATTTGGAATCGGCGATCGTTTTGCTCATCAGGGCGAATCGCAATTGAGAGCGCTAATGCAGGCAAGCAGGGAATTTGGAATGGAATTCATTCCGGTGTGGAACAAGTCAAACCGCGAGCATACCATCGTGTACTCCACGCCTGCCGATACGCGCAAAGAGGCGGATGCTGCCGTAAAAGCGCTGGGATATAAAGGCGATTATTTCGTGGACGCCGACCATATCAATCTGTCGAACGTGGATAAATTCATGGATAATTCGGATTTCTTCACGCTTGATGTGGCCGATTTTATCGGCAAGAAAGCCGAACAGGCCGATATTGACGCTTTTGTGGCGGCAAATCTTCAATATACCGGAAAGTTGCAAATTCAGGGAATCGACGAACCTTTTGATGTGCCGCAAACGCTGCTGACCGCTATTGCCGAAAAGTTTCTTTTTGCCATACAGGAAGCCGGTAAAATTTACCGTCACATAGAAGCGGCGAAAGGCACCGGCAATTTCATTGCGGAAGTATCAATGGACGAAGTGAACGATGCACAGTCGCCCGTCGAGATGTTCTTTATCCTCAACGCGATTGCGGGCGAAAAGATTCCGGCGCAAACCATCGCACCGAAATTTACCGGTCGGTTCAACAAAGGCGTTGACTATGTAGGCAACCTAAATCAGTTTGCCAAAGAGTTTGAAGAAGATTTATTGGTGATAGATTTCGCAATTCGGCAATTCGGCTTGCCCGAAAATCTCAAACTAAGCATTCACTCGGGCAGCGATAAGTTTTCGCTTTACCCCATTATAGGCGAATTAATCAGGAAATACGACAAGGGAATCCACATCAAAACAGCCGGCACCACATGGCTCGAAGAAGTGATCGGGCTTGCCATGAGCAACGACGACGAAGCCATCGACCTGGCCAAGGCGATTTATTCGAGCGCAGCCGGTCGCTTCGACGAACTGTGCGGCCCTTATGCCACCGTCATCGACATTGACAGGGCGAAACTGCCTACATCCAAAGAAGTGGAACACTGGACAGGCGAAAAACTGGCCAATACATTGCGTCATATCCCCGGTCACAAGGACTATAATCCGCATTTCCGTCAACTGATCCATGTGGGTTACAAAGTGGCCGCAGAATACGGCGAAGAGTTTACCAACGCCCTGAAGTTACACAAGGAAACAGTTGGACAGCAAGTGTTTGAGAACATCTACAACCGGCACATCATGCGGTTAATGGTTAATGGTTAATTATTATGAAATAACTTTCCGATACGATTCTCCGATAGAAACGGATATCATTAACGATATTTTGGCGTACGAACTTGGAGGCATCGGTTTTGACAGTTTCCGTTCGAAAGATAACGGGTTGTCAGGCTATATCGTTGCCGAAAATTTTGATAAACCTTCGCTGATTGATTGTTTGAACAGTTTCCCGCTTGAGGGTGTACGTTTTTTCTACTCGAAACGATTGATAAAAAGCCGTAACTGGAATGAAGAATGGGAAAAAAAATATTTCCAGCCGGTCATGATTGGAAATGAATGTCTGATTCGCGCCTCTTTTCATCCGGAAATAAAAGGTTTCAAATATTCCATTGTGATTGATCCCAAAATGGCTTTTGGAACCGGGAATCATGCTACTACCTCTCTGATGATTTGCGAACTCCTCCAATTGGATTTAAACGGGAAAACATTCCTTGACATGGGCTGCGGAACAGCCGTTCTCGCGATCCTGGCGGCGATGAAAGGCGCTTCGAGGATCGTTGCCGTTGATATCGATGAATGGGCGACAAACAATGCGATCGATAATTGCCGCCGGAATAATGCGGCACATATTGAAGTAGTGCCTGGCGGCGCCGAGCAAATCGAACGCTTCGGCATGTTCGACTACATTTTTGCCAATATCAACCGGAAAATTCTTTTAAACGACATCAGCCTTTATGCTCCGGCATTAAAACGGGAAGGAGCGCTTTTTATGAGCGGATTTTATAAGGAAGACATGCCTGCCATCGAAAAGGAAAGCAACTTGAACGGACTGTTGCCACACGCTTTTACGGAGCGGGACAACTGGGTTTCTGTTCAATTTAGAAAAGACTGTAAATCAGGCAAATAAAAGAAAGTTGAAAAACAATTGTAAAAAAAATTTGCTCATATAAAATATAGTAAGTATATTTGTGAGGTTTTATTTATAAAAAATGTAGGTATGAAAGATTCAAAATTATTACTTGGCCTTGCAGTAGGCATCGCAGTAGGCGCAGCAATCGGGTATCTTGCCGCAACTGACAAGAAAGAACAAATACTCGATGAAATCAACAGTGTTGTAGGAAAAGTGAAAGACAGCGTTAAGACGGCTGTCAACAAGTACATGGATAAATCATGCACTTGCCCAACGGCCGAAAGCGCAGAAGCATCCGAGTAAAGCGTTTACACGCTTAAATTCAAGAGTATTTTCCTTTCGCAATGAACAATGGGAAAAGACGCTGAAAAAGTGTTCCGTGAGTTGAAAGATGATGTTTCGGCTTACGCACAATTGAAGTTTGATCTGTTAAAAGTCAACACGTACGAGCGGATTGGCAGACTGATTGCCGTCCTCTCGTACGGATTGTTGCTGTCGACACTGGCTTTGATTACCCTGATATTCATTATGCTGGCATTGGGTTTTCTGTTCAGCAAATGGCTGGATTCCACTGCCGCAGGTATTGGCATCGTTGCCGGATTTTATCTGATACTTGTCGTCATCGCGATTTTTAATAAAAACCGTATTCGCCTGAAAGTGATGAACATTGTCATTTCAGCGCTTGACACAGCCGACCATAAGAAAGATGTAAATACAGAACAGGATGACAACAATCCCGAATAAATCGCTTACGCCGGATAAACCGCTCACGCCGATAGAAAAACTTTTGGCCGATAAAATCGAACTTCAGGCCAAATGCCGTATGCGGGAGAGCAGGCTTAATGAAAACTTTGAGTATATCAAAGACAATACTTCCACTTTTTTCATTTCCGGCATTTCGTCCCTGTTATTTCCGTCAGGGCGCACGAAAAGCAAACCACAGGAACAGGCGGTGGCAGTCGTCGGCGAAAATAAACAGTCACCGGAAAACGCGCTGTTATCGTATGACAATCTTTTGACCATAGGCAGGAGTTTAGTCCCATTGGCATGGAGTATTATTCAACCGTTACTCATCAGATGGGCGATCAATAGAGCAAAATCAATGGTACTCGGATTGTTCAGCAGAAAAAAACCGGTAACGGCTCTAAAATAGTCAAAGATTTTTTTATCAAGATGTTGTTTATTTTATAAAAAAACTGTAATTTTGCGCCCGTAAAAACGTAGAAAAAAAAGAAACATAATAAGATATTTTTTAACTATAAAATTTTTAAACAATGATTAAAGTAGGTATTAATGGGTTTGGCCGTATCGGACGTTTGGTGTTCCGTGCCGCACAGGGAAGAGACGACATTCAGGTGGTAGCAATCAACGACTTGATAAGTATCGATTACATGGCATACATGTTGAAATATGATACGATTCACGGTCGGTTCGACGGGACAGTCGACATTCAGGACGGTAAACTTATCGTGAATGGTAACGCGATCCGCGTAACCTCCGAGAAAAATCCGGCTGACCTGAAATGGAATGAGGTAGGCGCTGAATATGTTGTTGAATCAACCGGTTTATTCCTGTCGAAAGACAAAGTACAGGGGCACATCGACGCCGGTGCGCAGTATGTAGTCATGTCGGCACCTTCCAAAGACGATACGCCGATGTTCGTATGCGGCGTCAATCTCGACGCGTATGTGAAAGGAACCCAATTTGTTTCAAACGCATCCTGTACGACAAACTGTCTGGCGCCCATCGCAAAAGTATTGAACGACAACTTCGGTATCACCGACGGTCTGATGACAACCGTCCACGCTACGACAGCCACACAGAAAACCGTCGACGCACCATCAGCCAAAGACTGGAGAGGCGGTCGCGCCGCAGCAGGCAATATCATCCCGTCGTCAACCGGCGCTGCTAAAGCCGTAGGAAAAGTTATCCCCCAACTGAACGGCAAACTGACAGGTATGGCTTTCCGCATCCCTACGTTGAACGTTTCGGTAGTCGACCTGACGGTCAACCTCGCAAAACCCGCCTCATATGCTGACATCAAAGCAGCCATGAAGAAAGCAGCCGAAGGCGAACTGAACGGCATCCTCGGATATACGGAAGATGACGTCGTTTCGTCCGATTTCATCGGCGAAACCCGCACATCGGTTTTCGATGCAAAAGCAGGTATTGCTTTGACCGATACATTTGTAAAAGTGGTATCATGGTACGACAATGAATGGGGTTATTCCTGCAAAGTATTGGATTTAATCGCTCACATGAAAAAAGTGAACGGATAATTATTCTAGAGTTTAGAGTTTAGAGTTTAGAGTTTAGAGTTTAGAGTTTAGAGTTTAGAGTTTAGAGTTTAGAGTTTAGAGTTTAGAGTTTAGAGTATA